>ENA-ORLU01000190-ORLU01000190.1-human-gut-metagenome-genome-assembly--contig:-NODE-190-length-65662-cov-5.854830_pt1 | contig 65662 bp, 68 predicted proteins | sample MGYA00243009_ERZ508833 | MGnify/ENA primary metagenome ERZ508833 (study PRJEB26277, sample SAMN04329763) | human gut metagenome | biome: human-associated habitat | host: Homo sapiens | place: USA...
ATCGCCGGTCACCTCACTGTTCACGCCCGCAAACTAAGGCTTGCTCTGGGGAGAAGTAATGTATGGATTACAACTTTCCTCAGATTGGATGCTGCTTTTTGAGTTTTGCGGAATCAGGAAGAAAGATTATCACATGGGTTGATTTTAGACTGAAAATGTGGTATAATTAGACTGAAAGCAGATTGGAGGGGTTGAAATGACAGATTCATGTATTTACCTTGATACATATGTTTTGCAACAAGATATGAGAGTTCGAATGCCAAAAGCTATTCTGACAAATTTGGACGTGGAAAAAGGCGAAACAAAATTTGATGTTTATTTAGATTGAGAAGATAAAAGCATAATTCTTAAAATTCATGAGGATGAGGATAGATAAGGAGGGACTGAACCCAATGGATGGCACAATTAAAGCAATTTCCCTCTTTTCGGGAGCCGGTGGAATGGATGTCGGTTTTGAGAAAGCCGGAGTACAAGTGGTTTTTGCCAATGAATTGATGAGAGAAGCGGCAGAAACATATAGAGCCAATCATCCGAATGGTGTGATGGTCAACAATGATATTAATAATATTATTGATGAAATGGATGAATACAGAGGTGTTGATTTAGTCTTTGGTGGTCCCCCATGCCAGGGTTTTTCGGTGGCGGGTAAAATGGATCCGGATGATGAGCGGAGCAAATTGATTTTGACATTTCTTGATGTGGTCGAAAAAACACAGCCAAAAGCGTTTGTCATGGAAAATGTAAAGGCTCTGGGAATCTTAGAGAAATGGGAACCGATTCGAAAAAATTACATGGAAAGAGCAAGAAAAATGGGATACCTGTGTATGCCTTTCATTTTGAATGCAACAGAGTATGGTGTCTCACAGAAGCGAGAAAGAGTATTCTTTATTGGAATTAAGAATGGTATGGACCCCTTCTTTGAATATCACATGAGAGACTTGATTGAACAGCAGAAGAACACGGCACCAACTATTAGGGAACTTCTTCATCCTTTAGGGCGAGCCGGAACGGAAAAAAATCCAGACACTTGTACGGCAAAAATCACATTTGCCACTCGTCCGATTATGAGAAAATCACCATATGCGGGGATGTATTTTAATGGGCAAGGAAGGCCAATTGACATAAACGGATATGCAAATACGCTTCCAGCCTCAATGGGTGGAAACAAAACGCCGTTTGTTGATGAAGAGTATCTTTATGGTGATGCAGAGAGCGATTGGGTCGTTGATTACCATAAAGGTTTAGTTGATGGAAGTATAATACCTGAGTTCAAAGATGCTCCTAGCCGGCTTCGCAGGATTACCATAAAAGAGGCAGCTAAAATACAGACATTTCCTGACGATTATATCTTCTGTGGGAATAAAGGGAAAATATACACACAGATTGGAAATGCTGTTCCATGTAAATTAGCAGAAGTAGTTGCAAGAGCAGTAGTAAAATATATGAGCGAGAATTAGTTTAAAGGGATGGATACCACATACATGGGTTTCCATCCCTCTTTGTGTCATTCTTCTTCAGATGTTTTCGATTCATCAGTACCATGCTCAAGTCCAAATTCTTTTTGAGCAAGGGCATCGAGATATGCAATTACTTCCTCTTTGAATTTGGTTTCATGTGCAGTTTCTAATATGAAACGCATGAATTCGTGGATATCTACGCGATCAATAGACCCAACGATTGATGAGAGCAAGTTTTTGTAGGAGATTACTCGTAAAAGAAAGTTTCTGTTAAGATATTCTTCTTCAATGGTTGGGATAAAGTCTCCACTTGGAGTGCTGCGAGGTCCTTCGACAAAGAGCATTTTGTTTCCACCAGCACTGAGAACTTTATCAGCGGCATGACGTACATCTGTTTCAGAGTAATCTTTATCCTTTAATTCGTTAGAGGCTACAAGATCACCATCTACATAAATATCCAAGTCACTGATTTCTCTGCCAGAAGCCCCGCTTTGATTTACAGGATGAACTTCTACTGTTGCATTCGGCCTATTATACAATAGGTGATACGCACCAGCTACTAATAGCGTTAAGACTTCTCCTTCGTAGCTGTGTTCCAATGCTTTTTCCATATATGCAAATAATCTGGCAGGAAGATTAGATGAGTTTTCTACTGTAAAAATCGTCATAGATTCTTGTGCATCTCTCATTGCAATTAGTTTTTGAAGGAGATATATCAAGCAGCAATAAGCATCATCAGAAGTTGTGATTTTAGGCAGATTATCACACAATGAATTTAATAAGGACTGGTCATTGCCTCTGCGTACAGCATTACTCTTTGAAAGTTCGGGAAATCTTGCAGGCTTATTTAAAAACGGCTCATTTGAACCACCTAATACTTTCTCTAAAGTTTCCATCTCAAAAGGAACAATTACCTTGTGACACACAGTTCGTGCATCATATGCACCTGGAAGAGTAGATTTTTTCTGTAAGCATAGCGTATTTATTGTCTCGTCAGTTGCTTTGGAAAGCAAAGCTGTAAAAAGTACATACTTATATGTAAGATGAGTGTTATCGATAATGAAATCTATAAATTCCTTATGATTACATTCTGTTTCGCTTTTATTCAGGGCGTCTGCGTATGCTTCCTGTAATTTGGCAGCGGCATCTTCTTTTAATCCCATAATAGTACCTCCATATTTTTATTTGAATAAGTGAAATCTCTCTCGTGTCAATCCCATGTCTAAAGCTTTATACATATAACGGGCTGCAACAGAAGAGTGTGGCTTCCATTTTTTGCATTTCGCTTTGACCGCTGACGGAGAATAATCAGTGGTTTTATAAACCCAGCTGTATCCGTGTAAAAAGGCAACATCTTCAAATGGAAGAATATCAGGACGGTCAAGTACAAAGATTAAGTACATTTTGGCAGTCCAGTTACCAATGCCACGCAAACTGGTAAGTTGCTTAATGACATCTTCGTCAGATAGAGTCGGCAGTGTATGCAAATTTATGTTTTCAGCAAGAACGGCAGACGTAAGTCCTTTGATATATCCGACCTTTGCATTTGATGTGCCGATGCTTTTGATTCTTTCATCGGAGAGCGCTGAAATATATTCAGGTGTAATATCGCCATGACATATCTCTAAGAGTCGGTCATAGATTTTTGCCCCTGCTTTTATGGATAACATCTGTTCAATGATTTCATGCACTAAAAACGAATAACCATCGTCATGCGGTGCATATGTTATTTCTCCGACCATAGAGATGACCTTGGCGAGTCGCTTGTCTTTCTTACACAAATACTGCACAGAGGGGCTGTCCTTTTTTAGCGTGACCGTTTCAGACATAGGTTCCTCCAATCCATCATACGATTATCCTATAGTGTTGCACTTATCATCATCTGATAATGCTGCTCTTGCTCCATAGCCTCGAAGATGCGTTTGAAGGTCTCTCTAATCGTTTCAGTATCCTCCGAGCCTTCTACATAATTAAGACCATCGTTAAATCCTTGTGAGTCAGATCCTATGTAGTGGAGCATTGCGGTAACAGACAAGAGTAAATCTTTATTTTCGCTGCCATCTGGATTCTTGCGTATAAATACATCTTCCCGTTTCAAAATGCGTTCTGTAAGGGTTTGTCCCTCGTAGCCACTTATTTGAATGAAGTAGTATTCAAGTATCTGGCGAACAATTCGCATCAATGCAGAAGATGATGTCACCTCGTTATATTCTTTCCAGAGAGCTGCATATGAATTGTGAACAGGAGTATAGTTGTGTTCGTAGGCTGGCTCTTTGGAGAATGGGTCTTTTTTCGTGCATAGGTCAATGGTTGACACATTGTTGGATTTCTTTATCAAATAGAAATTTACGCAGTGATAATATTTCAACCTATCGTAGGACACTTCCTTGTGAAAGAAAGAGTTGTGTGTTAACACAAATATCTGCTTAACAAATCGTGGTGCATCTGATTTCGCAGGAGAGCCGTTATTAAAGCATATAGCAATCAGTTCTCGCACGATGGAACTCACGATAAATAGTGAACTGCTATCCATACTGGATACAGGGTCATCAATTACTACAATCCTGTCACGGAAGGTGCTGTCGACACTTTCTCTGCCAAGCACTTTATGGTAGAAGTACAGAAAGGCGATAAAGTTGCGTTCTCCTTCGCTTAATCCGTGTGCGAGAGTGCCATCGTCACGGATAATTTCATATTTGTTTGAGCCATCAGCCTTCTTTTGTACATGGAATCCTTGGAAACCAGAGTCTGCTAATTTTTTGTTGATGCTGTTCATGGTCGAATCTATGTTTACGATTTGACTGGAGAGCGTTGTGATTTCTCCCTTCAGAACATTTCCATCATCAATTAGCTTTTTCATATCAGCCTTTAACTGCTGTAATTCTGCATTAACGGTATTCAGGCTGTTTCGATAGCTGGAAACATCACCTTGAACTAAGAACGCCATGTGCTTCCATATAGCGGTTTTGCATTCTTCCTGCTTTGCCTGCCGGGAAGAGATAATGTTATTGTTTTCCTCAATGGCAGAATTGAGGGTTGTTATAATTGCGTTGAGTTCTTGTATTTTTTCATCAATGCTCTCGATAACTATCGAAGCAGTAGGAGAGGCAATTTTGTCTGCCAGCTTCTTTTTATTTAGTTCCACTATTGCAATTAGGGTGTCAAGCCGCCCCTTATATTCAGTGAAATCGTTTCGAGGGAACGGATTATTTGTGTTTTCCTGCAAAGTGCTAATCACAGAATCTACAGCGGCTTCATATGCGTTTTTAAATGACTGCAATGTCTGGCGGTCAGCTTCGTATTGTGCATCAAAGCACGATGCAATTTGCTGTTCATAATCAGCCGGAAGAGTCTGCTTGCAATACGGACATTTTTCCCCGGCAGCGTGACTGAATTTTTCATGGCCTTGTCGAATCCAGTCTGTTGCACCGATGGCACGAATGAAATCGGCAAAAGGAGTATCAGCACTGCTCATAACAGCTTTCGCAAGCAGGTCAAACCCAGCAATTCCTTCTATTGCAATTGGATTTACAAGGTTCATTTTCGGATAAATGGTTGTGTCCGAACCAAAAGCAGTAGAATATAGTGCAGTCAATTCAGCAACGTCACATTCTTTTGGGGCAGTGATTAACAGCAGTTCATCTACAAAAGAAGATTTGCTGCCACGCTTGTTTTTCATTGCAAGCGGTAGGTCGGTACGAAAAGTTGCTGTAGCTTTCCAACAGGAATCATCGAGTGCTGAACGGAGTGCAGCAGGACGTTTAGACTTATCATCGCTTTCGGATTTCTTTTCTTTGTACTGGGTTTCGAGGTCCCTAAGTTGAGATTCTTTGGCATCAATCTCTTTTTGCTTTTCAATGTTGCCCTCGCTCACACTAAATACACCGGGCATACCATCATCTTCCCGGATATTCCGGCGGATAAATTCTCGGTCATACACAAGCACATCATAATTAGACAGTGCAGGGTTGATGCCTGAACCATCTGAAATTTGTTGTGCAATAGTAGATTTGCCTACACCATTCTTTCCAAAGAAGAAATTTATAAGCGTAGGCGTAATTGTAATATTGTGATAAGTGCGACCGTCAAGTTTAATGGACTTGATGGCTGCCTGCATTTTTTCGTCCATTGTTGCTGTCATCTCCTTGCTATTCTGTTATCTTTCCCTTCCTAACATAATCGTCTATTTCAGAAATTTTGAATTTATATCTCTTTCCTGCCTTGTAGAATGGGATTTTCTCGTCTTTTATCCAAGCCCGAATTGTGTCTTTGCTAACACTGAGATAATCCGCAACATCCTCTAAATTGACCCACTTTTCAATTGGTGTGTTTCCTTCTTCAATGTTCATTGATTAATCCTCTCTTAAATCTGGAATCCTAATTCTTGTAACTCCGCAATTAAATCTATTTTCTTTATGCTCCAATGCATACGATTGAATTCGTTGAAAGATGAACTTCCACGGATATCCAAATCGAATAAAGCTTCGTTCAATCTTTGCTGTGGAAGTAGATATATGATTTGTGGGTATATCTTGATACCATCCCTGCGAATCTTCATCTGTCGAATATATCCGTAACCTAATGTCTGTTCTTCATCTGTATGTCCATAACCTGCGTTTTCGTTTGCAAAGATGCAGGGAAAAGATTTTATTCTTTCAATAACATCAGGAGACAGAGTTGCAAATTCAGCTTTCAAGTCATCGTCCATATACTCGGTCAATGCCCGTGCGGCTTCGACTGTAAATGGAGTGCTTTGTGTGAAGTCTGCTCCATATGTAACAAAAAGATTGTAATGCGTTCTACTCACGGTTATAGCTGTTGGCTGTGGCTTTTGTGTCAAAAGCTGAGGAACAACAGCAACATTCTGAATCGTGATGTTCATCGTGTCTACACGATTGGCATATACATTTTTCTCTCCAGTCTGCTGAACGGAACTAACAGGAGTTCCAGTTGAAATATCTAATGCAGAAGGAGTTGTAGATTGTAATTCGTTTGGCATACAAAGTCCTCCTTATGTTTATACATTTTCATCAGCAAATTCGTCAGGATATAATTCTACATATAAATCTGCAATGGTCTGCCTCAAGCGAAGTGAATTTGGTTGAAAATCATCTCTTAAGCGACAGCCTTCTTCCCAAGATTGGTTTTTGAAAATCAGCATCCCGCTTGCCTCATGATATCTAAGAAATTCAGGAGAAACATAATAAGTCAATTCATTGAGTGTTTTAAGAATTTTGTTTTTTAGCTTGCGTAAATCACTGCTCTTAAAGTCTTTTGACTTAAATCGCCATTTATCCTTGTAAAGAATGGTAACATTATCACTGAAATTTATATCGACTAATTCAGATGCGAAGTCAGTATTAATACAGTATTCCATAATCTTGGCATAATCATTTTTGAAATCCTCAAGAAGCTGATAATCTTCAAAAGATATCGGTACGCTCCCCCAAAAGTAAGAATCTTGATATACAGATTGATTTTTGGTTGTACTGCTATCAATGCTTTTTTCTTGAACGATAATGTTCATTGTTTCTACATGGTTAGCATATACATTTTTCTCTCCAGTCTGCTGAACGGAACTAACAGGAGTTCCAGTTGAAATATCTAACGCAGAAGGAGTTGTAGATTGTAATTCGTTTGGCATACAAATCCCTCCTTACAAATTCAATGTATCGAGATGGTCGATATGAATGTTCTTTTCGCCAGTTTGATTGACGATAGTAGCATTTTCAATATACTGCGTATAGGTCTTTGGTTCATCCTGCGATTTGCCAGATTTATCGCTGGAATCAATGACTTCAACCTGTGGTGCATCATTGGTAGCCGTGTTTTCAATATCCGGTTGTGATGCCATAGGAAGGGATTCAACAGAGATTTTATGGGTTATCCCATTACCGACAGTTCCTCTATAGTTCCCTTTGCTTGGATACCATTCCTTATATGTATCCACACCTTTTGTATTATCATCAGCACGGTTCATGATAATGAAATGCCAGACACCGAGTAAAAAAGGCTCAATATAAAAATGGTCAAGTTCACAGATGTCTTTTGCCTTTACGGTGGTTGTATCAGCAGTGATGAAAAATTCTGTATCATCTTGAATATCTGCATCTGCCTTAATCATATCCAGTAGACAGCGTACAAGCTGAACCCATAAGTTTGGTTCGATAAATTCTTGTACAAATTCTGCCATCATTTGAAGAGCCGTGGAATTACCACTTTTTATATCCTCGTCAAATGCACGATGTAAGTCATTATCCGAAAATTGACCGTAGGCAACCAGTGAATCGGTACAGCCTTTGTATTTGCTGGTATAAGTCTTGAGACTTGTACCACCATAAAAATTGGATAGTTGATATATTGAAATAAGCCTCCTGAACGTTTCTTGTTCAGAGAGGCTTTCTTTTTGTCCGTTTGTATGTTCTGTGGAAGTTGTCAGTTCTTTTCTTGCCCGTAATATCTGGGTAAGAAATGTGCCACCACAAAGATATGGAGTTTTTTCGTTTGCCATAGTTTGCCTCTGATTTTCAAATATTAACTGAATTAACACGATTAACATCGAACAGGTATTGCTATTAACTGCATTAACAATAGTCTTGGTATTAGTAAGAGAGATAGAGAGCTGCAATCAGTGCAACTCCCATTAAATCCTACTAAATCATTATATCACAAATACACACACTTTACCAGTGACAGACTGTAAATTTTGTATGAATGCACAGGAAAAAGTGTGATACAGCGATAGTTGTCGGCTGAAATAACCAAGCCGTTACTATAACTCCGTTTCAATGTTCATCTGCTGACGAGTAGATGCCCAGAGCGGCGAGACGGACACAAGTAAATATCAGTCAACCCACTGGGAGGGTTGGCCAGTTAAGAAATGAGGATTTCATTCTTATGGCCAATTATTACGGGAAGTTCAGTGTGGGTCCTCATTTCGGTTTTCAGACCGAAGGAGGGTCTACACAATGGACAAATTTGAAAATCTACAGACAAACAGCGAGAAGCAGTATTACATCCCTATGGAAGTAACCGCAGAAACCATCAAGGATTTCGGTATTAACCCTGCGGATGTGGTATGGACGAAAATCGGAAACCGCAAGGCACGTGTAATCATGATTCCTGTAACCGAGGAGCAGTATTACGAATATATGCGCCCTCTTTGGCGTGAGGACAAGCGTCAGCAGAGACAGGAGCCTGCAGTTTCCCTGGACAAACTTTACGAGGAAACCGAGTACGAAGTCGCTGATACCGACTCCGACCTTGAAGCGGATGTTATGAAGAAAATGCTGATTGATGAGCTTCACAAGGCACTGGATGAACTGGAAGAAATCGACCGCACCATTATGGAAATGTACAGCAAAAACCATAGTGAAGCCGAAATCGGACAGGCCATCGGTATGAGCCAGAAGGGTGTCAATAAGCGTAAACACAAGGTGCTACTTAAACTTAATACCAGACTGAAAGACTTTAGATAAGGGATAATTCCCTGCCTGCTCTGCCGCAACAGTATCCGGCGGAGCAGGTTTTTATATTTTTTCAAAAATAGTGGTTCTTAAAACAGCCGTGTATGTCCTTTCACTCTCAGAGGGGCAAACGAAGCACCTCGGAAAGGACGGTGTCAAACAATGACAACCAGATGCAGAACAGGCACGAGCGGCTGCAACAGTCAGGAACTCGACCGTGAGTTATCTGATGTGCTTATAGCAATTAGTGTCGTGTCAAAAAGAATCGCTGACCGTATTACAGCAGTCAGCGGCAAAGAAAAAGTGAATATGGAAGGAGAAAATCTGAATGGGAAAAATGAACGAATTGTCTATGCTCGTTGACGAACTCAAAAAGTGCGGGGAAACGCTTGTCGGTCTTTCGGAAGGTTTGGCTGATTTATTCAGCGGTTCGGCAGAAGAAGAAAAGCAGCCTATAAAAAAGAGTGCTGCTAAGAAGAAATCCGCCGAGGAGCCAAAGCCGGAAGCACCGGAGGAAAAGGCACTCACATTGGAAGATGTTAGAGCCGTGTGTGCGGAAAAATCCCGCAGTGGTTTTACGGCAGAGGTCAAAGCAATCCTGAACAAACACGGTGTGGAAAAGCTGTCAGAGGTTAACCCGGCAGAATATAAGGCACTGCTTGCTGAAGTGGAGGTGCTTGGCAATGCCGGATAAACACGCAGTATTATCAGCATCATCCAGTCACAGGTGGTTGGAATGCCCACCATCGGCTCTCCTGTGTTCCACTGCCGGAGATACACCGAGTGAGTTCGCCATGCAGGGTACGGATGCCCACAGCCTTTGCGAACATAAGCTGAAAACAGCACTGGGGCAGCAGTCGAAAGACCCTACAGAGAATTTAACGTTCTTTGACGAGGAGATGGCAGACTGTTCCGATATGTATGCTCAGTATGTGATGGAGCAGCTTGCGGCGGCAAAGGAAAAATGCAAAGACCCAATCGTTCTGATTGAACAGCGTCTTGATTTTTCCAAGTGGGTACCGCAGGGGTTCGGCACCGGGGACTGTGTGATTGTGGCAGATGAAACGTTAACAGTCATTGATTTCAAATATGGTGTCGGCATCTTGGTGGAAGCGGAAAAGAACCCGCAGATGATGTGTTACGCACTGGGGGCCTTACAGCTTTTCGATAGCATTTACGATATCGATTCGGTGACCATGACCATTTTCCAGCCAAGGCGAGACAGTGTCAGCACATACACCATTTCCAAGGAAGAACTTCTGAAATGGGCGGATGAGGTGCTTGCTCCGACCGCACAGCTTGCAGCCAGGGGAGAAGGAGAATACAAGGCCGGAGACCACTGCCAGTTCTGCAAGGTCAAAGCCAAGTGTCGCAAGAGAGCCGAATACAACCTGGAACTTGCCCGTTATGATTTTGAAATGCCTTCCACCCTTGAAGATGATGAGATTGAGGCCATTTTAGCAAAAGCAGACGCGCTGGTATCCTGGGCGGGCGATGTCAAGGAATATGCATTGCAGCAGGCGGTCAGCGGCAAGCAGTGGAAAGACTGGAAGATTGTCGAAGGTCGCTCCAACAGGAAGTATGTAAATGAAACAGCCGTGGCAGATACGGTTAAGAACGCAGGATATGACCCGTTTGAACACAAGGTTCTGGGTATTACCGCAATGACCAAACTACTCGGCAAGACAAAATTTGAAGAACTGCTCTCCGGGTTTATTGAAAAACCACAGGGCAAGCCAACATTGGTACCTATGTCGGACAAGCGTCCGGCAATGAATACAGCAGCTAACGATTTTAAGGAGGACAACTAATATGTCAAAGAATTACATCAACCCTACCAAGGTAATCACAGGAGTAAACACTCGCTGGTCTTATGCAAATGTGTGGGACCCGAAGTCCATCAATGGCGGCGCACCCAAGTACAGCGTAAGCCTTATCATCCCGAAGTCTGATATGGCTACGGTCAACAAGATTAAGGCGGCAATCCAGGCGGCCTATGAGGAAGGCGAAGGTAAGCTGAAAGGCAGTGGCAAGACTGTGCCTGCTCTTTCCGTACTCAAGACTCCGCTTCGTGACGGCGATCTGGAGCGCCCGGATGATGAAGCCTATGCGAACAGCTACTTCGTCAATGCCAATAGCGCAACGGCTCCCGGCATCGTAGACGCTGATCGTCAGCCGATTCTTGACCGCAGTGAGGTGTACAGCGGTGTATATGGCCGTGCATCCATCAACTTCTATGCCTTCAATTCCAACGGCAATAAGGGTATCGCCTGCGGTCTGAATAATCTTCAGAAGATTAAGGACGGAGAGCCTCTTGGCGGTAAGAGCCGTGCCGAGGATGATTTTGCAACTGAGGACGAAGATGACTTTCTCGCATAAGGAGGTACCGGGACAATGACAGAAATTCAGAGTATGATGCTTGCGGTCTGCTTTGGTGCCGTAATGGGGACGTTTATCGCAAATGCGGTGTTCCTTATCCAGTGTGCCATCAAGGATCACAGGGAGAAAAAACGCAAGAAAAAGGAACAGTCTGCTGATAAGGCAGAGTAAATGACAGCGGGCGGCGGAGGTGTATTCTTCGCCGCCTTGCTTATATGAAGGAGTGACAATATGGAGAAAATACAATCATTGTCCCTGGACTTGGAGACCTTTTCGGATGTGGATTTGCAGAAGTGCGGGGTCTATAAATATGCCCAGTCACCTAATTTTGAAATCCTGCTATTTGGTGTATCCGTAAATGGCGGTGAGGTCGTGGTCTATGACCTGGCACAGGGCGATACCGTGCCGATGGAGATTGTTGAAGCACTGACTGATGATACCGTGACCAAGTGGGCATATAATGCGGCATTCGAGAGAATCTGTTTATCGGTGTGGCTACAAAGGAACTACCCGGCATATTTTCACAGTTACAGCATTGACGAGGATACGGTCGGAGATTACCTTGACCCCTCTGCGTGGAAATGCTCCATGATATGGGCAGCATACATGGGGCTGCCGTTATCTCTTGCGGGAGCCGGTACGGTATTAGGCTTGGAAGAACAGAAGCTGAAGGAAGGCAAAGACCTCATTCGCTATTTCTGTGTTCCCTGCAAGCCAACCAAAGTGAACGGCGGCAGGACACGCAATCTGCCGGAGCATGATATGGAGAAATGGAATACCTTCATTTTCTATAACAAGAGAGATGTAGAAGTGGAGATGTCCATACAGGATAAACTGAAAAAATTCCATGTGCCGGATTTTGTGTGGGATGAGTACCACCTTGACCAGGAAATCAATGACAGAGGGATTGCTCTTGATATGGCGGTAGTGGAGAATGCCATTGCTTTTGATGCGAAATCCAAGGCGGAACTGGCAGAAAAAATGCAGGAACTTACCGACCTTGATAACCCCAACTCCGTGGTACAGATGAAACAGTGGCTTTCGGATAACGGGTTGGAGATGGACAGCCTTGGCAAAAAGGAAGTGGCACAGGCGGTCAAAACTGCTCCGAAGGAACTGGCGGAGGTTCTGCAATTAAGGCAACAGTTATCCAAGTCCTCCGTGAAAAAATACCAGGCAATGCAGAACGCAGTATGTATGGACGGCAGAGCCAGAGGAATGTTTCAGTTTTACGGAGCCAATCGCAGTGGTCGATGGGCAGGCAGAATGATACAGCTGCAAAATCTGCCTCAGAACCATATGCCGGATTTGGAACAGGCACGAGGATTGGTGGAGTCCGGTAATTATGATGCTATGGAACTTTTATACGATGACATACCGGACACCCTGTCACAGCTTATCCGTACTGCCTTTGTGCCAAGACCGGGCATGAAATTTGTGGTGGCGGACTTCTCGGCAATTGAAGCAAGGGTGCTTTCGTACCTTGCCAAGGAAAACTGGCGAACAGAGGTATTTGCAAATAACGGAGATATTTATTGTGCATCGGCATCAGCCATGTTTGGTGTTCCGGTGGAAAAGCATGGTGTCAACGGAAATCTCCGTCAAAAGGGCAAAATTGCTGAATTGGCTCTTGGCTACGGCGGTTCGGTCGGTGCTTTGAAGGCGATGGGTGCCCTTGATATGGGACTTTCCGAGGAGGAATTACAGCCGCTTGTGGATTCGTGGAGAGCTGCCAATCCAAATATCGTAAGGTTCTGGTGGGAGGTTGACCGATGTGTCAAGGAAACTGTGAAAAAGAGAGTGCCGACCGAAACGCATGGTATCCGTTTTATCTATCAGAGCGGTATGCTTTTCATCAAGCTCCCTTCCGGCAGACAGCTTTCTTATGTGAAACCTCGCATGGGAGAGAACCGTTTCGGCGGTGAGTCTGTAACCTATGAAGGTGTCGGCGGCACAAAGAAGTGGGAACGCATCGAAAGCTATGGCCCAAAATTCGTGGAGAATATCGTGCAGGCAATCAGCAGGGATATTTTGGCTCATTCCATGAGAACCTTGTCGCATTGCTTTATCTGCGGTCATGTGCATGATGAACTGATCATTGAATGCGGTATGGGAGTTTCCCTTGATGCCATATGTGAGCAGATGGGCAGGACTCCGGCATGGATTCCGGGTCTGCTTCTCCGTGCTGACGGGTATGAATGCAGCTTCTACAAAAAAGATTAAAAATACGGTTCTTAAAACGCAGGGTTTTGTCCTTTCACTATCAGAGGGCAAGGCCCTACTTTTATGAAAGGCGGTATTTTTATGAAAGAATTGATACCCAAAGACGAATACGGCATCTTTGCCGATGCCCATGACACCGCAAGAGTGGACAGCCTGTTTGTAGCGGAGTTTTTTGAGAAGAACCATAAAGAGGTGCTGCGTGATATCCGCAAAATCACTGACCCAACATCCGGGTTAAGTGAAGAATTCAGACAGCGCAATTTTGCGCCGTCCTCATACACCAACAACCAGAATAAAAAGCAGCCGTGCTACTGCATGACCCGTGACGGTTTCACAATGCTGGCAATGGGATATACCGGGCAAAAGGCTATGAAGTTCAAAGAACTGTACATTCGCAGATTTAATGAAATGGATGCTTTTATTAAGAACCTGGTATCTGCAAGACAGGAGTTCCCGCTTCTGACCGAAAATATCAAGCTGCTCCATGACAAACCGAAGCCTTATCACTTCAGCAACGAGTGCGATATGTTAAACCGCATTGTTTTGGGCATGACGGCAAAGCAGTTCAGACTTGCCAATAACATCGAAAAAGGCAAAAGCATCAGACCGTATCTGACCAAAGAACAGATTGAGATGCTGGAAATCCTGCAGAAAGTTGATGTGGGTCTGCTCGTGGCATTCCCTGCTTACGAAGACAGAAAACGCCATCTTGAATGGTACAAAACCAAATTAGAGGAGGAAAAATAAGATGTTTTATGTGAAAGAACAGCTGAATGATACGATGGAGGTTTCCATTGAAATCAACGATGAGAATGTATTCTGCCGCTGCCCGCATTGCGGTTCGGAGGTGCAGGTCGACCTTGCAGATGTATTTGCAGATGGTGATGTTGACCTATTTGGCACAGCAGTCCTTTGCGATAACTGCAGCAGAAAGCTGATGGGAGGTGCGGTTTGTGGGTGTGAGCAGGTATAACAGCGAAGGCTATCCTGATCCAACTACCTACGAAGCACTGACATCCATCGAAAAAGAAACAAAAGCGGCAAGAGCGTACAGACCGATTGTGTATGTATGCTCCCCGTTTTCCGGAGATATTACCGGGAACATTGCAAATGCACGAAAGTACAGTCGATTTGCTGTGGAGCAGGGGTATATCCCCATTGCTCCGCATTTGCTGTTTCCGCAGTTCCTTAACGACAACGATTTAACTGAGCGGGAACTGGGGCTGCACTTTGGAAATGTGCTGATGAGCCATTGCTCGGAGATATGGGTGTTTGGAGAAACCATATCCGCTGGGATGAATGCGGAGATCAGGAGAGCCAAAAGGAAGAATTACAGACTGCGATATTTCGGCAGTGATTTGAAGGAGGTTACAGAAAATGCGTGATTTGAGTATTGCCTATGGGAACGGCAGGACGGCAAAATTCTGGTCGAATAAAACGATTCGATTTGATGAATTATGTGACCGCCTGCGCAGCCCTATTTATACTTCGGAAACGGCAGAGGAATATCCGAAACTGCCCAAAGGTCAGCGTGATGATATTAAGGACAAAGGCGGATTTGTTGCCGGACATTTGCGTGATAACCGCAGACAGGCAAATAAAGTGGTGTGCCGTTCTATGTTGGTGTATGACCTTGACAGCATCGAAGCAGAGTTTTTGCAGAACATCGGCAGCAAAATTTCCAACAAGGGATGCTATTACACCACCCACAGCCATACCCCGGAGCATCCGAGGGCGAGAATGATTATTCCAGTCAGCCGTGATATGTCCCCGGATGAGTTCAATGCGGCTGCAAGATATTATGCCCAGGATAACGGCTTTATCAGTATGCTTGACCCGTGTTCGTTTTCTCCACATCAGTTGATGTACTGGCCGACTTGTCCGTCCAATGGAGAATACCTCTTTGACACAATAGACGGTGACTGGCTTGACCCGGATACGATTTTTGCGAAGCATCCTAATTGGAGAGATTGTTCGCTGCTCCCTACCACACCAAAGGAAAGCAAAGCAGCCGACCATAATGCAAAACAGCAGAAAGACCCGCTTGAAAAAGACGGTGTGGTCGGTCTGTTCAACCGTGTTTATTTTCCTATCAGTACGGCAATTGATGAGTTCCTTCAAGGTGTATATGAACCAACTGCAGATACCTCCGGAAGATACGATTTTATCCCCGGCGAGGGTTCTGCGGGTGTTGTAATTTACGATGATAAATTCTCCTACAGCCACCATGCAACTGACCCTGCAGGCGGTAAACTGTGCAACGCCTTTGACCTTGTCCGTCTCCATAAATTCAGTGAGGACGATGAGAAAAAATCATATAAGCAGATGTGCGAGTTTGCCATGACACTGGACAAAGTCAAGCTGCAGGACCTGGAGGAAAAGAAGCAAAGGGCATCAGACGATTTTTCGGAGGATACCAACTGGCAGACCAAACTCCGCTATATGCCCAGAAGCAAGTGCCTGGAAAACAGCGTGTGGAATCTGATGCTGATATTAAACAACGACCCGGATTTTGCAAATATTGCCTTCAATGAACTGGTAGGCAGAGTGCAGATTACAGGTGCCATTCCGTGGACAAGACCCAGTGACAATAAGTTCTGGAGAGATGCGGATACAGCTCAGCTGAAGGCACTCATCGACATTCGTTATGAAACTTTCTCCAGCCGAAACCACGATGTGGCTTTCACTAAGGTGGTCGAGGACAGGCATTTCAATCCTCTTCGTGATTGGCTTGACGCACTGCCGGAATGGGATGGTGTGGTAAGGCTTGAAAATCTGTATATTGATTTCCTTGGCGCGAATAACACGGGATACATTAAGGCTGCGACCAGAAAATCCTTTGTGGCGGCGGTAGCGAGAATTTACGAGCCGGGTACCAAGTTTGATTCGGTTGTGGTATTGGTGGGTCCGCAGGGCTGCGGTAAGTCTACGATTTTTGCAAAGATGGGAAATGAGTATTATTCCGACAGCTTGAATCTGACGGATATGAAGGACAAGAGCGGTGCGGAGAAACTGCAGGGATACTGGATTTTGGAACTGGGCGAACTGGCGGGACTCAAAAAAGCGGATGTAGAGGTCGTGAAAGCCTTTGTCAGCCGTACTGATGATATTTACCGTCCTTCCTACGGCAGAACGATTGAGAGCCACCCAAGGCAGTGCATTATTGTGGGTACCACCAACTCCGAGACCGGATTTCTCCGTGATATTACAGGCAACCGCCGCTTTTGGCCGATTAAGGTAACCGGACAGAGCAAGCGTAAATCATGGGACATTACCAGAGAAGAAGTCCTGCAAATGTGGGCGGAGGCAAAGTACCTGTATGGGCAGGGTGAGCCTTTGTATCTGAATTCGCAGGAAAGCAGTGAAGCCTTGAGCGAACAGATTGATGCAATGGAAAGCGATGAGCGCCAGGGCATGGTCGAGGAATACTTAAATACACTTCTGCCGGATAACTGGAGCCACATGGATTTATATGAGAGAAGAAATTTTCTCACGGACAATACTGCGGCAAAGGGTACGGTGCAGAGAAAGGCGGTCAGCAATGCGGAGATCTGGAGCGAGTGCTTTTGCAGGAACTTATCCGACCTCAAGCCATCCGACTCCTATGCGATAGCTGCCCTTATGACCAAAGTGGACGGTTGGCAGAGAACCGACAAAATCAGAAAGCTTGCCATCTATGGCAGGCAGAGGATTTACGAGAGGTTGTGATTCTGTCCTCTTGTGTTTCTGACAGAAGTTGTGAACAGTAAAAAAGCCTTTAAAATAGGCACTTCCAAGCACTACTGACACAAGTATCACAAGAATTTCTATATTAAATGAAATCTATTTTATAGAGAATAGCGTAAGCGTGTATACGCACATACGCACGTATAGGATTTTTCCGAAACTGTTGTGTCAGTTGTGTCTTGTGAATTTCAGGAGGAATGGAATGCGAGAAAAAATAATAGAACAGAAACTTGTAACGGCAGTAAAAAATCATGGTGGGATTTGTCCGAAGTTTGTATCTCCCGGCTTCGATGGAATGCCAGACCGCTTACTGCTTTTACCGCATGGCAGGTTTGCCTTTGTGGAAGTCAAAGCATCGGGAGAAAAACCAAGACCACTGCAATTGGCAAGGCACAGACTACTCCGCAGACTGGGGTTCAAGGTGTTTGTACTGGACAACCCTCAACAGATTGGAGAGATAATTGATGAAATACAGTCCACATAGCTATCAGCGGTATGCAACAGAGTTCATCAAGGATACTCCCGCTTGTGCGATTTTCCTTGATATGGGCTTAGGCAAAACAAGCATAACGCTGACGGCAATAAATGACCTGCTGTTCGACAGTTTCGAGGTACACAAGGTTCTGGTAATTGCACCCCTTCGAGTGGCGAGAACCACTTGGAGCGAGGAAATCGAGAAATGGGAGCATTTGAAAATGCTGCGGTATTCCGTGGCGGTGGGAACTGAAACAGACAGGCTTTCGGCTCTACGAAAACCCGCAGATATTTACATCATCAACCGGGAAAATATCGGCTGGCTTGTTGAGGAAAGCGGTGTTCCCTTTGATTTCGATATGCTTGTAATTGATGAGCTGTCCTCCTTCAAGAACCACAACACCAAGCGTTTTAAGGCTTTGATGAAAGTCAGACCCAAGGTAAAACGCATAGTCGGACTTACAGGCACTCCTTCAAGCAACGGACTTATGGATTTATTCGCAGAATTCAAGCTGCTGGATATGGGAGAGCGGCTCGGGCGGTTTATAGGGCAGTATCGCACGAACTACTTCTTACCAGACAAGCGGAACGGGCAGATAATTTACAGCTACAAGCCAATGCCCGACGCCGAACAGCGGATATATGACAAAATCTCAGATATCACAATTTCTATGAAAGCTGCCGACCACTTGCGAATGCCCGAACTCATTTCAACGGAATACACGGTTCAGCTTTCGGAAAAAGAGCAAGAAAAATATGATGACCTCAAGGAAGAATTGGTTCTCACCCTTAATGACGGAGAAATCACCGCCGCAAACGCAGCAAGTCTTTCAAACAAGCTGTCGCAGATGGCAAATGGCGCGATTTACGATGATAACGGAAACACAATCAACATTCACAGCCGAAAACTTGACGCTTTGGAAGATATAATCGAAAGTATGAACGGCAAGCCGCTGTTGGTGGCTTATTGGTTCAGGCACGATTTGGAGCGAATTTCCGAGCGGCTGTCAAGTTTGCATATTCCTTGTACAAAGCTTGACACAGCCGACAGCATTAGCCGTTGGAACAAGGGAGAAATACCCGTAGCACTTATTCACCCCGCCTCTGCGGGACACGGACTGAATTTACAAAACGGTGGTTCGGCTCTTGTGTGGTTCGGACTTACATGGAGTCTTGAACTGTATCAGCAGACAAACGCAAGGCTCTGGCGGCAAGGTCAGACAGCAGAAACCGTGGTTATTCAGCATATCATTGCGAAAGGCACTATTGACGAGAAGATATTGAAGGCACTAAAAAACAAAGACCGCACACAATCGGCATTGATAGATGCGGTCAAGGCGGAGGTGAAATAAGTGACAGCAAAGGAGTATTTGGAACAGGCAGCAGTTCTTAACAAGCAAATCAACGATAAACGAGCTGAACTCCAAAGCTACCGTGATTTATCGACAAGTGTTTCGGGGTGCAGATTTGAGGAGCATTTATCGGGAACGAGGAGCGGTGAAGCACCGTTTGTCAGATTTACCGAGAAAGCCATCGAACTCGAAAAGGAAATCAGACAGGACGAGGAGCACCTTGCAATATTAAAATGCGAAATCGGTGAGGTGATTGATAGACTTGACAATGTAAACGAGCGTGTTATTTTACGGTACAAGTATCTGCTGTTTCTTTCGTGGAGAGATATCGGAGCAAAGATGAATTACTCAAAAAGGTGGGTAATGGAGCTACACGATAAAGCCGTCTTGAATTTTCAGGAAATACAGCACTAGACTTCACCTCACTTCACTCCTAATTCATCTTGATACACACTCTATAATATGTTATACTTACAATAGACAAATATACAGAGAGCCTTGCGGACTTCCGCAGGGCTTTTCTTTTGAAAGAGGTGAACCCAATGCCCACGAAACCCAAGCGTCCCTGTTCCTACCCCGGCTGTCCGAACCTGTGTGTCGGCCAGTACTGCAAGGAACACGAGCAATCGGCACGGCGCAGTTACAACAAGTACGAACGCAGTCCCGATACCAATAAGCATTACGGCAGAGCGTGGAAACAAATCCGCAACAGATACATAAGTCAGCACCCACTGTGCGAGATGTGTCTGAAACAAGGAAAGCTGACACCCACTGATGAGGTTCACCACATCAAGCCTGTATCGCAAGGCGGCGGCAGTGAGTTCAGCAATCTGATGTCGCTCTGTCAGTCCTGCCACACCAAGATTCATCTTGAAATGGGTGACAGACAGATTCGCAGTTGACCGGTAGGGGCGGTCAAAATCTCCGGGACTAATACAAGCGGACAGCGGCCCGGGGCTTCGTACGCAAAAACCGGGGTTCAAACGGGGTATTAAACCACATATCATTTTCGGACGGCGCGAACCGTCTTTTTTTCTTGTCCTGCGGAGGTGATAATCATGGCTAAGGACGGCACAAACAGAGGCGGCAGACGGGTACGTGCCGGAGATAAACCCGCTCCTGCCGCAGAGAAAAAGCAGAAAGGACTTCCGGTGAAAATCATAAACAACGACATACCTGCGCTTGACACAGCCGAACTTGAAGCAGTTGACCTGCCGGAGGGCGCTGTTCTGAACGGCTCGGATATGCCGAAGCCAAGCGACTATCTCTCGGCTCGGCAGAAGAATGGAGTTCCGCTTGGCGCTGACGATATATACCGAGAAACCTGGCTGTGGCTTAAACAGCGTAATTGTGAGAACCTCGTAAACAAGCGGCTCATTGAAGCCTACGCGCAGGCGTACGCAAGATACATTCAGTGCGAGGAAGCAATCAGCACTTACGGTTTGCTTGGCAAGCACCCGACCACGGGCGGCGTTATTGCTTCGCCGTTTGTGCAGATGTCGCAGCAGTTTCAGAAGAACGCAAATCTCATCTGGTATGAAATTTACGGAATAGTCAAGGAGAACTGCACCGAACCTGTCGGTGATGATTTGAACGATTCAATGGAAAGACTTCTTCGTTCTAGGAAAGGATAATATCATGCCTAAAGAAACAATTGATTTTTTCAAGGAACTGAAAAACAACCGACCTAACCTCACGGTACAGCAATACCGAACGATTAAAGGACAGGCTGTTAAGGGCAATATTGCGGACGCACGAAAAGGTTTGCACAAGGTTCTGAAAAGGAGGAACGTCAGATGAACACGACCAGTGAAATGCAGCTTGTCCCGATAGACAAGCTGATACCGTACGTCAACAATGCCCGAACCCACTCGCCGGAACAGCTGAACAAATTGCGTTCCTCACTACGTGAGTTCGGGTTTATAAATCCCGTTATAATCGACAGGGATTTCAACGTCATAGCAGGTCACGGAAGAATTCTTGCCGCAAAAGCCGAGAACATCTCCGAAGTGCCTTGCGTATTTGTTGATTACCTCACACCAGTTCAGAAGAAAGCGTACATAATCGCAGACAATCGAATGGCTCTCGATGCAGGCTGGGACGAGGAAATGCTGAAAGTTGAAATTGAAGCTTTGCAGGCTGACGATTTCGACCTCGGTCTGACGGGCTTTGACGAAAAGGAACTCGCCGCATTCTTTGACGAGGATTCCGATACAAAGGACGATGATTTCGATGTTGATGGTGAATTGGAAAAACCTTGCATAACTAAACCCGGCGACCTTTGGCTGCTCGGAAGTCACAGACTTGTCTGCGGTGACAGTACAAAGCAGGAAACCTACGAAGTTCTTATGAACGGAAAACAGGCAAACCTGGTAGTTACCGACCCGCCCTACAATGTGAATTATGAGGGTTCGGCGGGTAAAATCAAGAACGATAATCTTGAGAACGAGAAGTTCTACCAGTTCTTACTGGGCGCTTTCACCTGCATGGAGAAATCAATGGCGAACGATGCAAGCATCTATGTTTTCCACGCAGATACAGAGGGTTTGAACTTCCGCAAGGCGTTTGCTGACGCAGGATTTTATCTCTCCGGAACGTGTATCTGGAAGAAGCAGTCGCTGGTTCTCGGGCGCTCGCCGTATCAATGGCAGCACGAGCCGTGCCTGTTCGGCTGGAAGAAAAACGGCAAGCATCAGTGGTACTCCGACCGCAAGCAGACGACAATATGGGAGTTTGACAAGCCGAAAAAGAACGGCGACCACCCGACAATGAAGCCGATTCCGCTTATTGCCTACCCCATAAAGAATTCAAGCATGAGCAACTGTATCGTCCTCGACCCGTTCGGCGGCTCGGGCAGTACGCTTATCGCTTGTGAGCAGACGAACAGAATCTGCCACACCATCGAACTTGATGAAAAATTCTGTGATGTAATCGTGAAGAGGTATATTGAGCAGGTAGGTTCTGTGGAGAATGTGTCTGTGGTTCGTGAGGGAAAGACGATAGCTTATTCTGAACTGGAGGTTGCCGATGAAGAATGAACTCACACTCGGCAGCCTGTTTGACGGCAGCGGCGGTTTCCCGCTCGGAGGAATGCTTGCTGGCATTACTCCGCTGTGGGCTTCGGAAATCGAGCCATTCGCTGTTCGGGTAACAACGAAAAGACTGCCGCAGATGAAGCACTATGGAGATGTATCTGCGCTGAACGGTGCTGATCTGCCGCCCATAGATATAATAACATTCGGCAGTCCGTGCCAGGATATGAGCATTGCCGGAAAACGCAGCGGTCTTGACGGTTCACGGTCGAGCCTGTTCTATGAGGCGGTCAGAATTATAAAAGAAATGAGGTGCGCTACCAATGGCAAATATCCGAGATTTGCGGTCTGGGAAAACGTCCCCGGAGCGTTCTCGTCTAACAAGGGCGAGGACTTCCGGTGCGTCCTCGAAAGCCTGTGCAGGGTCAAGGGCAAAACCGTTTCTGTTCCTAGATGTGAAAAATGGACAAACGCAGGAGAGATACTGGCAGACGGTTTCTCCATCGCCTGGCGAGTGCTTGACGCGCAATACTGGGGAGTCCCCCAGAGAAGAAAACGCATCTTCCTTGTCGCAGATTTCGATAGCGAATGCGCCGGAAAAATACTGTTTGAGTCCGAAGGCTTGTCGGGGTATTCTGCAGAGGGCTTCCAAGCGTGGCAAAGAGCTGCCGCCGCTGCTGAAAGCGGCTCTGGAACGGCAGGCGCAGTCTGCTTGAACGACCAGGGTGGACAGTCCATAGAAATATCGCACGATATAACCGCAACTCTTCGTGCGGAAACACACGGTCACCCGCCCTGCGTGATGGAATCCGCAGCAGGATTCTGCACGGAACACTCGGCAAAAGCGGGAGGTATCGGCTACGAAGATGAAACTTCGCCCACCCTCCGTGCCGGAACTGTTCCTGCGACTGTCTATGAAAATCACTCGCAGGATACGCGCTATACGGAGTTGCACGGTATTGCTCCAACGGTTTCGTCAACCTACGGAACTGGCGGCAACAATCAGCCGTTTGTGGTTGAAGATACTCGCTGCTTTGATGTTCGTTTCACATCTGACGGCACGAAAAACGCGCGCCATAACTGCTATGAAACAGATACATCACGGACGATAGATACGGGCGGTAATTCTCCCGACTCAAACCAAGGCGGCGTGGCAGTCGTAGCCGTCCAGGGTTCAATGATAGGCAGAGCCGATAAAAACGGTCCGCAAGGCAGTGGCGTAAACGAGGATGTTTCATTCACCCTGAATGCAACTGACAGACACGCTGTTGCGTTCTCGCAGGACAGCTATACGAAGTACAGCGAAAACGATAAATGCGGAGCGCTCCGAGCCGCAGGTGGGATGTACGGAGGCGGCTCGGAAACGCTTGTTTACAGCACAAGCAAGAATTCCTATCATACCGAAGCCGAGGAGAATCTCGCAAACACGCTTGTCGCAAGCGATTACAAAGACCCGCCGACCGTGAATTCTCCGGAATACATAGTCCGCAGGCTTACTCCAACCGAGTGCGCCCGTTTGCAGGGATTTCCCGACTGGTGGTGCGCAAATCTCGGAACGGATGAGCCAACAGATGAAGAACTACGGTTCTGGAAAGAGGTCTTTGAAACACACAGAAAAATCATCGGCAGCGCAGTCAAGCCGAAGTCCGAAAAGCAGATTTGCGCATGGCTGAAAAATCCCCACAGCGACTCTGCCGAGTACAAGCTGTGGGGAAATGGTGTTGCTCTGCCGTGTGTTTACTTTGTCCTTTCGGGGATTGCATGGTTCAGTTCTTGCTTGAATTAGCGTTGCCCGGCTCATCGCCGAGCACGATTTTTCCGTGCTTTTCTTCAAACTTTTCTATGCACTCACGAATCAGAACGATGATTTGCCCATTTGCGGAACGAGCCTCATAATCGGCAACATAATGCAGTTTGTCGAGCATTTCATCGTCAATTCTGATGGATAAACTCTTGATAGCCATAAAACTCCTCCTGTTTATATCCGTTATGTGTTTATTTTAACATCGTAATGTGCTATAATGTATGAAGCGAGTTCAAAGTGCGTTCATAATGCGTTTATAAGGAGGGCAACATGAAAGTAGCTGTAATTGGTTCAAGAGGGCTGAGCGTGAGTGATTTAGGCAGATATCTCCCCGAAAATACCACGGAAATCGTGTCCGGCGGCGCTAAAGGAGTAGATACTTCCGCAAGGGAATATGCTTTGGCACACGAAATAAAGCTGACGGAGTTCCTGCCGGAATACACGAAATACGGCAGGAGCGCTCCGCTGAAACGGAACATCACGATAATCGAGTATTCGGATATCGTGCTTGCATTCTGGGACAGAAAATCCAGAGGAACAAAGTTTGTCATTGACAACTGCCGCAAACTTCGTGTGGAGGTCAGGGTTTACATTATGGACTAATAGTTAAGCCGTACATTGTGCATAACGCAGAATGTGCGGCTTTCTGTTAATAACCCGTTGACTTATCCCTGTATTCGAGTAAAATGTGTAGTACCGAAAGGAAATGGAGGTACATACAATGACAATTTACTACAACGCACAGGACAGGAAACCGCTTGTAAAGGCAATCAGCGAGTTCACGGGAGCGGACGCAGTTTACATGAGAACCCCGACCTACGCTTACCGAATCGACTATTTCACGGTGACCCGTGAGGGAAATCTTGAATTTGACGACAGAGCCGACAGCGAGGAAATCGAGGGTCTGCTTGAATTTCTTGCAGAACGTGGATTCATCGCCGGGAATGCCGACACAAGCGCCACAGAGCAGCCGGAAACGGCAAGCGAGGAAGTATCCGCAGACACCGACAGCGCCGAACACAGCGAATCTGTGGGGCTTACAGTAGAAGTTCCACTTGAGGGTATGGCGGTCGGAAACCTCACCAAGCTGCTTGAAGCCAAAGGCAGACTTATCCGCAGAGCCTTAGCGTTGGACAGCCTGCCGATTGAGGTCACGGATAGCACGGTGAAGTTTCCATGGTTCGCAGACTGCGGCGCTGACGAGTGCAAGGCATACACGCATTTTATTTCGGCGCTCTGCGAACTCGCCGCAAATGCAAAGCGAGTTACGGCTAAGGAAAAGGAAACCGACAACGACAAGTACGCATTCCGCTGCTTTCTCCTGCGGCTGGGGTTCATCGGTTCGGAGTACAAAGCCGAGCGGAAGATACTGCTGAGAAATCTCACAGGCTCATCGGCTTTCAGAAATGGAGGTGCTGCAAATGAAGTTTCCGAGTAAGGAGCAAATCGAGCAGTACCGCCGAGAGTACCCTGTCGGCTGCCGTGTGGAACTGGTTTCAATGGACGATTTCCAGGCGCCGCCGACAGGTACTTGCGGCACGGTTAAAGGTGTTGACGACGCAGGAAATCTGCTCGTCCGCTGGGATAACGGCTCCGGGCTGAATGCTGTTCTTGGTGTTGATGTAGTTCGCAAAATCCGTGGCTGATATACACAATTTCAGCGTGTGTATTTCGTTCAATATATTGTGGTAAAACCGCTTGCTATATACTGCTTTTAGAGTTAATATGTGTGTACCGCAAGGGAAACAAAGCAAACGGAGGATACAAAAATGAACGAGAAAACCACCAAGCAGATTGAAGAAATGATGAACCAGACCATAGGGGTCGAGGTTGAAATGAATAACATTACAAGAGCAAAAGCCGCGCAGATTGCCGCCGATTTCTTCGGCACACACCGCCACGAAAATACCGCAGGCCGCAACGGTTACTGCACCTACTCCGCATGGGACAGCGAGGGACGCGAGTGGAAGTTCCAGAAGGACGTCAGCATTCACGGACCGGACAGCGAAAAGTGCGAATTAGTCACCCCGATACTTACCTACGCAGACATGGAAACCCTGCAGGAACTTATTCGCAGACTGAGAAAAGCAGGCGCGAAAAGCGACGCAACAAGGGGCTGCGGAGTTCACATTCACATTGGAGCCAAGGGGCACACACCGCAAAGTTTGCGAAACCTTGCAAACATTATGGCAAGCCACGAAAGCCTTTTAGCAAGCGCCTTGAACCTCGACAGAAGCCGCATGAGCCGCTACTGCCGTACGGTCAGCAAGGATTTCCTGGTGGAACTCAACCGCAAAAAGCCGAAAACCATGGCGGCGCTTGCGGACACCTGGTACGGCAGTCAGAACGCGGATTACGGCAGGTCGGCGCACTACAACGAGAGCCGCTACCATATGCTGAACCTGCACGCAACCTTTACAAAGGGAACGATTGAGTTTAGACTTTTCCAATTCGATGCACCTTGCGGTGACAAGAAGAACGGACTTCACGCAGGTCAACTGAAAAGCTACATTCAGCTTTGCTTGGCGCTCAGCCAGCTTGCCAAGCAAGTCAAGACCGCAAGCGCAAATCCTCAGCAGACCGAAAACCCCAAGTACGCAATGAGAACATGGCTTTTACGGCTCGGGTTCATCGGCGATGAATTCAAGACCGCAAGGGAGCTTTACACCAAGCGGCTCGAGGGTGACACGGCTTTCAGAAACGGCAGACCCTAACAAGCAGGAATTAGCTTCCTGCCTCCAACTCCCCACACTGTGGGGCTTTTGGTGGTAGAAAGGTGATTTCTGAAACTGAACCTTTCGGAAAGGATTATCACTATGAAAAAATACTATCTCGCTTACGGCAGTAACTTGAATGTTCGGCAAATGGCGCTGCGGTGTCCTACGGCAAAGCCTGTGGGAACTGCGGTTATTAAGGATTACGAACTGCTTTTCAAGGGCAGCAAGACAGGCGCTTACCTCACAATCGAACCGAAATCGGGAGCGGAAGTTCCTGTCGCAGTCTGGTCGGTCGAACTTGCCGATGAAGAACGGCTTGATGTGTATGAGGGCTTTCCAGCTTTCTACTACAAGGCTGAACTGGAACTGCCCGTGAGGTACTTCTCAGGCAAGACCGTACTCAGAAAGGCTTTCGTGTACATCATGCACGAGGAGCGACCGCTAGGGTTACCGAGCGGTTCATATGTTCGGACTTGCCTTGAGGGTTACAGCAATTTCGGCTTTGACGAGAGTATTCTTCTCAAAGCGCTGAACAACAGCAGGAGGGTTGCCCATGAAATCGGATAACGAAACAGGACTTCGCACCTGCCCCCGCTGTGGGGCGCAGTACGGCGGTGTTCCCGCTCTTTCGAGAAAGTACCCCAACACGCAGATTTGCCCGGATTGCGGCACACGGGAAGCCTTAGAAAGCATAGGTGTTTCCGCTGACGAGCAGGAAAAGATTATCGGTATCATTCACAATAAAACACACAGTTCTGACCGCTGACATTTGTGTACTATATTATCCGAAAACCGCTTGATATAATGCGGCTTTAGAGTTAATATACAGTCACCGAAAGGAAAATAAAACACGGAGGACACGAAAATGACAAGATTTGAAAAAGACCTTAAGGACGCAAAGAACGGAAACGAAATCGAGGTGCTTGCCCGCCGCAAAGCGGAGATTGAAAAACTCACCGCCGAGGGCAAGGCTTGCAGAAACGGTTTCAGAATGAAGTGCATTGCCCAGGAGGTCGCAAGGCTGAAAGCAGAATACAACAAGATTGACAGCCTTTTCTGAAAATCAGCGGAACGCAGAGCCGAAAGGCTCTGCTGCTCGTTTGGAATTATTTGTGCATTGCGTTTTTTATACTTTTGTGATATAATACATTGTAGAGTAACTAAATCATTAGTATAGAGGAGAAAAAAACATGGGAGAATATGACTTTTCTTACGAATTGCCACAAAACTTTTTGAACATTTTGATACAGTATTTAAAGCAAAACAAAGGCGAGGATGTAATACATGTATTACAACGGTGCAAATATGAATATGATGTAATCGGATTTGCATATTACGCAGGAATGAGTGGTGATAATTGGAACAAGAAAGCAGTTGATTTTACTTTTGAAGGCACTGAAAAAGATATAAAATTGCTTCAAAATCGCAAAGTATTATTGAAGCAAATGATGAATAAAGCCATTAAACCAAGTGTATCAGGATATCTTGTTAGAGAAATTAATTTTCTGGTTTCTGATAAATCCTTTGAAATCACTCTTCCTGAAGAACAAGGAGAAACTTTTGAAATATTATCAAGGGATATTCATGATGCGCTTGCAAAAGATGAACCGACTTTAGTTCTTGATAGGCTACATACTTATTCAACAAGATTTTTAAGAGAAATATGTACTAAGCATAATATTTCTGTTGCTGAAAATGATGGAAATAATTATCCACTTCATAGTTTAGCGGGTTCACTTGCAAAGTATTATAAAGATAACAAGGTCTTTCAATCTGAGTTTGTCGAACAGACATTAAAAATGAGCATATCAACTTTCGAGAAGTATAATACAATTAGAAATTCTCAAAGTTATGCTCACGATAATGATGTTTTGAATAAAGCTGAAGCAACTTATGTAGTAACTGTAATTACTGCCACACTTGCACTAATATATGATGTTGAAAACCAGTAGTTCTTTCGAACAATAAAATCTATTCAAGCATCGCACTATGCGATGCTTTTTTCATATCTAAAATAAGGAGGTGCCCGCATTGAGAAAGCTGAAAAAATACAAACCCACCAAGTTCAAGGCAAAGGACTGCCGATACGATAAATCCGCTGCGGATTATGCCGTGGCTTTCATTGAGAACCTCTGCCACACCAAAGGCACATGGGCTGGAAAGCCGTTCGAACTAATCGACTGGCAGGAGCAGATAATCCGTGACCTTTTCGGTATTCTCAAACCGAACGGCTACCGGCAGTTCAACACAGCGTATGTGGAGATACCGAAAAAGCAAGGCAAATCCGAGCTTGCCGCCGCTGTCGCTCTTTTGCTTACCTGCGGCGATGGAGAGGAACGAGCCGAGGTTTACGGCTGTGCCGCCGACAGACAGCAGGCGGCTATCGTGTTCGATGTGGCGGCAGATATGGTGCGAATGTGTCCTGCTCTTTCCAAGCGAGTGAAGATTTTAGCATCGCAGAAACGACTAATATACACACCAACGAACTCGTTCTATCAGGTGCTTTCGGCAGAAGCGTACAGCAAGCACGGATTCAATATCCACGGCGTTGTTTTTGACGAGCTGCACACTCAGCCGAACCGAAAGCTGTTTGATGTAATGACCAAAGGCTCAGGTGACGCAAGAATGCAGCCGCTGTATTTTCTAATCACCACAGCCGGAACTGACACGCACAGCATTTGCTACGAAACGCATCAGAAAGCCAAGGATATAATCGAGGGTCGGAAAATCGACCCTACTTTTTATCCCGTGATTTACGGCGCTGATGAATCCGATGACTGGACAAACCCGAAAGTGTGGAAGAAAGCAAATCCAAGCCTTGACATTACGGTCGGTATCGATAAAGTAAAAGCCGCCTGCGAATCGGCAAAGCAAAATCCGGGCGAGGAGAACGCATTTCGACAGCTTCGTCTGAACCAATGGGTAAAGCAGGCTGTTCGGTGGATGCCTATGGAGAAGTGGGACAAGTGCGCGTTTGCCGTTGATGAGGACGAACTGGAGGGTCGCGTCTGCTACGGCGGGCTTGACCTTTCAAGCACTACGGATATAACGGCATTCGTGCTTGTTTTTCCTCCTTTGGACGAGGAGGATAAGTACATCATTCTGCCGTACTTCTGGATTCCCGAGGATAATCTGACCCTGCGTGTTAAACGCGACCACGTTCCTTATGATGTGTGGGAGCGTCAGGGTTACCTCCAGACCACCGAGGGAAATGTGGTTCACTACGGTTTTATCGAGCAGTTCATAGAACGGCTCGGTGAGCGCTTCAATATCCGAGAGATAGCTTTCGACCGCTGGGGCGCTGTACAGATGGTTCAGAACCTCGAGGGCATGGGCTTTACGGTAGTTCCGTTCGGGCAGGGTTTCAAGGATATGTCCCCTCCGACAAAGGAACTGATGAAACTGGTGCTTGAACAGAAGATAGCACATGGCGGTCACCCTGTTCTGCGGTGGAATATGGACAATATCTACATTCGCACCGACCCTGCCGGGAACATCAAGGCTGATAAGGAAAAATCCACTGAAAAGATTGACGGAGCTGTGGCAACAATCATGGCTCTCGACCGTGCAATCCGCTGTGGGAATGACCACGGAGCGAGTGTTTATGATGAAAGAGGTCTGCTATTTTTGTAAAAGCGTTTTCAAATGTATTGCATTTTGCAAGCAAATGTGGTATAATAATAAAAAACGATAGCGCATTTGATATTTGGAGGTGTTCATTATGGCTAGAACTGCAAATGTATTTGCCCGCGTTGAACCGGAGATAAAAGAAGAGGCTGAACATATTCTTGACTGTCTTGGCATTCCTATATCCAACGCAGTAGGTATGTTTTTAAGGCAGGTCGTACTTCAGAAAGGAATTCCGTTTGATGTTAAGCTGCCCGTTGACGACAGTATTCTTATGATGGACTCTCTTTCAAGAGAACAGCTTTATGCCGAACTGGAAAAGAGCATGGAAGATATCAGGGCAGGCAGAGTGCATACAATAGACGAGGTCGAAGCAGAAATCCGCAGGGAGCTTGATAAATGAAATACCAAATCTTCTATACGGATTCTGCAAAGCAGGACCTAAAAAACATTTACAGATATATTTGTGACAGCCTTGTCGAACCGGAAATTGCCGAAAAACTGACAGACAAGATAATGAAGTCAATTCGTTCTCTTGATGAAATGCCGCAGCGATATCGGCTGTTTGACGAAGAACCATGGCGCAGCCGTGGACTGAGAATTCTTCCGGTAAACAATTATCTGATTTTCTATCTTTCAGATGAGGAAAAGACGGTTGTTACAATTCTCCGCATTATTTACGGCGGCAGAGATATCAGCAAGCAGCTTTCTGAAACACAGTATTGATACATAACACCTTAGCATCTGTCAGCAATGGCAGGTGCTTTTCTTATGCTCATTTTACGAAAGGACTGACTACATGAAGATATTCAGCAGCTTATTCCATTCAAGGGACAAGCCTAAAAACAGCACTGCCGGTAGCGCCTACCGATTCTACATGGGCGGTTCGACTGCCGGAAAGAACGTCACTGAGCGCTCTGCAATGCAGATGACCGCAGTGTATTCCTGTGTTAGAGTGCTGTCGGAAGCAGTGGCAGGACTACCGCTGCACGTCTATAAGTACCTTTCGGACGGCGGCAAAGAAAAAGCGTTCACTCACCCGCTTTACCATCTGCTCCACGATGAACCGAATCCTGAAATGACCTCGTTTGTTTTCCGTGAAACGCTTATGACGCACCTGCTCCTCTGGGGCAACGCATACGCACAGGTTATCCGCAACGGAAAGGGCGAGGTTATTGCTCTGTACCCGCTTATGCCGAACCGAATGACGGTTGACCGAGATTCAAGCGGAAATCTGTACTACAAATACTACCGTGGATCAGACGAAGTCATTCGCAGCAAGGAATATGAAGTCATTCTCTCGTCGGGCGATGTCCTGCATATTCCCGGACTTGGGTTTGACGGACTTGTTGGCTACTCGCCGATTGCAATGGCGAAGAACGCTATCGGGCTTGCAATTGCAACCGAGGAGTTCGGAGCTAAGTTCTTTGCGAACGGCGCAGCGCCAAGCGGCGTCCTTGAACACCCCGGTACTATAAAGGATCCGTCAAAGGTTCGTGAAGCGTGGCAGTCGCAGTTCGGCGGGAGTTCCAACAGCGGAAAGGTCGCAGTGCTTGAAGAGGGCATGAAATACACTCCCATCAGTATTTCGCCTGAACAGGCTCAGTTCCTTGAAACAAGAAAATTTCAAATAAACGAGATAGCTCGAATTTTCAGAGTGCCGCCGCATATGGTCGGTGACCTTGAAAAATCGAGCTTTTCTAATATTGAGCAGCAGTCGCTTGAATTCGTGAAATACACCCTCGAACCGTGGCTTGTGCGCTGGGAGCAAAGCATGATTCGTTCGCTCCTCACTCCAAGCGAGAAGCAGGAATATTTCATCAAATTCAATGTTGACGGACTGCTTCGCGGCGATTACGCAAGCCGCATGAGTGGGTACGCTACCGCAAGGCAGAACGGCTGGATGTCCGCAAACGACATTCGGGAGCTTGAGAACCTCGACCGTATTCCTGCCGAGGACGGCGGCGACCTTTATCTCATAAACGGCAATATGACTAAGCTGGCTGACGCAGGTATCTTTGCGGCAGGCAGCGGAAAGGAGGATTCCGATGAAGAAATTCTGGAAGTGGACGAACAAGATGATACAGAACGAAGAAACGCAGGAGCAGAACCCGGAGAGAACGCTGTTCCTCAACGGCACTATCGCAGATGAAAGCTGGTTTGACGATGACGTCACGCCGCAGCTTTTCAAGGAAGAACTGCTGTCCGGCAGCGGAGATATTACCGTCTGGATAAACTCGCCCGGCGGGGACTGCGTTGCGGCAGCGCAGATCTACAATATGCTGATGGACTACAAGGGAAACGTCACGGTGAAAATAGACGGCATAGCCGCAAGCGCCGCTTCGGTTATTGCAATGGCGGGAAACAAGGTGCTTATGTCCCCGGTTTCGATGCTGATGATACACAATCCCATGACGGTGGCAATGGGAGATACAGCGGAAATGCAGAAAGCGATCGAAATGCTGTCCGAGGTCAAGGAAAGCATTATGAACGCTTATGAAATCAAGACGGGAATGAGCCGTGCGAAAATCTCGCACCTCATGGACGCAGAAACATGGATGAACGCAAATAAGGCGGTAGAGCTCGGCTTTGCGGACGGAATACTTACCCGTGAAGAGCCGAGTGAAGCGCCTGCCGCTGATTCTCTGATGTATTCCGAAACGCAGGTGGTCAATTCGCTTATGGGCAGGATTGCAGAAAAGTGCAGAATTGCCCCGAAAACCGAACACAAAACAAAAGCCGAGGATTTATTTTCCCGGCTTGATTTAATCAGAAATTGGAGGTAACGAAAATGACAATTCTTGAACTGCGCGAAAAGCGCAATAAGGCATGGGAAGCCGCAAAGGCTTTCGTTGAAACCAAGCGCGACAAGGACGGGCTTCTGTCCGCAGAGGACGCCGCTTCTTATGCCGAAATGGAGCAGAAGATTAAGGACTACGGCGCTGAAATCGAGCGTATGGAGCAGATGGCGGCTATGGACGCACAGCTTTCCAAGCCTACATCAGCACCCCTCACCGCCAAGCCGCTGAACGGCGGCAAACCCAAGTCCGGCAGAGCAAGCGATGAGTACAAGACGGCAATGCTGAACGCTCTCCGCACGAATTTCAGACAGGTGTCCGATGTGCTTTCCGAGGGCATTGACGCAAACGGCGGTTACCTCGTTCCCGAGGAGTACGACAGCCGCCTTATCGACACGCTGACCGAGGAAAATATAATGCGAAAGCTGGGTCACACCATCACTACCAGCGGCGAACATAAAATCAACATTGCCGCGACAAAACCTGCCGCAGCGTGGATTGACGAGGGCGGTGCGCTGTCTTTCGGGGAAGCTACTTTTGCGCAGATTAACCTTGACGCGCACAAGCTGCACGTTGCGGTTAAAGTGACCGAGGAGCTTCTCTACGACAACGCTTTCGGGCTTGAAAGCTACATTATCGAGCAGTTCGGCAAGGCGCTTTCCAATGCGGAGGAGGACGCTTTCCTCAACGGCGATGGAGTCGGCAAGCCTCTCGGACTTTTCTCCGATAAGGGCGGCGGCGAGGTTGCTGTTACTGCGGCAAGCGCTACTGCTATAACCGCTGACGAGATAATCAACCTTGTGTACTCCCTCAAGCGCCCGTACCGCAAGAATGCAAAGTTCATAATGAACGACCAGACTATTGCGGCGCTCCGCAAGCTGAAAGACAACAACGGTGCATATCTCTGGCAGCCGTCCCTCCAGGCGGGCGAGGTTGACAGGCTGTTCGGCTATGAGGTCTACACCTCTCCGTATGTTCCTGCTATCGCCGCAGGAAAGCCTGTAATCGCGTTTGGCGATTTCAGCTACTACAATATCGGTGACCGTGGCACTCGTTCTTTTGCGGAACTCAAGGAGCTGTACGCAGGCAACGGCATGGTCGGTTTTGTCGCAAAGGAGCGCGTTGACGGTAAGCTGATTCTTCCCGAAGCCGTGCAGATTCTCAAAATGAAAGGTTCCGGTTCGTAATGAATGAACTGCTAACCAAAGTCAAGCAGAATCTCATACTGGAACACTCGGCGGACGATGAACTCATAAGCGGGTTCATCACCGCCGCTGTTTCCTATGCCGAAAGCTATCAGCATATCGGGCAGGGATATTACACGGATAATCCCATGCCACCGACTACAGAACAGGCGGTAATAATGCTGTCCTCGCATTTTTACGAATCGAGGGACGGCAGTACCGGCGGCTTTTTCGGGGACAATGTTCAAGCCGGAAAACAGGTGTGGGATACCGTAAATATGCTCCTGCGACTGGACAGGCGGTGGAAAGTATGAGTTTCGGAAAGATGAACACGCAGATACAGATAACGCAGAAACAGGTCACGCTTGATGACGAGGGCTTTCAGACTGAATGCGATGTTGTTTTAGCAACAGCCAGAGCCTATCGGGAGGGGCAGCACGGCAGTGAGAAATGGGCAAACCGAGCTGCTTTTTCCGAAGCTACCGACCTGTTCCGTTTTCGCACCATTCCGGGGGTGAAAATATCCACGGATATGCGCTTGTTCTGCGATGGCTCTGTATTTGAGATAACCTCTGTCGAAGATGTGAAAGGCAGAGGTATGTATATCGAGGTTCTGTGCAAGGAGGTGAAGCCAAGTGGCTAAGGCTGATGTTAAAATGCCCGATGAATTCCTTTCGAGGATTTCTCGGCTTGGAGCGCAGACCGATAGCATTGCCGAAAAGATGTTGCAGGCGGGCGGCGAGGTCGCTCTCGCAAAGGTTCGGAGCAATCTGAAATCCGTTGTAGGTTCGGGAACGAAAAGCAAATCCCGTTCCACAGGTGAACTTGAACGTTCGCTCGGTTTATCTCCCGTTATAGTCGATAAGAACGGAAATCATGACATCAAGGTTGGATTCTCCGAGCCTCGCTCTGACGGGTCAAGCAATGCTAAGATAGCGAATATCCTCGAATACGGCACAAGCAGTCATTCGGCGAAACCGTTTCTGAAACCCGCAAAATCCGCTGTGAAAAAGCAGTGCGTGGAAGCAATGAAATCCGTATTTGAAAAGGAGGTCGAGGGGCTGTGAGCCTGCTTTCAGAACTCTCTGCGATAGCCAAAAAGCTGAAACTCCCGGCGCAGACCTCTGTGTATTCGGGAAAGGTTCCCGATGAATACTTGGTGTTCACTCCGCTGTACGACAGTTTTGAACTTCATGCCGACAATACGCCGACTGCCGATGTGCAGGAAGTGCGGATTTCACTTTTCACAAAAGGAAACTACACCCGCACTGTAAGCAGGCTTGTTAAAACGTTGTTCGGCGCAGATATTACCATAACCGCCCGAAAGTATGTCGGTCATGAGGACGACACGGGCTATCATCACTACGCCGTTGATACGGCGAAAAACTATGAAATGGAGGAGATATAAATGGCAACAATAGGTCTTGACAAGCTGTTCTACGCAGAAATTACCGAGGACAGCGACGGCAGCGAAACCTACGGAGTTCCCGCTTCGCTTGCAAAGGCGATTTCGGCTGACCTCTCCGTGGAGCTTGCGGAAGCAACGTTATATGCCGATGACGGCGCTTCCGAAATCGTCAAGGAGTTCAAGAGCGGTACGCTTTCCCTTGGCGTTGACGATATAGGAAATGATGCGGCTTCGGTTCTGACGGGCGCTACCATTGACAGCAACAACGTGGTCATTTCCACCAGCGAGGACGGCGGCAAGCCTGTGGCTATCGGGTTCAGGGCGAAGAAATCCAACGGCAAGTACCGTTATTTCTGGCTTTATAGGGTCAAGTTCGGTATTCCGTCAACCTCACTTGCTACAAAGGGCGACAGTATAACGTTTTCCACACCCACAATCGAGGGCACGGTCTTACGCAGAAACAAGCCGGACGGAAACGGTAAGCACCCGTGGAAAGCGGAAGCTACCGAGGGCGAGAAGAACGTTCCTGACAGTGTAATCACGGGTTGGTACAAGTCTGTGTATGAACCGACATTCACGGCAAAGCCTGCTGAAACAGGCAAGTAACGGAGGTATGAGCAATGACGAATGAACGCAGTTCTTTAATAACCATCGGCGGTGAGCAGTACGAGATGATCCTCACCACAAGAGCGACAAAGGCTATCTCTAATCGCTATGGTGGACTGGATAACCTCGGTGACAAGCTGATGAGGTCCGAGAATATGGAGATGGCTCTTGATGAGATAATCTGGCTGATAACGCTGCTTTGCAATCAGAGCATTGAGATATATAATCTCAGAAACAGCGATAAAAAGCCGCTTCTCACCGAGGAAACCGTGGAGCTTCTGACCTCTCCCGGCGAGCTTGCCGAGTACAAGGACGCTATCACCGAAGCTATGCTGAAAGGCACGAAGCGGAATATCGAAAGTGAAGATACCTCAAAAAATGCAGTAACAGCCGAGTGAATGACGCAGAACTATTCACCCGGCTGTTCTATTACGGCACGGCGCAGCTGCACCTCGCTTCGGAAGAGGTGTGGCTTATGCCGTTCGGGTTTCTGATGGATCTGTGGGAGTGCCATAAGCAGTTTATGGGCATTGCTAAACCTAAGCGTGAAGCGGATATTGATGAGGTTATGCCTATGGGGATTTGATTGGAAAAGTGGTTGAAAAATCAGAAACGATGTGGTATAATGGTTTTATAAAGGCAGATAATCTGCCCGATAAATCAGAATTTGGCGGAGGTGTACTATGCTGGAACTATGGGACGCATATGATAATCAATTTAACAAGCTTGACAACATTGTGTTAGTAAGAGGCGATGAAATCCCAGACGGGATTTATCACTTAGTTTGCGAAATTGCAGTACGACATACTGATGGACAATATCTTCTTATGCAAAGGGACAAAAGGAAGCATTTTGGCGGTATGTGGGAATTAACCGCAGGTGGCTCCGCATTAAAAGGAGAACTCCCCTTAGAATGTGCTGTTAGAGAGTTAAGAGAAGAAACAGGCATTTGTTCCGAAAACTTAATCGAAATTGGTCGTGTCGTTCATAATAAACATCATTCTATTTATGTGGAATATTTATGCGATATCGAATGTGACAAAGACTCCATTCTTCTTCAAGAAGGAGAAACAATTGCTTACAAATGGGTAGATAAAGAAGAAATTAAAAACAGCCATGAGCTTGTAACAAGGCGAATGCAAGTGTTTATCAAGGAAATTCAATAACGGCTTGTCAAATTCCAATTTATCGAGCACTTTAACACAATAAAGGAGCAACCACTCGGCTGCTCCTTTTCCAAATACCCCCGAGCCGCAAGGCTCTTTTTTTATGCCCATTGCCAAGGATGTGAAACAGAATGTCAGAGAATTTCGGCTTGAAAATAGGTCTTGAGGGCGAAAAGGAGTTCAAGAAATCCCTCGCCGAGATAAACAACTCGTTCAAGGTCCTCGGCTCCGAAATGAAGCTTGTGGATTCTCAGTTCGATAAGAACGATAAATCCGCCGAAGCCCTAACTGCCCGGAGCGAGGTTCTGAATAAGGAAATCGACGCACAAAAACAGAAAATCGAAACCCTCCGTTCCGCCCTCGAAAATGCCGCCGAGTCCTTTGGAGAGAACGACCGCCGCACACAAAGCTGGCAGATACAGCTGAACAACGCGCAGGCGGCTTTGAACGGCATGGAGCGTGAACTTAGTTCCAACAACACCGCCCTTGAAAAGGCTGACAAAGGCTTTGACGAAGCCGGAGATGAAGCAAAGGACTTCTCCAACTCCGTCAAGAAAGCCGCCGATACCAGCGAGGACGCTGACGGGAAACTGAGCAAACTCGGGGATACCGCAAAGAAAATCGGCGCGGCTCTCGGGGCTGCTGCGGCAGCAGTCGGAACAGCCTGCGTTGCCGCAGGAAAAAAGCTGTGGGATATGGCAAACGATGTGGGTTCTGCCGGTGACCAGATAGACAAGACCTCGCAGAAAATCGGAATAAGCGCCGAAAGCTACCAAAAGTGGGGCTATGTATTTGAGCGCTGCGGCGCTGACGTGAACAACCTCCAGACGGGCATGAAAAAGCTGTCCACCGTCATTACGGACACGGCGGGCGGCTCGGATTCAGCAGCCGAAAAGCTGTCCGCTGTCGGGCTTTCCATCGAGGAACTGAACGGTAAATCCCAGGACGAACAGCTGAGCATGGTAATCACAGCTCTGCAAGGCATGGAAGCAGGCGCAGAGCGCACCGCCGCCGCAAACGACCTTCTCGGAAAATCCGCTGTGGACATGGCGGCTGTCCTGAACACAAGCGTAGAGGAAACCGAGCGTCTGAAGCAGGAAGCCGAGGATTACGGCATGGTTATGAGCAACGAAGCGGTAGCTGCGTCTGCTGCTTTTGAGGACAGCCTTACCAAGCTGTCGCACACCGCAGGCGGTCTGAAGAACCGCATGGTGGGAGAACTCCTGCCGGGAATAACGCAGATCACAGACGGACTTGCCGACCTCCTCGCAGGCAACGAGCAAGCGGCGGACGAACTGAAAAGCGGCGTTACATCAGTTATCGACACTATCCGAACGCTGATTCCGCAGTTTGCGGAACTCACAACTTCGATTGCGGGAGCGGTCCTCGAAAGTGCTCCCGGTATCATCAAGGCGCTTGCGGACGGACTTCTGTCGGCTATCTCCGAACTTACTCCGACCATCGCCAGAATTGTGACCGAGATTACTTCGGCTTTGGTGGGACTGCTGCCGCAAATCGTGTCAGCCGGAGCGGACATTCTGTTGTCGCTCATCAAGGGCATTGCGGACACAATTCCACAGCTTGTTCCGCAGATAGTCGCTGTTGTCGTGGAGATAGTCAAAACGCTCATCGACAATCTGCCGCTTATTCTGGACGCAGCTTTACAGCTTATAACAGGGCTTGCGCAGGGCATTTTAGATTCACTGCCAATCCTTATTGAAGCCCTGCCGCAGATAATCACGGGAATTGTGGACTTTCTCATCGGCGCAATACCGCAGATAATCGAAGCGGGAATACAGCTTCTAACCTCGCTTGTTACGGCTCTGCCGGACATCATTGCGGCAATCGTGGAGGTAATTCCGCAGATAATTGACGGCATAATAAAGGCGGTGATTTCCGCAATTCCGCTCATCATCGAAGCAGGAATCAAGCTGCTCATCGCGCTTGTGCAGAACCTGCCGACAATCATCACGACCATCGTCGCGGCTATTCCGCAGATTATTTCAAGCGTTATTGACGCCGTTATCGGAGCGATTCCGCAGCTTGTTGCGGCAGGCGTTCAGTTGTTTATTGCCCTGATTGAAAATCTCCCGACCATCATCGTGGAGATAGTCAAGGCAATTCCGCAAATCATAGCGGGTATCGTTGACGCATTCGGCAGTTACTTTGGCAAGATGGCGGAGGTCGGCGGCAATTTGCTGAAAGGTTTGTGGCAGGGTATCTCTGACGCGGGCGCATGGCTCTGGAATCAGATAAGCGGATTTTTCGGCGGCATTGTGGACGGAATCAAGGACTTCTTCGGAATACACTCGCCGTCAAAGCTATTCGCAAATCTCGGCGGCTTTATGGCAGAGGGACTTGGCGAGGGCTTCGGCGATGAGATGAAGGACGTTTCAAAGAGTATGCAGAACGCTATTCCGTCAGATTTTGACCTCGATATGAACGGCACGGTTTCGGGCTTCAACGGAGTACAGACGCAGGCGTTTGATGTAACAATTCCGCTTAGTATTGACGGAGTTCCGCTGACTAAGGTTATATCCCGAATACAATGGAATCAGAACAAGGTGACGGTAAGGAATGCGGGGGCGGTGTGATGGTTGAGATAATCGTGACCGAAAACGGAAATGTTCGTGGTGTGTTTACCCGAGTGATTTCGGCATCGCTGACCGACAGCCTGAACGGAGAATGCACCTTTCAGTTTTCAGTGATTTCCTCAATGGCTTCGGAGATATTCACGGGGCTGGAGGTACGGCTGAAAAGTGATACGCTGAACTACCTTTTCAATGTTGTGAAGGTGTCGAAATCCCTGTCAAACGGCATTGCGATTTGCACTGTGGAGTGCGAGCATAAGTCCTACGAACTTAACAACGATGAATACAAGCTGACTGAATTTGATTTCGAGGGCGCTCCGAGTGAGTGCCTTATTTCTTTGCTACAAGGAACTTCGCTGACCGCCGGAATTTGCGACCCGACCGTTCCGATAAAGCTGAAAATCAACCGAGAATGTACCCGCCGAGCCGCCTTAATGCAGTTTATTGCGCTCTGCGGAGGAGAAATCGAGTACAACGGAAATGAGATAAATATCCGTTCGCACAGAGGTTCGCAGGACTACATCAGCATTATGGACGGGAAAAACGTGTCCGACCTCACAATGGAAACCGACAACCGTTCGGGAACTACAAACTACGGACTGACGCTGTACAAGAACATCAATTTCTCGGTCGGCGATAATGTGCAGATAGTGTTCCACCCGTTCAATCTAAACGTAAACACCCGCATAATCGCCATGAGTTTCAACCCGTACAATCGTCGTGAAATCTCGATTGAAGTCGGAGATTACCGTCCGAGCATTTCGGACAATCTCTATCAGATGGAGCAGAAAACGAACGAGATACGCAATGACGTGAGCGAATCCACAGCAGAACTCAAAACCGCGACAAACAGTACGGATATTTCGATAACGGAGAAGTCACAGCGGCTGTTCCGCATTACTTACAATGCGATTCAAGCAACATATGCGGCATTCTGCTCGACCGTGAAATTTGTGATTTCAGCCGCAGGAACTCTCGCATTCATTCTGAAAAAGAACGAAAACGAGGTCATGCGGTACGAGGAATATTTCAGCGAGGGTTCGCACACCAAGACTTATACCTATCCGTTTACATCGGAGGTCGGTCAAAATACTATGTCGCTCAGCGTGGTTTCGTCCGATGGCGCAGAGGGTAAATTCCCGAAAATGCAGACCTGGGGCTATGTGATGGGCGCTTACCTTGCAGGAGATACTCCCTGGGACGGCTACATTGAAGCCCGCGAGGACGAGGTTCGGTTTACTATGCGCCGAATCGTCAAAAAGTCGCTTGTTCGTACATCGGATACTCTGCTGTTTGAGATACTTAAATCGCACAAATTCAAATTCGGCGAACCTATGACAGCTTTCATTAAACGTGAGAGGGAAAGAAAAACGCTTGAACCCACCATCAGAGCGGTATTCCCGGACGCATGGAGTCCGAAGATAATCACACCGCCGCCAATCACCGTGGTGAACGTATCGAACAGAAAGCTGTATCTTGAACTGCGAAATCCCGTCAAGGCTGATGAAATAGCGGTTTCTGCTTTCACAATGATAGTCACCACCGAAAAGGAAACTGTACGCTTGCAGCCGATTTCCGCAGATTTCGGCGTTGGTGATTTCGGCAGTACGATTTGGCTTGCGTTCGGCAGTTCCGCAATGAAAGACAGTGTTCAGAGCATTACTTTGCTGTATGACGGAGATGTCGGAAATCTTACAGATGTGCTGAACAACTCGCCGTGCGGAAGCTTTCAGACATCGTTTATTTATGTACCATTTGAGGAGGAAGAAACATGATAAAAGGACGTGCGACCATTCAGATTTTTGACGAAAAGACAGGCGATGTAGTTCGTGAAATCCATGAGGAAAACATGATAACCAACGCAGTGGACACGATTCTCAACCCGCCCGATTACATTGAAATCGGCATGGATTCCGACAACGACCGCAGCTTTAATATGCTGCGTGATTTTGCGGGTAACATTGCCGATACTGCTTTCCGTGGGGTTATAGTCTGCCGCGACAAAATCCCCGAGGACGGCAACAATATGATGCTCCCGTGGACGAACGAGGAGATAGGTCACGCAGGAATCGCCAACACGAACACGGACACAAGCATAGGCACTTACAACGCCAACGAAAGCGGCCGCATTGAGAACGGCAAGGGCTACCGTCATGTGTGGGACTTCGCTTCGGACAAGGCGAACGGAGAAATCAGCTGTATCTGCCTTACCACCAAGGACGGCGGCACAAACGGAATGCACCATTCCTACTGGAATTTGTCCTGCGGAGGAACTGACCTTAACAGCAGTTCTCTGGATTCGTTCAGGCAGGCGTATCACACTATTGTTGGGCGGTATATTCCGGATTCGCAGTTCAACTGCGGGGTTTTCAAGTGGTTTTACATGGGCAGGCTGTCCAATGGAAATGTGCGGCTTCTCGGAAAGCATATCCATGACGGGTGCGTTTATGAGGTCGTTATGTTCGACCCTATGTCGATAAGCGTAAGCGCGGAAAAGCCATTCTGCGGCATTATAAGCGTGAAGAAAGTCATAGAGCTGTTTCCGGCTGCGGAGCGTATTCCCAATTCGACCTATGATAACAGCTATCATCATGGCAGTTATTATTACGATTGTAACACGAGCAATGCGCAAAACCTACCTGCGGAAGAAATTGAGAAGCTAAAGAGCGACTGGGAAAGTGATCCTCAGTGGCTGGCGTTCTTTCCCTATGTGATTGGGGACAAGATACACATTGTTGCAACCTCGCTCCAACATATTCATCATTACATTTTTGCCCTGGACACTTATGCGCAGATTTCCAAGAAGATAATTGAAACCGATGTGCCTTTACAAAATTACGGAGTTGGTATCAATAATGTGTATGCTTCGGGGGTTTCGGGAAGTTACAGATGGTTTTACGGCGCGGGTGTGAACGGCGATTACTGCAATGCGCTGAGCGCGTTTGAGTGGGACGATAAGTACTTCGTCATCACAAAAAATCCGCTGATAGACGGAAAAGAAGCGACCGGAACAAACAACTTCGGGCAGCTGCGCATATTCACAAAGGACGGAAAATCCACGGGCAAGACATGGCAGTATGTTGCTGATGGAACGCTCACGAATATGACCGCCGCTAGTTTCTGGGGATTTTATGTTGACGAAAAGACGAACACTCCGCTTGTGATTTGCGATAGCTGCAACATTTCCTATTCACTGCTTGCCCTTGAGATAATCAAAAGCGGCGAGGATTACGGCAGATACAGAATGCGATTCTCTGCTCCGACTTATGGAAACAGTTATCTGTATTCATATGCGAATATCATCAAGACGGACGAACTTAATCTGCCGCTGTATATTCTGCCGTACTATCCGTATTCAAGCGGCAGTCAGCATTTCTTCGGCTTTGCGCTTGGGATATGCAAGCTGTGCCTTACCACAATAAACAACCTGTCCGAGCCGGTGCGAAAGCTGGACGGGCAGGTCATGAAAATAACTTACGACATCGTTGACGAATGATTGGAGGGCTTATTATGAGAGAATTCTGGAACACAATTCAGCTTATTTTTACTGCGATAGGCGGTTGGCTTGGGTGGTTTTTGGGAGGTTGTGACGGTTTGCTTTACGCTTTGATTGCCTTTGTGGTCATTGACTACATAACCGGAGTGATGTGCGCTATTTCGGACAAGAAGCTGTCAAGTTCGGTAGGATTTAAGGGAATATGCAGAAAGGTGCTTATCTTCGCTCTGGTGGGCGGCGGGCATATTCTCGACACTCGGGTTATTGGCGCAGGCTCTGTACTGCGCACTGCAGTGATATTCTTCTATCTGTCGAACGAGGGTATTTCGTTGCTTGAGAACGCCGCTCACCTCGGTTTGCCCGTTCCGAAGAAACTGAAAGATGTACTGGAGCAGCTGCATAAGCGCTCGGAAAAGGAGGACGAATAATATGGCTTACACAAACAGTTCTATGGTGGCTTACACCAAACTCAGCCCGAACCATTCCGGGCAGCGCACCCACAGCATTGACCGTATCACGCCGCACTGCGTGGTGGGCCAGTGCTCGGTGGAAACGCTGGGCAACATTTTTTATCCCACTTCACGTCAGGCAAGCTGCAACTACGGCATCGGGCCGGACGGCAGAGTCGGTATGTATGTGGAGGAGAGAAACCGCAGCTGGTGTTCTTCTTCCAACGCCAACGACCAGAGAGCCGTCACCATTGAGTGCGCCAGCGACACCACCGAGCCGTATGCGTTCAAGGACATCGTCTATCGGACGCTCATCAAGCTCTGCGTTGATATCTGCAAGCGCAACGGCAAAACCAAGCTGCTCTGGCTTGGAGATAAGACGAAAACGCTGGGCTACACTCCGAATCCGGATGAGATGGTGCTGACCGTCCACAGGTGGTTTGCCAACAAATCCTGTCCGGGAGATTGGCTGTATAACCGCTTGGGTGATCTGGCGGCGAAGGTAACGGCAGCTCTTGGCGGTACGGCACAGACACCGACTGCTGACAAGACGGTCTGGTATCGTGTCCGTAAGACCTGGGCAGATGCCAAGAGTCAAATTGGTGCGTATAAGGAACTTGCCAATGCGAAAGCCTGCGTGGATAAGCATCCCGGATATAGTGTGTTTGATGTAAATGGTGTAAACATCTACACATCGAAAACAACTGCGACTACCGTGCCGTTCAAGGTTAAGGTTGCAATTTCTGACCTTAACATCAGAAAAGGTCCCGGCACAAACTATGCCAGAACCCAATACATCCCTGTCGGTGTGTATACGATTATCGAAGTGCAGTCCGGCACTGGCTCTGATAAGGGCTGGGGAAGATTGAAAAGCGGAGCAGGTTGGATTTCGCTTGATTTTTGCACAAAGGTTTAAGCGTATCATGGGAACACAAGACACAAGTGACACAACAGGCTCGGAAAATTCCTATACGCGCGTATGTGCGTATACGTGTGCGTGTTTCCCTCTATAAAATAGAAAAATAATTATATAGTAATTCTTGTGATACTTGTGTACTGACTTGATGCCCGTCTTGGATTTTGTCCTTGGCGGGCATTATTTTTTGCCCCTGTTGAAATTTGTGGTTCTTGAATGATGTGTTTCTGTCCTTTCACTGTTAGAGGCGATGACCTCATAACGATGGGAGGTGTCAGCAGTGACAGAAAATCAGAAAGCGCAAATCTGCGCACTCCGAAACCAGGGTGTGGGATATATGAAGATAGCACAGCAGACAGGCATTTCACAGAATACTATAAAATCATTCTGCCGGAGGAATAACCTCACGGGCATTGAAAAAACCAATGTGCCTGTTGCAGACGGCTCTGTCTGCGAATGTTGCGGAAAAGCAATGGTGCAGATGGAAGGCAGGAAGAAAAAAAGATTCTGCTGTGATGCTTGCAGGAATAAATGGTGGAATGCACATCTTGACCGGGTGCAGCGAAAAGCCATCTATAAATATAAATGCCCGAACTGCGGTAAGGAGTTTGAGGTATATGGCAACAGCCACAGAAAGTATTGCTGCCACGAGTGCTATGTGGAGCATCGGTTCGGAGGTGGTATTGATGGATAAGCAGGAATTCAGAAATGAAAAACTGTATCAGACCACCATGCTTATGGCAAGAAAGATGCTCTCCGAGGGCATTATATCGGATAAAGAGTATGGGCAGATTGATACAATTTTCCGTGAAAAATATCGCCCAACTCTGGGTACATTATTTGCCGACATATCGTTGACTTCTGGGGTGAAAAGAGTGATGTATAGTAGCGGAAGGAAGTGATTATATGCCGAAAATAAGCAAAATTGAACCGACTGTGCCTGCCATAAAGCAACTAAAAAAAGTGGCGGCTTATGCCAGAGTATCCATGCAGTCGGAGAGAATGATGCATTCCCTTTCCGCACAGGTCAGCTACTACAGCAAGTTGATTCAAAAGAACCCGGATTGGGAGTACGCAGGTGTTTATGCCGATGATTTTATCTCCGGCACAAATACGGTAAAGCGTGATGAATTCAAGCGTATGCTTACTGACTGCGAGGAAGGAAAAATAGACATTATTCTTACAAAGTCCATTTCAAGGTTTGCCAGAAATACGGTTGACCTTTTGGAGACAGTAAGAGACCTGAAATCCAAGGGCATTGAGGTGCGGTTCGAGAAGGAAAACATTAATTCCATGAGTGGTGACGGAGAATTGATGCTTTCCATCCTTGCATCCTTTGCCCAGGAAGAGAGCCGCTCCATCAGTGAAAATATCCGATGGGCAACCAAGAAACGCTTTGAAAAAGGTATCCCCAATGGCCGTTTTAAGATTTTCGGATACCGCTGGGAGGGTGACAAGTTGGTGCCTGTGCCGGAGGAAGCGGAGATTGTAAAACGCATCTATCAGAATTTTCTTGACGGCAAGTCAAGGCTCGAAACAGAAAAGGAGTTTGCTGCCGAGGGCATTACCACGGCAAACGGATGCCGATGGGTTGATTCCAACATCAAGGTGGTACTTACCAACATCACCTACACAGGGAATCTTCTCCTGCAGAAGGAGTTCATTGAGGGTCCTATCACAAAACGCCGCAAAAAGAACCGTGGCGAAATGCCACAGTATTTCGTGGAGAATACCCACGAGCCAATCATCGATATGGAAACATTTCGGTATGTGCAGGATGAGATTGCAAGGCGAAAGGAACTGGGTGCTTTGGCAAATAAAAGCCTGAACACTTGCTGCTTTACAGGAAAAATCAAATGCCCTCACTGTGGTGTCAGCTATATGCACAACAAGCGTACCGACCGTGGCTTTATGGAATATTGGAACTGTGGAAGCAAGAAGAAAAAGAAGATAGGCACAGGTTGCCCTGTCGGTGGAACTATCAATCATAAAAATATGGTCAAAGCCTGCACCGAGGTGCTTGGGTTAGAAGAATTCGATGAGGAGATTTTTCTCCAAGAGGTTGACCATATCGATGTTCCGAAACGCTATGTACTGGAGTTTCATATGACAGACGGAAGGGTTATCACAAAGGACTGCCCCAACACTGGTCACAAGGACTGTTGGACGGCAGAGTACCGTGCTAAGACTTCTGCCAAGAGAAGAAAGAACGGTACGAACTGCAAAGGCTCCTCATGTTTTACTGGAAAAATCAAGTGCAAAAACTGTGAATGCAATTTCCGCAGAGCCACACAGCCGTCAGCTACGGCAGAAAGCGGGAAGGTCAATTACTGGCGATGCTCCGAACACAGCAACGGTTGTCAGACGGCAGGATTGCGTGAGGATGTACTGATGCCCCTTCTTGCCGATGCTCTTGGAATGGCCGAGTTTGACGATGGCTTATTACGAAAGATTGTGGACTACATTTCAGTGCTGACGGATAAGGACTTGGAGATTCACAAAAAGGACGGCACGGTAACGGCAGTGATTTATGCACCGCCTGCTCCAAAGCGACTGCCAAGGACGGAGAAACAGAAAGAGCATATGCGAAGCCTTATGAAGGAAAAATGGACTCCGGAGCGAAAAGCAGAGATGAGTGAACGCATGAAGCAGATGAGAAAGGAGCGTGGCGAAAATTGGCGCAAAGAAAAGTAACGGCTATTCCTGCAACCATCAATAAATTCACAGCCACTCCAGTCAACAGCAGGAAGAAACGCAGGGTGGCAGGTTATGCCCGTGTCAGCACTGACCATGAAGATCAGGTCACAAGCTACGCCGCACAGGTGGATTATTACACGAATTATATCAAAGGCAGAGAAGATTGGGAGTTTGCCGGGATATACACGGACGAAGGTATCTCTGCAACCAACACCAAAAAACGAGATGGCTTCAAACGCATGGTGGCGGATGCCCTGGCAGGTAAAATCGACCTTATCATAACAAAGTCGGTTAGCCGATTTGCAAGAAACACGGTAGACTCCCTTACCACCATCCGAAAGCTGAAGGAACATAACGTGGAGTGCTATTTTGAAAAAGAGAACATTTGGACTTTTGACAGCAAGGGCGAACTGCTCCTTACCATTATGAGTTCACTGGCACAGGAAGAAAGCCGCTCCATTTCCGAGAATGTCACATGGGGACACAGAAAGCGTTTTGCTGACGGAAAGGTCAGCTTCGCCTACTCCCGTGTGCTTGGTCTTGAGAAGGGACCTGATGGGAACATCGTGGTCAACCAGGAACAAGCGAAAATCGTAAAGCTGATATTCAGACGATTCCTTGAAGGCATGACACCCCACAGCATAGCGGCGGAACTTACGGAGATGGGTATCAAGTCCCCAGGCGGTAAAGACAAGTGGAACGGAGCAACCGTCCGCAGGATGCTTTCCAATGAGAAGTACAAGGGTGATGCCCTGCTCCAGAAGGAATTCACGGTGGATTATTTGCAGAAAAAGACCAAGAAGAACGAGGGCGAAGTACCACAGTATTATGTGGAGGGCAACCACGAAGCCATTATCGAGCCAAGCGTTTATGATTTGGTGCAGGTGGAACTTGCCAAACGCTCCAAGAAAAGCGAAGCGAGGTACAGTGGGGTCAGCATTTTCTCCAACAAGATAAAATGTGCCGAGTGCGGCAGTTGGTACGGCTCCAAGGTCTGGCACTCCAATGACAAGTACCGCAGGGTCATTTACCGCTGCAACCATAAATTCGATGGAAACAGAAAATGCGAAACACCTCATGTCACAGAGGAAGAAATCACCGCTGCATTTATCAAGGCAATAAATACCCTTATTACCGAGAGAGATGAAATCATAGAAAACATTCAGCTGATACGGCAGACGGTCTGCGATGTCACTGCTTTGGAGCAGGAACAGGACAAACTTCGCAGCGAGATGGAAATTGTGGTGGAACTGACCCAAAGCTGTGTGGCGGAGAATGCGAGAACCGCACAGAACCAGGAGAATTATCAGAAACGCTATGATGGCTTGGTGGAACGGTACGAAAAGGTCAAATCAAGGTACGATGCCACCCAGGAAGCCATCGAGGAAAAGCAGGCTCATTATGAAAAACTGGGCATCTTCATTGATATTCTTGAAAAGCATGGAGCACCTATCACGGAATTTGATGCCGGGATGTGGGGCAGCATGGTCGAGTACATCACGGTGGATAAGAATAAAAATATGACCGTCACATTTAAAGACGGCTCGGAAGTACAGGCATAAAACTGAACAGAGATATACATGGACACCTTGCAGAGATGCAGGGTGTTTTTGCTGTTTAGTAAATACAAATTAGTCTGTGAGTATTGACAAATTACTAAGATATGAGTATAATTATAATAATGGAGTTTAGAATTTCACTGGAGGTGTAGTGATGAAAAAAGACGTGACTTTTACAGTGGATGCGGATATTTATGAGAAGTTTTGCATCGCTTTGAATTTGACAGAAGAAACACAGGATGATGCAGCAGAAAATTGTATGCGTTGGTATATTGCCAAGACTTTTGAAAAAGCATCTCAGACATACAATCCGAGAACTGCGGCAAAGCAGTCCGATGAAAATAAAGATTTTACAGGAAAGGCAATACAGAGGATTCCTGTATGGGCATTAAAGCCGAATCAGTATAATCATAAAATTATCAGAGCGTATTTTGAAGCGGTAGACATTGCCGGAGAGGCTACTCTGCCTATGATGGAGCGTTTGTGTAGTGATAAGGAACACCCGGAATTATATGTTCCTACTTTCCGTAATAATTACTTTCAAATGAAACTGGACGGTCCCAAGAGTCATGGTAAGGTATTTGAAGATGACGGAAATCGTGTGTGGATATGGAGCGAGGTAGAAGATACTCTTCTCCAGTATAAAGCCAGTTTTTATCAGAGGGAGGAATAAACAATGAGCGTATTAAAAGACAGCAGCATCACGATATACGAGGCACTGCAAAATATCAAAAATGGTAAATACGTAATGCCTGCATTTCAGAGACAGTATGTGTGGAGCATGGAGCAGATAGAAAAATTATGGGACTCCATTTTACTGGATTACCCTATAGCGACATTTTTGTTTTGGCACGTTGATGATGATAATGTTTCGTGGGATACCTATTTTTGCAATTTCTTGTCGGATGTTACCTTTGACAGCGGAAAACAGGCGGACAGCGTAAACTATGAACTGACAGGCATAAATGTCAACATGACTGATACGGCAGTATTGGATGGACAGCAGCGATTGACTTCGTTGTACTTGTCTTTGTTGGGTGATGCCTATATTCGCCAGAAACACGCTCGTAAAAAGAATAATGGCGGTTTTGTTACGAAACTGCTCATCGAATTGAACAAGAACAAACTGGATGTTGACGAAGAAGAGTATAACAGCAAAAAATATGATATCAAGTTCAGTGAAAAGGTCGGCAGACTGAGTCCGACTCAGTTTGAAATTAAAAATATATTGGATGTGAAATTCCAGGATGAAACAACCAGAGATAAGGCTATTGAAGACGCCATAGCAAATGTCCCTGCTGACAGTAAAGATTACGCAAGGGGTATCTTGCAAAAGTTATATCACAAGATTTTCGTGGAAAAATTGGTGCGTTACACAGAAATTCATGATATGAATCAGGATGACGCTCTTGAGATGTTTGTGCGTTTCAATAGTGGCGGTAAAGCATTAAAGAAATCAGAAATTACCATGTCAATATTGGAAGCCTACTGGCCAAGTGCAAAGACGGAGTTCGGCAAACTGCTGGTTGATTCTTATGCCGGATTTGGATCCGATTTTATTATTCGTTCTGCACTGATGCTTTATGGTGATGTTGTAAAGTCGAATATCAGCAAACAGATAGCAGAAGAACTGAAAAACAACTGGAGCGACTTTAAAAAAGCACTTAAAAATCTGGAAGCTGTGCTTAAGGATATGAAAATAGAAGTCAGCCGCTTTTCAAGCAGTTGGAACGTGCTGCTCCCTATTCTCTATTTTATTTATTATAATCCGGAGTACAAAAATAACACAGAGGGTATTCGTGCATATCTGATGAGAGCGATTCTGTTTACTTATTTCCAATCCGGCACAACCGGAAAACTGCAGCAGATGAAGAGCAACATCAATAGCTATGATTATGAAATAACAACGGATATGCTCGACCAAATCACAGATCTTCGTGTAACAGATGGCAAGATTGAGGATATTTTGAATGCAGAAAAAGGCAGTCGTGTAGCCGGGGATGCACTGTATTATCTGAGCCGTGATTGGACAAACAGGAACTTCAAGTATGAGCAAGACCATCTTCATCCTTTTGACAGGTTTGATGGTAGTAAGCCTGTATCAGTTTCAATGGAAGATTGGAGACGATGGCGTGGCAATCGCAATAGACTGCCAAACCTGCAACTGCTTGAAGGAAGAAGCAATGGCAGTAAAAATGATATGCGATTAATCGATTATTACAATGACATGAACGATGAACAGAAAGCTGAGTTCCGTAAGCAGGCGATTATTCCAGATGGTGTTTCGTTGGAACTGGAGCATTTTGATGAGTTTTATGAAAAAAGAAAAGCTGTCCTCATGGACAGGATTCGTGCGTTGTTAGGATAATGGGAGGTGCAATAGATGGAGTACACAGATACCGAAAAGCAAGTACTTGCTTTGATGGAGAGAACAGATTTTAAGAATTTGTCCAAAAATGATGTAATAAGTTATGCATCAAAGTTAAATGAATTGCGTCCAGAGGTGGCGGTCCAGGTGCTTGCACAGTTTCCTGAACTTGCCAGATTGATTCAATCTTCCCTTGCGGAATACAAAGATATTCTTGAAAAAATAGTGGCAAGTGATGACGAGAGCATAAATCAAGTTTATGGTATTTTGAACAAAGAACTTGATATTGCGGATAGGAGCAGAGAAGAATATTACGAATTTGCAAATAAAGTTCGTTTGGATCTAAGCAAATGTCTTGATAATCCTAATTTGACTCCAGAGCATCAAAAGGAAATCAGAGAGCAGGAAATGGAAATTCTGCGCATGGTTGATAAAAAGGATTCGGAAATCAGAGGGCAGGAAACGGAAACTGCCCACATAGCGGATAGCAAGGATTCTGAAAAAAGAGGTTTCAACTGGAAAGTGATTAGTGCTGCAAGTTTTGCGGTACTTACTGCTGTTGGAATAGGGGCGGCAACTTTGGGCGGTAATTTCAATGTTAAACTGCCAAAGAAATCATAATAGTCAAAGAGATTAAATGCAAAGGAGTCCGTGTCCATGAGCGCAGCAGTAGCTTATGCACCCTATCGTTATCACCGTGTGCAAATGAACACGGTATCGTTAAATTATGCACCCACTAAGGGGTGTGCGTGTTCATCGTTAAAAGGTTATTCGTTACATTGTATCATTTTTAGAACGGCAACAGACCCGTGCATGGGCTCGGGTCATATACTAGTGTACGCTTTTGACGTGCTCATGCAGATATACTCTGCACAGGGTTACTCCGAGCGTGACGCTGCGAAACTTATCGTGGAGAAGAATCTCTGGGGTCTGGATATTGACAGGCGTGCGTATCAGCTGGCATATTTCGCTGTAATGATGAAAGCCCGGCAGTACAACCGCCGTATTCTGACTTCCGGAATAAAGCCGAATCTGTTCGTTATTGACGATAACCGCGCGCTGACTCCCGAAATCATAGAGTACATAGCGGACGGCGACAGCAAGATAGCAGCCGACCTGCGCTCCATTTCAAATGACCTTACAAACGCCCGTGAGTACGGCAGTATTATAAATGTTCAGCCCGTTGATTTCAACGGGCTAATTGAGCGTATAGGGATAATTGCCGAGAGCGACGAACTGAACCTCATTGCGATGGAAAACAAGCGCATTGTATGTGAGAAAATTTTGCCGCTGGTGAAGCAGGCGCAGACGCTTTCGCAGAAGTATGACGTGGTTTGCACTAATCCGCCTTATATGGGCGGGTCTGGAATGAGCACTAGGCTGGCTGATTACGTGAAGAACAATTATCCCGATAGTAAGTCAGATATGAGTACAGTGTTTATGGAAAAAACTATAAATATGTGCAAAACTAATGGATATATGGCAATGATAAATATTCCTGTGTGGATGTTCTTATCCAGTTATGAGAAGTTGCGTGAAAAGCTGTTTTCCTTAAATACTCTTTCTAGCATGGTTCATTTGGGAAGAGGTGTGTTTGGCTCGGATTTTGGCACAACGTCTTTTATTTTTACAAAACATATTTCTGGTGGTTTCAAGGGTTCGTACCGACGTTTATTTGAAAAGCAAGGCGCAGTTGATTCAGTAGAAACAAAGGAAAAATGGTTTTTTGAAGGCAAGGGAAGTTTTAATGCAAATCAGGCTGATTTCTCCAAAATACCCGGTATGCCGGTGGCTTATTGGGTGAGCAAGGCTGTATATAACGCTTTTTTGAATTTCCCAAATTTGTATTCCATAGCTCCAACAAAAATGGGTATGACAACTGGTGATAACAATAAATTTCTTCGTTTTTGGTATGAAGTTAATAAACAAAAAGTTGGCGAAAATTATCCCTTCTATAATAAAGGCACTGAATTTAGACGCTGGTTTGGCGGAATTGTAAATGTAATTAAATGGATTGACAATGGCTTTGAAGTACGGCATTTTAAAGGCTCTACGATACGAAATGATGACTATTATTTTAAGAAGGGAATTACATGGGGATTGATTACTTCAGCGACTAGTAGTTTTCGTTCAACGGAGAATTACGAATGTGTATATGGCGATGCAGGTCCTGGGTGTTTTCCAAAGCCAGAAGATTTTTATTATACCCTTGCTATGCTTAATTCTAAGCCTGTTGATTTGTTTTTGAATATTATGAATCCAACAATTAACCTTAGTTCTGGCGTAACTGCTCAAATTCCGGCAGAAGTAGAAAAAGACAGTTTTAATACTGTTTCCTGTCTTTCAAAAGAAAATGTTGATTTATCACGCCGTGACTGGGACAGCTTTGAAACCAGCTGGGACTTCAAAACCCACCCCCTGATAAAGCCCGTCCCCCTTATCTCCGAATCATTTGCGCAGTGGTCTGACGAATGCGAAAAGCGTTTCACCCGGCTAAAATCCAACGAAGAGGAACTCAACCGCATATTTATAGACATCTACAGCTTTCAGGACGAACTGACACCCGAAGTCGAAGAAAAGGACGTTACCGTGCGCCGTGCCGACCTCACCCGGGATATAAAGTCGCTGGTAAGCTATGCTGTCGGCTGTATGTTCGGGCGGTATTCCCTTGACGTTGAGGGGCTGGCGTATGCGGGCGGCGAGTGGGACGGCAGTAAATACAAGACCTTTATTCCCGACCCGGATAACTGCATACCGGTCACAGACGAGGAGTATTTCCGGGACGATATCGTAGTACGTTTTGTGGATTTCATCAGAACGGTCTACGGCGCAGATACCCTTGAAGAAAACCTGACGTTCATAGCTGACGCGCTCGGCACAAGGGGCAACACCAGCCGTGAGAGGATCCGGAACTACTTCCTGAACGACTTCATCAAAGACCACATCAAGATGTACCAGAAACGTCCTATCTACTGGATGTTCGACAGCGGCAAACAGAACGGCTTCAGGGCGCTTGTATATATGCACCGCTGGAACGCTGACACCACCGGTAATGTGCGTGTGGAATACCTGCACAAGCTCCAGCGTATTTACGAGAATGAGATACGCCAGTCGCAGGACGTTGCAGAAACAGGCAGCGGACGTGAGGTTTCAGCTGCACAGAAGCGCATAGAAAAGCTGACAAAGCAGCTCAAGGAAACTCATGACTTCGATGAAAAAATAGCGCACCTGGCACTTTCCCGCATAGACATCGACCTTGACGACGGCGTTAAGGTGAACTATGAAAAGGTTCAGACCGGCGATGACGGGAAGAAGATCGAAGTGCTTACTAAAATATGAGGAGATATCTCATGGCAGTACTTAACCTGAAACAAATTTCCGACAAATTGAACGAAGAGTTCGCCGGAGATGAGCGCAGGCTCATTTTCTGGTTTGACGCAAAAGCGGAGTTTGTCGATGACATAGACGCTCTGGAGCTGAATAATGCGAAGATACTCCACCTGGAGCTGCATGAGCAGCTTCGCATGAAATACTTTCTGGAGTGCGAAGATACGCAGACGAATTACCTCATTTATGCACCGTACGCAAAACCGCCGGTGCAGGAGAACCACCTTGCGGATATGATCTTTTACTCGAAGGAGTTCCACACTGATAAGGCGTCGGTCGTGGCGTCCGACCTCGGTATAGATGAGCGATTCAAGCCCGTTATCGAGCATTACATCAAGTTCTTCGGAGAGAAAACCAGAACGCAGAAGTTCTATGAGCTTGAAATCGACCATTTCAACAAGGCAACGATAGAGGTTGCCCTTATGAGCATTCTTTGCAGGAATAAATCGGTTTCTTTTGAAGAAGTTGTCCGCTGTGTTCTGACAGATGACAAACCGGAGGATAATAAGTACCTTGCCGAGTTTGCAAGGTACGGCCTGCTGCGGTCGTTCTGGCAGATGGTTGAGGAACAGTTCGGATATGTTGACGCAGATCCGACATTACATCGTTTCATTATGACCCTCTTTGCGACCTACGCTTCCAAGACTATTTCCGCTGAAATGCCGAAAGCATGGGAGCCGTTCATTTCATTCAAGGCGGGCAATATTATCACGTTCCTGGATAATCTGATGAACAATATTCTCTATTCCGATAATTATGGCGACCTCTCAGCGCAGGCTTTTAATTCTCTCGGAGCGGCAGACCAGCTCCAGAAAATGCCTGTCGATTCTCTTGTCAGTTGCTGCGTTTTCCGTGGAATTGATGATGTTATAATAAGCTGGATCCGTGAGCGGCTGGAGGCTGAGGACACCGACACCAGACTCGGAGGAAAATCCATACCGGAAGTCTGCGCTCTGAGAAGAAAAATGCACTTCGGCAGCGAGTTCAGAAACAGATATTTTGTTCTGGAGAACGCATACTGGCTGGTTCAGCCGGAGAAATATCAGCCACTTACCGGCATAAAGGCTGTTGTAAAGCAGTATACAGACAAAAACTACACCATAGACCGCAGGTACAGGTATTTCTATTATTACTTTGATAAACTGGACAACAACAGCGAGTTCGACGATCTGCGCCAGCTCGTTGAAAATATCTACACCAACGATTACCTGAATGCACAGTGCGTAAACTGGAATCAGAATTTCGTGGCTGCGGACGGTGATACCGGATTGCCGCACCAACTCAATTTCTATAACGATTTTGTCCGCAGCAACAAGGAGCGTACAGTCGTTATCATTTCAGACGCTATGCGCTATGAAGTGGGACGCTCGCTTTTCGAGAAACTGCAGGCGGACGCAAAGTGCACCGCTTCCATCTCCGCAATGCAGAGCGTACTTCCGTCCTATACCAAGTTCGGAATGGCTGCGCTCCTTCCTCATAACACTATTGAGGTCCTGCCGGATTCCCGCGCGCTTGCAGACGGAAAGCCGACGGACGACATAAAACAGCGTGAGGCAGTATTGCAGGCGGCAAACCCGGACAGTCGCTGTGTAAAGTATGACGATATAAAATCAATGAATGTTTCTGCGCTTCGTGACGTGTTCACCGGACAGAATGTCGTGTACGTTTATCACGACCAGATCGACGCCAGAGGCGACCATGCCTCTACTGAGAATGAGGTATTCAATGCCTGTGAGGAAGCGGTCGAGGAGATTTATTTCCTCGTAAGAAAGCTTACGTCCAGCGCAAATACTATCCACTACATCATTACCGCAGACCATGGATTTATCTACAAGAGAGATAAGCTCTCCGAGAGCGATAAGATAAGCGGGATACCGGACGCAGACCGCAGATATGCGCTCACCGACCGTGATGTGCAGGGCGAAGGAGTTGCAAGCCTGCCGTTCAGCTCGATCATCGGCGCTGACGATTCCCGCAGAGTGTATTTTCCGATGGGAAGCGACCTGTTCAAGAAACCGGGTTCCGGATTAAATTATACCCACGGCGGCAGCTCTCCGCAGGAGATGATCATTCCGCTGATAGACGTCAGAACCGAGAAAGGCCGCTGCGAAACCACTAATGCCGAGATACGCTTCATCAGCCTGACCAGGAAGATAACGAATCTGGTTACAGTGCTGGATTTCATGCAGACGGAACCTGTCAGCGACGTGGTAAAGGAAACCAGATATCATGTTTACTTTGTTGATGAAAAGGGAAACAGAATATCGAACGAATGTATATATATTGCCGACAAAAAGGACGCGGACACATCCAAGCGTATTTTTAAGCTGCGTTTTTCTTTCAGAAATATTAAATATGATATCAATAAAAAGTACTATCTTGTAGCATTTGAGGAGAAAACCAGCCTTGAAGTACTGCGCCATGAGATGATGATCGATATTGCATTTGCAGATGATTTCGGTTTCTGATAAAAGGGGGATATAATCAATGTGCGAATTTGAAAATACTGAGACCAGCCTTAGCAGACATGATATCATAAAGCAGAAGCTGAGGGAACATTTTGACGGAAAAATAGTGCGCAAGGATCTGACCAAGAAGATGAAAGAGGGAGCGAACGTCCCGGTATATGTACTGGAATTCCTCCTGGGGCAGTATTGCAGCTCTGACGATGAAGAAGTTGTCGAGGAGGGTGTAAATAATGTGAAGCGTATCCTTGCAGATAACTTTGTACGTCCTGATGAATCTCAGAAAATACTTTCGCAGCTGCGGAAAAAAGGCAGTCATACTATCATTGATATGGTAACGGTGCACCTTGATATGAACAAGAACTGTTTCTTTGCAGATTTTTCAAATCTGGGAGTTGGCGGAGTGCCAATTGATGACGCATATCCCGAAAAGTACGACAGGCTGCTGTGCGGTGGGATATGGTGCATTGTTCAGCTTGATTATGAATCCGATGACGAGGATCAGCCGGAAATAACTGATGAATACGGTAATCCGCTTCGCTCAAAAAAGAAAAAGAACAAGGATTATTCCCCGATAAGTATTCGGAAACTGACCCCGATACAGATGCCGCATATCGACATTGACGAGCTGAAATCAGGACGTGCTGCGTTTACCAAAGAGGAATGGCTGGATATAATGCTGCGCTCCACCGGTATGGAGCCTGACGGATTTACATACCGTGAGAAGTGGCTGCTGCTGACCAGAATGATACCACTTGTGGAGAACAACTTTAATCTTTGCGAACTCGGTCCCAGAAGCACCGGAAAATCGCATCTCTACAAGGAGATATCGCCTAACAGTATTCTTGTATCCGGCGGACAGACTACCGTTGCGAATTTATTTTATAATATGAGCAAAAGGACAGTCGGATTAGTAGGGCTGTGGGATTGCGTTGCCTTTGACGAGGTTGCGGGAATACGTTTCAAGGACAAGGACGGCATTCAGATAATGAAAGATTATATGGCGTCCGGTTCATTTGCTCGCGGCAAGGAGGAAAAAGCAGCTTCCGCCTCAATGGTATTCGTAGGTAATATAAATCAGAGTGTTGACGTCCTGCTGAAAACCTCCAGCCTTTTTGACCCGTTTCCTCCTGAAATGGGGACTGATACTGCATTCCTGGACAGGATACACTGTTATCTTCCGGGTTGGGAGATACCAAAATTCAGACCGGAGCATTTCACTGACGATTACGGTTTCATCAGCGACTATCTTGCAGAATTTATCCGTGAGCTTCGTAAAGAGCAGTATGGTGATGCGCTCGATCATTATTTCCGTCTTGGAAAAAATCTGAATCAGCGTGATACCATTGACGTTCGCAGAATGATAGACGGCTATCTGAAGCTGATGTATCCTGACGATAAATTCACAAAAGAAGAGCTGGAAGAGGTAGTTCAGATATCCCTGGAAATGCGCCGCCGCGTTAAGGAACAGCTTAAAAAGCTTGGCGGTATGGAATTTTACGATGTGAATTTTTCGTACATAGACAATGAAACACTGGAGGAACATTATGTGTCGGTGCCTGAGCAGGGAGGCGGAAAGCTGATTCCGGAAGGCATATGCAATCCCGGGCAGGTGTATACCGTTTCCCGTGGCAAGAGCGGAATGCTGGGAGTATTTCGGCTGGAAAGTCAGACGCTTAATGGAACAGGAAAATTTGAGCGTACGGGCATAGGCTCCGACCGTGAAGCAAGGGAATCCTCCAATGCGGCTTTCAGTTTCCTGAAAGCGAACGGTAACAGAATAAGTGGCAGTATCAGCACAGATGCCAAGGATTATATTGTAAATTATCAGGACCTCCAGGGAATAGGAATGACCGATAAGCTGGCTATACCGACTCTTATTGCCTTGTGTTCAATTGCACTTGGACGTCCCGTGCAAAGTTCTATGGCAGTCCTGGGTGAGATGAGTATAAGCGGTACTCTGATCCGGGTCGATGAGCTGGCAAATACGTTGCAGGTATGTCTTGACAGTGGTGCAAAGAAGATTTTAATGCCTGCGATCAGTATGTCGGACTTTGCTTCAGTCCCGGACGATCTTTCAACTGCATTTGATATTATTCTGTATAAAAATGCGGAAGAGGCCGTAATTAAGGCGCTTAGTGTAGGATAAATATAGCAACCCCCACCTGCCAACCAGCAGGTGGGGGTTGCTTTGCCCGTTTTCCGGGCTGTTGTGGTGGAGCCGAAGCGGATTTACGTTTGCACACGTAAATCCGGATTTCTATATTTCGCATTGTAGTGCGGGCTCGGAAGTGTTTCACCAGAGTTTCGATTTTGTGATCCGGTGAGTATCGTTGCTTTGTTGATTTAATTATAGCATATTTCACTTTGAAAATCAAGCTATAATTTTATTTATACAGTATAATATTTCTGCGAGCGGCTCCCCGGATTTTTAGGTTCGGAAAGTGCCAGAAGTCCATTTTCCACCAGCGGCTCAACGTATCGTTTTATACCGTAAGTCACTGATTTTATTTCCAGGAATTCTGCAAGCTCCTTTTTAGACCTCGGAGTACGGCAGAATTCCAGAATTTCAGTCGTTTTTTCGTCATCGGCAGCGGATATCACAGCGTTACGCAGGCAAACTCTGAACTCGCCGTGAATCGCGGTAAATTCAGGCTCCGGGTGGTTAGCAGACTTCATCTCACGGCGAATAGTAGGTATGCCTGAGTAGCGATTCTCAGTTACCTGCATGACCTCCAGGGCATTTGCGAGAACAGGATTTCTTGTGTCCGGCTGCGCATTCCCGAGCATATCTATGCTTAACCGACCGTATAGCCCTCCGGGATTTCTCACTTCCAGGCGATCAGAAAACACGATGAGCTGTACGGGCATTCCTTCAGTATGAATGCTGTAATCACGATGAACCAGTGCGTTCAGTATGACCTCTCTGACGGCGTTCATGGGATAATCGGGAATATCGGTGCGCTTTCCGTCTTTGTCAATGACAGTGCGAATACGTGTATTTGCGCGGACAAAATTCATAGCTCCTTCAAGCATTTCCGGAATTGTTCCCTCGATTCTCTTATTATCAGAAAAGCGTGAGCCGTCCGGCTGAGGTTCGCAGTATTCAGTACCCTGTACGGCTGTTGCAATTATCCCCAGCTGCGGGAAGAACGCCTGGGGATACAATCCCCAGAGTAATTCAGCAGTAAGAGTGGGCTTTCCATCTCGTTCAACGCTCATAAGCTCCATTATCTGCTGGTCAGAAAGCTGTGCAAGGTTAGGCTTATTTTCTTTAAGACGGAACAGGTAGTTTTCAAGTTTTGGCGTGTTTAGTGATGACATATCCGCTCGTTCAACTATGCGGATATCATCCTGATATTTTTTGCGATAGGCTTCGTAGCTGTATATCTCATATTCCGTCATAGGAATATCCGCGTCGCCTACACGAATATACGAACCTTTGATGCGCCCCTTTGCCTTATTGAAACACGGGCGTTCCGAAATATCTATCGGCGGAATTTCAGCAGAAACCACATACTTACCGTCAATCTCTATACTTGTGAATACCGCACGTACGGGAGGCTCCATCTGATTGCACTGTTCCATTACTTTTTTCTGAAGCGCCTGCACATCAGATACTCCGGTTACTTTGAACCCCTCGTTTTCATATAGTCCGAACACGATAGTGCCTCCGCTGTTCTGGTTTGAAAATGAGGACAGAGTATCATACAATTTGTCTGGAGCACTTTTTTCTGCTCTTTTGACCTCGACAGTTTGAAATTCAGCTTTCGAGGTTTGTATTACATCTATTAAACTTAAAAGTTCGGTATCTGTCATTTCAAATTTCACTCCTTTCTTAAATTATATCATGTTATTTTAAAATGTCAAGGGAAAATATTGTAAAAATTTAAAATATCTTGTCAAAATTAAAAATATGATTTTTTAAATTTGAATTTTAAGCATTTATTATTTTGCTGCTCCTGGTTCTTGAGTAATCTATCTTTAGTTTCCTTTGTTTTTACAACCGTAGGTTTTTCCCATATTTCTGAAAGAAAATGCTTGAAGTGACAGTTGGAATGTTTCAAACAATTGCTTTCATTAAGAGCGATAAAAGTATATTTTGTATCAGAAAAAAGCTATTAGCACTGTATATTGACATTTTATACAAAGGTTTTATCCATTTTTCGTAAAAATTTTCCTGGAATAAATGATTGACATTTTACGCCCATAGATTTATAATAGAATAGCAGTCACGCCAAAAGTGTGCTAAGCAGATTGCAGATCTAATTATAAGAACAGGGGTGATTGCCTGATTAATTAAATAGCTAATTTTACGGAAGACAAAAAACCACTTGAAGCCTCTCTTGCGGTACATGTAGTACTAAACTTTCCATCACAAATAACCTTAAGTCAGCAAGACACTTAAGGTACAAATGAAAGGACTAATATTTGAAGAACAAGTTATCTATTTATTTAGTAAAGGAAGAGTTCACAAAGGAAAATGAATATATCAAAGGGAATTATCCATGCGATAGGCTTTCTGACACCAAGCATTTATATTCAAAAATGGGCCAATTAAGATGCCCTAGTTGGGTAGGAGCGTTCTTCGGAAATGATGAATCATATCAGGAGATGTTCAAAACTCAGACAACAAGCGCTGTTTTAAGTGTTAAGGTGACTAATCGCATTTTCTTGTTGGCCTTTGGTTTTGGAAGAGCAATGATCAATCCTGATGCAATTGTTGATGATTTTGGATTAAAAGTCACCCTTGGGGCAATTGGTCCCGATGATATCAGAAAAGTATCATTAAAAGCTATAGGTGGTAACCAGAAAATGAGCCAAGAGCAGATGCCGTCTAAATCGAGTATAGGCGATTTTTCTGTGGATATTAACAGAGATTTAGTTGATATGATATCAGGAGTATCAATTAAGCCGCAAATCTCAGACGGAATGATATCAGGCCGTGCAATGCTTAGCGTTACGATTGATACAGATCTTGAGAATATTGAAGGTTATCTGTCAACTTTATTGTCTGATTACCATTCTGAGGGATATAAATCTAATTTTGGTTGGATAGATAATATCAAATATATAAAGGACAATACTCTTATTGAGAAGCTGGATAACCTGCTTGAAACAAGAATTAATGAGGATCCTAGTTCAATAATTGCAGCTGTACCAGAAATAATTGAATGGGATAAAGCTAAAGGCTTCTCATTCAAATCTACTAGAAGTAAGGATATTGTCGATGACATCTCAATTGACAGCATTATATCTTCATTTAATGGTGATGAGATTACTGTACAAAAGCTCAAGTCCAAAATGGTTTATTTGCAAAGCAGCGTTGATGACCAGTTCTCATATAGAAGTTGGATAATTTACAAATGCTTGTTTGCGGAAATAGATTACAACCATAGCCATTACTGTCTCAACAACGGTGTCTGGTACAAAGTGAACAGCGATTTTGTTAATGAGATTGAAAATGATTACCAAAACACTTGTGTGTGCGATATTGAATTTCCTGATAATCACAATGAGAAAGAGAAAATTTATAATATCAACTTTGCAAACTCGTGTGACCCGTATATAAATATGGACTGCAACCTAGTAATACCTAGAACAGGAAGAAGCAAAGTTGAATTATGTGATACTCTGACGGATAAAAAAGAGCTTATTCACACAAAACAAGGTGCTTCTTCTTCTCTTTTAAGTCACCTGTTCAATCAGGGATTAATATCAGCTGAATTAATCAAATCGGACTTGCAATTTTGCGAGAAGGCAAATGAAGAGATAAAGAAACAATTCAAAGAACAGCAATTGACCGGCAATATTAGTGATTATTTGCTGCATTCAGATGATAAACTAACTATCATATATGCAATTATAAAGTCCGGTAATGATGATCTCCCTTCATTACCGCTATTTGGAAAAATTGCGTTTTATAATGTTAAGAAACAGCTTGGCTTAATGGGATGTAAAGTTTTGATAAAACACATTAAGTTAGCATAGTATATAATAATCCCCTCCGCCTAGCGAAGGGGATTATTTGTATGCTCTGTGCTTTTCGAGATCTCCTCAGCCACCGGTCTATCCGCCGGACACCATTCAAATGCCGTGAGCTCATTCGGCAGTACCCACCGCATTTCCTCGTGAACGGAAAGCTGCGGCTCACCGGAAATGATCTCTGCCTCGATAAACACAAACGAAAGTTCTCCGCAAACACTGCGGCAGTACTCGCGAAGCGGCTTGATCTCGATATTCAGTTCCTCGCGGAGTTCGCGTGTAAGGCATTCAAACGGAGTTTCCCCCAGCTCTGTTTTTCCGCCGGGAAATTCCCACAGATGCGCGCAGGAGCCCTCTGCACGGCGGCAGATCAGTATTTTTCCATTGCGGCGAATTATCGCGGCTGTAACTTCTCTCATTATCCCACCACCAATTTATTAGTCTTTCTAAGGTACTTCGCCGGAATCGGCTCATGCAGTCTCCAGGTAATATTCATCGGCTTTGACCCGTTGACCGACAGAAAATCCGCAAGCCCAAGGAACGTATACAGCGCCGCGCCGAGCTTTCCGCTCTTGAATTCCCGAACGAACAGCAGTTCACGCACGCCCATGCTGCGGTGATTCATGTACCGCTGACCGGTCGTGCTGCTCTGCGACGTCGTGCTCTGGCTCTGCCAGTGGAACAGCACCTCGTTTATCGAGTAATCCTCGTACATCGTTGTCGGAGAGTAGTCCTTTTCCGCTTTGTTCAGCGTTACGAAATGCACGTCCGTTTTCTTGTCCAGGAGGTACTTCGTGCCCTCACGCACCGTGCCCGGCTTCATGAAATCCAATGCCGCAAGTATCTGGTCACGGGAGTAGGTGCAGTGCAGGTCAAGCGGACACTCAAATCCCAAATCGACTGGAGAATCCACGAAGTCGATACGGTCGTAATTGTAATACAGCACGTCCAGAATCTCACCGAGAAGCACCGGGCATTCCGACAGCCTGCGGAATCCCTCCAGCATATCTGAAAAGCCGCATTCCTGCCACGTTTTCTGCCAGATAGTGAATTGCAGCATTGTCAGCATACGAAGCTGCAACGGCGAGAAATCGCCTTCGCTGCGTGCTGAAATTTCCGGCAGATTATCCACTAGAAATTCGATCCACCTGCGTGAATCTATCGCGGAAATTCTCGGCAGCGCTTTTGTCACGATATCCTCCAGCGGCTCGGAGAAATCCTCCCTTGCGCCAGCCATTACGCACAGCCTTGAAAAGCTGAATTTTGTCGCATAAATCGCGGAGATATCAAGGCTGTAATAGGTCAGGAAATTCTCCAGAGTGAGCAGTTTTCCGGTATCCTCGGTGAATGTCGCAAGCTTCTGAACTATCGCATTTCTGTTTCCGAGAGAACGCTTGATATTGTCGAGAATATACTCCGCAGCCCTCTTTTCAAGCTGTAAATAACAGCCCTTCGGAAGCGCCACAAAGCCGTTCTTTATCTCGCCTTGAACAGAGCGCGAGCTGTCCGAAAGCAGCGCGCGGAACTTCTCCTCAAAGCGGTATTTCTTGTTCGCCTGCCCGATGAAATCAAGTACGGTCAGACATTCCTTGCCGTCGTACAAACGTAATCCACGGCCAAGCTGCTGCAAAAATACCGTCAGAGATTCCGTAGGACGCAGGAACATGATAGTGTTTATTGCCGGAATATCCACGCCCTCGTTAAACAGGTCAACCGTAAAAATAAACCGCAGTTCTCCGTCCGAAAGCCGCTTGCTTACGTTGCGGCGAAATTCGTTGTCGCTGTACGCAGTAAGGCACTCGGAGGCAATTCCGGCTTCGTTGAATTTATCAGACATATAGCGAGCGTGTTCCTTGCTGACGCAGAATCCCAGCCCTTTAACGCCGTCCATATCGGTGACGTATTTCCGGAGCTGTTTCAGTATCAGGAATACCCGCATATCGTTGCCGGTGTACACCTTTGAAAGCGCGGAACGCTCGTAACCTCCGCGGTTCCACTTTACGTCCGAGAGGTCAACGCTGTCTGAGATCCCGAAGTACTGGAACGGACACAGCAGTTTCCTGTCGATGGCTTCGGGGAGCCGGATTTCAGCGGCGATTCTGTTGTCGAACCAGCGAAGAATATTCTCGCCGTCCATACGTTCAGGAGTTGCGGTTAGTCCCAGCAGAATATGCGGTTTAAGGCAACACCGCACAAAGTCCACAAATTAGAAATTAAGCACGATTAGTAAACAAACCGGTTGCATAGCAAAACAAAAAATGGTATAATAAAAGTATGAATAAGCAGATAAGTTTATCGAACCTGGAGGACGAACTGTCACAGGTACGAAC
>ENA-ORLU01000197-ORLU01000197.1-human-gut-metagenome-genome-assembly--contig:-NODE-197-length-64602-cov-3.711910_pt1 | contig 64602 bp, 135 predicted proteins | sample MGYA00243009_ERZ508833 | MGnify/ENA primary metagenome ERZ508833 (study PRJEB26277, sample SAMN04329763) | human gut metagenome | biome: human-associated habitat | host: Homo sapiens | place: USA...
CTGGGCTTCATATGCATCGCGTCTATTCTAATTTGGTTAAAATAAACAAAATCAAATGTTTTTCAAACACGCTCTAGAGCGTGTTTGAGAAAATTTTCCGTAATCTGAGATTCGCAGCTTACGAAAAGTTTTTTTCAGACATGCTCTGGCATCTGGCAAAAATGTTGGGGTCAAGAGATCAAAAATCCTCTTGCAAGCGAGCTTGCACCGGCTTTTTGATCTTTTGCCCTAATATCTGATGAAAATTATAGCAAGTTTCGACAGGTTCGTAAACTCTTATTTTGTTCTTGTTCGTTTCACGCAGCCACTGCTTACGCCTGCGTTTCTAAGTCTGTTGAACTGAATTGTATAAAATTATGTACAAAAACAGAAGATAACGCTTGAAAATAGAAGAAAAATCCATTAATATCTATGTATACAAAAAACATTACCGAAGGTGGTGCCTACGATGAAACTGCGTGCGCTTGCAAAAATAAATCTTGGTCTTGATGTGACCGGAAAAAGAGAGGATGGTTACCATGAAGTCCGCATGGTAATGCAGACGATCCAGATGTACGATCAGCTGGAAATAAAGGAGAGCAAAGAACCCGGAATAAGGCTTACAACCAATCTGCCGTTCCTTCCGTGTAATGACGGAAATCTCGTATACAAAGCGGCAAAGATTCTGATGGATGAATTCGATATCCGTCAGGGTGTCGATATGAACCTGACAAAATTTATCCCGGTAGCGGCCGGCATGGCGGGCGGAAGCTCGGATGCGGCAGCAGCACTGGTAGGAATTAACCGCATGTTTCAGCTTGGTCTGACCAAACGCCAGCTGATGGAGCGGGGTGTGCAGATCGGAGCGGATGTTCCGTACTGTGTGATGCGCGGTACAGCGCTGGCAGAAGGAATCGGCGAAAAGCTGACATCCCTTCCCGGCGTACCGATGTGCTACGTGCTGATCGGAAAACCGGGCATCAATGTTTCGACGAAATTTGTCTATGGAAACCTGCATCTTGACGAGGTGACAGATCATCCTGATATCGATGGCATGGTACAGGCGATCCGGAATCACGATCTGTACGGCATCACGGACCGCATGGGAAATGTGCTGGAATCCGTGACGTGTCCGGCGTATCCGGTGATCGATGAGATCAAGGCACAGATGATGAAAAACGGTGCGGTCAATGCGATGATGAGCGGCAGCGGCCCGACCGTATTCGGCATTTTCGACGATCCGGACAAGGCAGAATTTGCCCGCGATCAGTTAAAAATAAGCGGACTGTCGAAACAGACATTCCTGACTACAGTATCAAAACCGGGAGGTACAAAGTATGGCAAAAAATGAGTTAGACCTGCAGATGGAGGATTATCAGTACCTTCCGCTCCGCGATGTCGTGTTCCGCACGCTGCGCCAGGCGATTCTGCGCGGGGAGTTAAAGCCGGGTGAACGGCTGATGGAGATCCGGCTGGCAAATCAGCTCGGCGTTTCGCGTACCCCGATCCGCGAGGCGATCCGTATGCTGGAGCTGGACGGCCTTGTGATCATGGTGCCGCGGAAGGGTGCGCAGGTAGCACAGATCACGGAAAAAGACCTGAACGATGTGCTGGAGGTGCGGCTCGGACTGGAGGAGCTGGCGGTAAAACTGGCGTGTCAGCGGATTACAGAGAGCGAACTGCAGAAGCTTTATCAGGCATCGCGCAGCTTTGAACAAATGCTGGAGACAACAGAGACGGATGATCTGCAGAAGCTTGCACAGGCAGATGTGGCATTCCATGATGTGATTTATCAGGCGACGAACAACGAGCGCCTGATTCAGCTGCTGAACAATCTGCGGGAGCAAATGTACCGTTACCGGATTGAATATTTAAAGGATGTAAAATCCCGACGTTCCCTGGTTGAGGAGCACGATGCCCTCTATGAACATATGAAAAATCGGGATCTTGCAGGCGCACAGAAGATGATCCGCGAGCATATCGAGCGACAGCAGGAGAGTATTATGCAGACCGTACATCACCAGAGCATGACGGGCGTAGAAGAAAAATAAAAGCGTATAAAATTTCGAAAAAGGAACATTCTGTTACAGAGTAAAAAAATCGTGACAGAATGTTTTTTTATGGAATTTTGCAGAGTATATTTCTCCAGATGGTTTTTCGGAAGCTTTCAAAAGGAGGAGAAGGAGGGACGCAGGCATGGAAAAAGAGAAGACGCAGATTTCACTCACACTGGCGGAAAATGAAAGCGTGATCCGTACATGGTGTGAAAATTGCGATGATATTCAGATCCGCCCGATGAAACTCGGCAAAACGGGCGGAACCGGTGCGCTGCTGATCTACGTAGAAGTGGCGGTGAGCTGCGTTATGTTGAAGGATTCCGTGATCGGGAAGCTGTTGAACCGTCTGATGGAGGTTCCCGAGGCAGATATCCCGGGGGTTCTCTCGGAAAATCAGCTCGGAATTTCGGACGCACTGGAATTTGATACTATGGAAGCTGCGTTCGCTTCCATGCTTGTGGGAAATGCAATTCTTTTTGTGGATCATTATGACCGTGCAGTCAAGATCGGATCGAAGGGTTATCCCAATTTAGGAGTGCAAAAAGCGGAGTCCGAAAAAGTGCTGCGCGGCTCAAACGAGGGCTTTTCCGATTCCGTCAAAACCAACACAGCACTCGTCCGCAAGCGTCTGCGGACCACCGATCTGAAAGTGGAGGAGATACATTTTGGTGCGCGTTCTGATACGGTTCTGGCTCTGGTGTATGAGAAAGAGCTGATTTATCCGAAATTTCTGGAAGAGGTAAAACAGCAGATTGCCGGCTGGGAAGTGGACGGCGTTTTTGACAGCGGCATGGTCGAGCAGTTCTGCGAACCGCAGTGGAAATCGCCGTTCCCGCGCTTCGAGACGACCGAACGGCCGGACCGCGCGGCGATGGAGATTCTGGACGGAAGAATCCTGCTTTTATGTGATAATTCCCCGGTCGGGATTCTCTTCCCGGCATCATTTGACAGCTTTTTAAAGGTCAGTGAGGACCGGTATCATCATTTTCTGATCGTCTCATTTGAGCGGCTGCTGCGGTATGCGGCGGTCTTTCTCGCCCTGTGGATTTCGGGCGGATACCTGGCTGTCACGGGTTTTCACACGCAGGTGCTTCCGACCAAACTCCTGCTGGCGTTCGCCGAAGCGCGGAAAGGCGTTCCGTTCCCCGGCATTCTGGAAATTCTTCTGATGGAATTTGCTTTTGAACTGATCCGCGAGGCCGGTGTGCGCATGCCGGGGCCGCTTGGCGGGACGATCGGAATTGTGGGCGGACTGATCATCGGAGATGCGGCGGTTTCCGCCAATCTGGTGAGCCCGATGACCGTCGTTGTGGTTGCGGTTTCGGCGCTCTGTTCGCTGGCGATTCCGAACGAAGAGTTCGGCGCACCGTTCCGGCTGCTGAAATTTGGCTTTATTTTGCTCGGCGGATGGCTCGGCATTTTCGGCATGGTGCTCGGCACATTTCTTCTCGCGGGTCATCTCGCCGGGCTTACGAGTTTTGGCATTCCCTATCTGATGCCGTTCGTCGGGAAAGGACTTGCGGGCTACCATGCGCCGAAGGATTCCGTATGGCGGCCGCCGATGCATCAGATGCGGGAGCGGCCAGTCTTTGCAAAGCGCGATCAGAGAGTGCGACTGCGGAAAAACAGAAAAGCTGCGGAGCCGGAAGAAAAACAGGAAAGGGGAGAGTGACGCATGTTTTCGGAAAATGACAGAATTTCACAGCGCCAGATGGAACGCCAGATCGTGCTCGTTCTGCTCTGCCCGGCGTTCTGGCAGCTCGCGGCGTACGGCGCATCGGACGGCCTGCCCGGTATGGCAGGGATTTTCGTTGGATATGGGCTGCTGGCGGTGTGGTGCATTTATCTCGTGCGCCTTGGCGGGCTTTACTGCCGCCTGGAAAGCGTGATGGGAAAGGCTGGGAAACTCCTTCTGGCAGTGATGTATCTGTGTTATCTGCTTTTCCTCGGCGGAACACTGCTTCGCAGAATGGCGGAGCTTGCCGCCGCGTATCTGACAGCGGGTGTACCGCAGGAGCTCTGCGGACTGTTTCTGCTCGCGGCGGCCGGGTTTGGTGTCGGCAGTGAAGTACAGAAAAGAGGACGGCTGGCGGAAGCACTCTATCCGTGGATTGTGGGCGGGATTTTGATTCTGCTTCTGCTGACGGTTCCGCAGATGCATGTTTCCTCGTTTGAGGATGCCTGGAAGACAGAAAAGTCTGTTGAAATTGTGGATAACGGAATACTTTTTGGGCGGAATGTGTGGAGAACACTGGAAAATGGAACACCGATTGCGCTGCTGCCGTTTTTACTGGGGCATGTGCAGAAAGAGCACAGGAGTGTCATTCTTCCGGTGACGCAGAGTATCTGGAAAACGGGGCTTCTTGTAATTGCAGGAAGCATGGCGCTGCTCGGCGTTTTCGGCCTGCGCGGCACGGCTGCGGCGCAGGACCCGCTCTTACTGTTAATGGCAGGAACGAGCCTGCCGGGTGGATTTCTGGAGCGGTTTGATATTCTGTGGATGGCATTTCTTTTGATGGGACTGCTGTTCACACTGGGAAGTCTGCTGTTTTACGTATCGCTGATCGGAGAGAAGACGGGACTGTGGAAACCGCAGAATCTCTATGTACGGATCGGTACAGTGCTTTTTATATGGCTGCTGTCATGCGCGGAAAGCGGCTGGTCGGTCCGATACGGTTACTTTCCGTTTTTCCTTGCCATCACGGTGCTGCTCGGCTTCTGCCAGAAGCATATGAAAAAACTGCGGCTTGTGTGTCTGGCGCTGGGCAGTATGATTTTCCTGTCCTCCTGCGGGGCAGTAGAGCCGGAAAAGCGGCTGTATCCACTGGCGGTTGCCTTTGATTATGTGTCGGAAGAGGCGACGGCTGGCGGTAAATGGCGCGTCTGGTATGCGCCTGCGAATCTTGCGGTGGTGACCGGCCAGGGAAAGGATGAGCAGGAGGAGGGAACCGACGAGGACCCCGCATCGCTGTTCTTTGAAGCGGAGACGTTTGAGGAGATTGCGCAGCAATATGACAGCACAGAGGAATATGATCTCGACACCGGACACGTCCAGGCGATTGTATTTTCCGATGCACTGCTCAGTGACCGGGGACGGATGGAAGAACTGTTGAAGTACCTGGAACAGGACCGTGCGCTTGGGCACAGTGCCTATCTGTTTCACGCAGAAAAACCAGAAGATATCATGGAGCAGAACGGAAAACAGGTGGAGTCCGTCGGTGAGTACCTGTGCGGAATTTATGACAACCGGGTGAAAAGAAAAGAGGCGGTGACACTGGCGGACTTGTGCTATGCGTGGGAAAACGAAAGGAGCATTTCGTGGATTCCGAAAGCGCCGTAAAAGGTTTAAAGTGTATGGAATATCGGAGCGGGCAGTGAGTGTCTGTGTATAAAAGTTTTGAAATCCGGCAAAACTGGAAAAAACAGGAGGCAGCATATGAATGAGAAAAAAGTACAGAGCCGGAAACGGAATCAAAATCAGACACAGAAGAAATCCAGGGACAGGCAGGCGCAGCCCCGAAATACATTTGGGAACCAGCATAGAAGTCAATTCCAGGCGGCATTTCAAATTTTCTGCCGCCGCTGGCTCCCCGTCTGCATTGCGGCGCTGATCCTTTCCGGAACCGCCAATCTTCTCCGCGAGTCCCGTCTGCAGCAGGAAGTCGCTGCAAAGATCGTGCGCTTTCACGTAAGAGCCAACAGCGACTGCGCCTCCGACCAGCAGATCAAGCTTCAGGTACGCGATGCCGTTGCCGAAGAACTGCAGACGATCCTGCACGGAGCCGAAACAAAAGCAGAAACCGAAGAAATCCTGCGTGAAAACGAGCCCTCCATCCGTGCCGCCGCCCTTCAGACGCTGCGCGCAGGAGGCAGTACTGACGATATCACCGTAACGTACGGAAAAGTCAGTTTTGAGGAAAAAGAAACGGGCAATTATATTCTCCCCGCCGGAACGTACGATGCTCTTCAGATCAACATCGGCAGAGCCAAAGGGCACAACTGGTGGTGCATGCTGTATCCGTCCATCTGCTTTTCGGATGCCCTGCGCCCCGTAAACGAGGACGGCGAAAGTGCAGAAAAAGTCGAAAAAAGCCGGATTCCGCTGCAGAATCTGTTGAGTGATGCCGCCTACCGCGAAATCCTGAAAAGTGACCGGATTTCGTTCCGGTTTTTCTGGCGTTAAGCGGATTTTTCGAAAGACTTTCAAGAGAAATGATTGCAATATTCCTCCATTCGGGTTAAAATAATGTATCAGCGACCTATTTTAACCAGGGTCGTGAAATGAAAAAAGAAATGTAAAAATTCAGATATATTAAATATAGAAATGAACCCCATTCGGCATGACAAAAAAGTAATGCCGGATGAAAAATGGAGGAAAGTATGAAAGCAGACAGACAGGCGCCGATCGGCGTCTTTGATTCCGGTGTCGGCGGACTGACCGTAGTGCGTGAGATTATGCGAAATCTGCCCGACGAACGAATCGTATATTTTGGAGATACCGCGCGCGTGCCGTACGGTTCCAAATCGAAAAATACCGTCATCCGTTATTCCCGCCAGATCGTACACTTTCTGGAAACCCAGCAGGTCAAGGCAATCGTCATCGCCTGCAACACCGCAAGTGCGCTGGCACTCGATACGATCGAAAAAGAGATCGATCTCCCGATCATCGGCGTGGTAAAACCGGGCGCACAGATGGCCGTCGAGACGACGCAGAACAAGCGCGTCGGCGTCATCGCAACCGAGAGCACTATTCAGAGCGGCCTCTACCAGCAGCTCATTACCGAGGCAGATCCGGCGATCACCGTTTACGGAAAACCGTGTCCGCTGTTCGTGCCGCTCGTGGAAGAGGGCTGGACAAAAGATCCGATCACCGAGGAAGTGGCGCGCCGCTATCTGGCAGAGATTCTGGATAAAGACATCGACACGCTGATTATGGGATGCACCCACTATCCGCTGCTGCGTTCTCTGCTGCGGAAAGTAGTCGGAGAAAAAGTAACACTCGTCAACCCGGCATACGAAACCTCACAGGCACTGTGCAGACTGCTGCGGGAGCTGGATCTGGAGAATCCGGGAAACGATGAACTGGGCCGTCAGAAATACCAGTTCTTCGCAAGCGACGGCGTGGAGCGGTTCAATGCCTTCGCACATTCCGTTCTGCCGGAGCAGATCAGCGATACGAAACAGGTACAGATTGAAAACTATTAAAAACGACATACAGAAAAGAGAGAGGAACACCAGAAAAGGATGGAAAAAGACGTACTCATCAGCATCCGCGGACTGCAGTATCTGATGGATGAGGAATCCGGCGAACAAGAACCGGTGGAGGTTATGACGACGGGTTCGTACTACAAGAAAAACGGCCATCACTTTCTGATCTACGACGAGGCAACCGAAGGCTTTGACATGATGACGCACAACATGATCAAATTTACGGAAAACGCCCTCGAGGTGCGCAAGCGCGGCCTCATTGATGTCCATATGATTTTTGAGGAGGATAAAAAGAACATTTCGTTTTATCACACGCCATATGGCATGATCAACATGGGAGTTGCGGCGACGAAGGTCAGAATGAAAGAGACGCCGGATCAGATTTTACTGAAGGCAGAATACGCGCTCGACATCAACGACAGCTACGTGGGGGACTGCGTAATCGATATCGAGGTAAGACCGCGGGAAGGCGGAAAACTGAATTTATAAAAAAATACCCGGGAAGAATGAAAATCATTCAACTCGGGTATTTTCGCGAGCAACGAGCCAAAGTCCGTGCTTGCACGAGACCTTGGCGACTGCCGCGAAAGCAAAAAGAAACACGCAAAGCGTGTTTCTTTTTGCTTCAGATGAAATTTTATTTCTCCTCGCCGCGTGCCTTGCGGAGCATTTTCTGCCAGAAGCCGTTTTTCTTTTCCGGCTGCTCTAAAGAACCGCGGATGCCGCGAACGCCGGTGATGTAGATACCGCTTACGGTAGCCTTGACTTCTTTTTTCACCGGGATCTGATCGAAGATAGCAGCGTCGCAGATCAGGGTCATGATTCTCGGACCGACTTTTGCTTTGACGATCGGCAGTTTTGCGCGACGCATCATTTTCGGTGTCTGGTCAATGACCATCTGTGGGAGTCCGGAATCTTTCATGCGAAGCTTTTTCTTATCTATGATCAACATGGAGACAGTCTGTTTCATGGCCTCCATTTGTTCCTGCTGTGCGGCCTGTTTTGTCTGTGCTTTTTTACCGAAGTAATACAGCAGACCAAGGATGACAGCGATGACAGCTAATACGATTAATACGATAATCCAGGGTTTCATCCCTCTATTCCTCCTCTGCAAAAAATAATGTGGGCATCGGAACATACAATGCCAGTCTATGAACATTCTAACATTGATTTCGGCAAAACGCAAACACATTTTAGCGCAATCCAGGCGATTTTACGGTCGAAAATCATAAGAATTTCTAAAATCGGAGCCCCAGCCTTTTTTTTACCAGACAAGTATGGTAAAATGAGATTTACAACGCGCCGGGAACGGCGTAGTATGGAGGAAAATTCAAGAATGAAAAGAAAAGCAGCAGTCATGCTTCTGCTCATGACACTGGGAGCAGCCAGTGTGAGCGGATGTGGAAAAAACAATACAACAAGCAGCAGTTCCGTATCAAGCGCAAGCAGCACAAGCGCTTCCTCAGCATCCGATGCGTCGAGCGCAGGCAGCACATCGTCCGACAGCACAGCTTCTGAGGAATACGCTTCCCCGAGTGATGTAGACGGGATTCCGGTTGTCGATGAGGAAGTTGATCCGGCAGAGTGTGTAACGCTTGGAGATTACAAAAAGCTCACACTGGAAAAGAAAGTAGAGCAGGTAACGGATGATGACGTACAGACGGCCATTATGGCAGAGACAGCTGTCACCATGGACGATCCGGATGCCACCGTACAAAAAGGCGACACCGCCGATATTGCCTATGTTGGCAAAGTTGATGGCAAGGAGTTTGACGGCGGAAGCAGCGATTCCTACAATCTGGTGATCGGATCCGGTACCTTCATCGATGGATTTGAGGATGGTGTCATTGGAATGAAAACAGGGGAGACAAAGGATCTGAACCTGAAATTCCCTGACAGCTATCAGAGTACCGATCTGGCAGGAAAAGATGTTGTGTTTACCGTTACGGTAAATGCGTTTACCCGCCCGGCAGAAAACATTGACGGATGGGAGCTCGATGATGCATGGGTAGCAAAAAATACAGATTACAGTACTGTGGAGGAATACCGTGCCGGAAAACGCGCAGAGCTGGAGGCTGCAAATGAGACGACAGCGGAAAATAATTTGCAGGACGATGCGATGAAGCAGGTAGCAGACGGCTGTACCTTCACAAAAATCCCGAAATCCTACGTCACTCTCGGCGAGGAGGATTACGATAAACGGTATACCAGCTATCTGCAGAATTACGGCATTTCCCTGGACGACTATCTGGAGCAGTATGCGGACAGAGCGACCTACAATCAGGAGAAAGCAACGTATGCAGGAACGATGGCAAAAAGTGCCCTTCTTCTGGATGCCGTAAAAGAGGCAGAAGGCTGGACAACAGATGACCAGGATTACCAGCAGATCTTAAACGATGAGGCAGCCAATGCCAATATGTCGCAGGAAGATTTCCTGAAAGCAGCCAATGACTATTACGGGGAAGATACAGTAGTGCGCAACATCATGATGGAGCGCATGATCAATATGGTTCTCGACAATGCAACAGTCAATACCGTGACTGTGGATGCAGACGGAAATACAGTAAAATAAAAAGAAAAATCACCCCGGAAAACAGGATGAAAACTTCTGTTTTCCGGGGTGATTTAACCGAATCAAGTAAGTCCCCTGCTTCCATTGCGAAAAGCAATAAGCAATGGGTGGGGACTTGCTTGTATCAGGAGGAGTGCAAGCTCCTTCTGATAAACTGCGGAGCAGTTATTCGGTTATGAGCAAGTAGCAAAGCGGATTGCGAATATCCGCTTGACTCCATTCATTAAAGCTTAAATCATACATATTATTCATCCTGTATCCATTTTTAAGATAATCCAATAAATCTTTAATGAATTGTGTTATTCCTCCAAGAGTACTAACCTTGTATTTATAGTTTCCTACACAGAATCCAATATATTCTAATGCTTTGTCGTACCCATATTTTCTCTGGTTATAAATTAGTTCGTGATATTCGTCTTCTGTAAAAGTATAAGTCTTGACTGTTTGAGTAACTTTTTCTTCTTTAATTTCCACGCTGCATCCTTCCTCAATTTAATACGCATAGTCATAAGATAAATAATATCCTTGATCAGATAGCTTTTTAAACCATTCAATGCGAGATCTCATATTAACCTTATCTATCTCTCTTCCGTCTAAAATTCTCTGGCAAATCTCAGTCATTTCTTTTGGATCAATCAAATGTAAGTCCTGATCTTCTGACTCGAGCCATTCTTCTTGTATAGCAGGTATTCTCTTTCCGCTATATTTTTCAATTAAATCTTGCACCAAACCAATATTATATCCAGAATGTGATGTGCTGCCTCCACCAATATATTCGATGTCTGAATCATCATAGTCAAACATCGTGGTTCCTTTATGGATATGTATTTTATATGATTTGAACCAATTAAATCCCGTTGACATCTTTATATCCCTTTACTTATATTTCCACATATATGTAAGAAAATTATTCTTATTATCATCTTTTTTAAATTCCATATTATAATTTAAACATTCAATAGATATTTTCTTTTTCATTTCATTCCTCATTTTTTTGATATTCAATTCTTCCCATTTATCTATAGTGATTGCTGCATCATGCCAATTTGTAATATCGATTTGTATTTCACTTTCTTCACCTGTTTTAACGTCTTTTATAGTTGTGTATAATACAATTTTATCTATATCTTTAATTATCAAATTTTCTAATACTTCTTTAGGACAATACACAATCTGTTTACCAGCCTTTTGCGCTTTGCGAATCGTAGACCATACACCACCAGATTTTTTACCATCCCAAATTGCCAACAATACATCACAGTGGTCAACCATATATTGATCTCTTGCATTGTCGCAACCTTTGTAAAATTCATCGGATAATTCAATCCATTCGTCTGCATATTTTTTCATGTCATCATATAATGCATGTGACGAATTATAATCTTTACATGGTAGAACACAATGCAATCGCAACGGAATGATTTCGTACACCTTCACTAACATAGCTACTTTTCCAAATGCAAAATCGCTTCCTGAAGCCATACCACAATAGGTATCTAAATTCTCTCTCTCCAAATAACAAACTTCATACATTTTAAAGAGCTGTTTTACAATCCATTCTTCAATCTTTTCCCAAGCATCATCCGCTTCGTTTTCTGGAAGTCCAAGTCTTTCAGGTCTATGTCCTGTTAATGCTACTCTCATACTGTTTCTCCAATTTTTCTATATTCTGTATATATTTTATTTTCACAATAATAAAGATTGTAGTCGTTCTGTTCAATATACCACCATAATTTCTGATGTCCCGATCTCAGATAATCTCTGCAGTAATCTGTCTCCTGATAATGATCATCTACCATCTGGCGAAAGCTTAACTCGTCAATATTATCTGAATTGTAACAGTAAACAGCAATTTTATTAATTAGATCTTCTGTAAAATCTTTCGTTACTACAAAGACAACTCTAATAATTTCATTGCCAATTCTTTTGATGGAACGGAGCTGTTTGAGACTATGCAAATGATACACTACTCTGTTGAAGCGATTATATGGAACATTATTTAGATTAGGAATGCTTGTATGTAATTCGATTTTTACCATTAGTGCGTTAACAATATCAAAAAATTTGTTATACCAATCTTTATGATTGTCATAATCCCAAATTGGATCTCCGCCACCCGACAAAGAAACCCAATTGCAATTGTTCCTCTTAATCTCATCTGCTAGGGAATCAATCCCTTTCAATGTACTTTTAGGAATCTGCAGATTATTATTCTTGACAATACAATATGGACACGTATAATGGCAGCCAAAATTTGTAATCACGCTCAAATATTTATCCATCTCTACCTCCTGTTGAAAACAACAATTCATCACCTTATTTTCGATCTTCCAACGGAACAATCATGTTCATATTCGTAAGAATTTGTAAGATGTTCCAAGGCCTTCCATTGAATTCTTTATCAATCTTAACTGTTCTTTCGACCAACTCTGCAACAGGAATTGTTTTATTGTCGTTAAGCATATCTTTTATATGCAATAAATCAATTCTACTGTCATATAATCCTGTAGACTTCAAATAATCTAAAATTTCTTGGTTTGTCATGTTGGTATAACCTCCATCAAAAAATCAATCATTGGATCATCTCCGCAACGCTCATATTCTTTTCTTCTCTCTTGATCCCACTCTTCAATAATGTCTTTGTATTCCTGTGCTATTACGAAACACTCATGACTTAAATCTTCTGTTTCAGTATCCTCATAACCCCAATCATAATCATGCTTATTAATACCAAAATGTTTATTAATTTTGTCTTGATTATGCAAGATCTGTCCTAACGCTTTGAATAGCACTTTCAAATCATTTTCGTCTAAATTTTTCATGCATCAACCTCATTCTTAAGCTCCCGTGTTTGCTATCAATACAGTTTTTTCTTGGTCTAAATTTATTTTTTCTACTACAATTCCTACAGCTTTTTTAAAATCATCAGAACTCCATCTTGCTTTTCTTTCTGCATGTTTTCCGTCTTCTGCTACAACAACCATAGCGTAATCCTGACACCAACTTTTTCGCTTAATACTTACTAAATATACATTCAAAGCTTATTTTCCCTTTTCCTTACTATCAAAGATGTACTTTTGTTTGCAGCTACCGTCTGAAGATCTTACAGGATTTTCTACCGTTTTCATACATCTGCAAAAGTATTTACATTTATTACATTCGCAATTTTTATCGAACTTATGTTTTTTGTAATAGTTATTGCCCCAATTATTCTCTCTTTCAGTTAAATGCAAACACAATTCTTCAGAATATAAGCGATCAAATTTTTCCATAAATTTATCAATTGCTTTTTTATATTCAATAACACCAGCCATTTTCATGAAGTAATCTATATTAATCTTCTTTTCTGCTAAATATGACCTTAAACATTCATCTTTTAATTTATCCATAAAAATTACTCCTTTGCAAGAACGATCCTATCTCTTTTTAATCCCGTATACTTCACATAAATCATCGCTCATGTTTACAATTTTAAAAAATCGTTTAGCAATTTCATTAAACATATGTCCCTCGCAAATTGCATCTGCCATTTTGGGATTATATTCATATCCAATAAGTTTTTGACATTTTTTCACCATATCTTTATAAGGCTCATAATCCTCATTGGTTTTATTTAAAATTCTAATTCGACTCCGATAACATTTCTCTAATTCGCTATCTGTAAAATCGCAAAATAAGTTTTTAAATTCTTTTTGCATATCCCTCACTCCTCTGAAATTTCGATTTCATTTATTCTCTGTCACAATTCGCCTAAACATCTCATCTGTAGAATCTATCAGATCATATCTTTTATCCATTGGCGCTGTTGAACTTTTTGCAAATTTTCTTTCTACCATGTCAATATAGTAAGTAAAATTGCCATCATCGCCCATGTAAAATTCTTCCCATTCTTTGTCCGTAAAGAAACGTCGCATATTAAGCTGTTCGATGGCTAGATTGTCAAATGACACAACTTTGAATTTGTCGTAAATGTTACAGATGTTCTCTTTCAACCACATCTGTTTTACTACAATATTTTCATGATCTTCTGTATACCAATCAGTCCCTCTACGGAGCTGCTTATAGCCCAGGATCAGCATCTTCAGATTATTATTCTGTAATGCTTCAATATCTGATGGTTTTAAAATTCCATTAATAACATGGAGTACTACATTTGGATACTGCTTTATCATGGAGATGAATTTTTCCGTTGGATTGACAAGTGATACACCAAGACCGTAGATCAGTTTTTCATTAACTAATCTTTTTATCAGATCCTGTTTTTGTTCAAAATGAATCTGATTTACAGTAATATTCGCAATTACTTTTCGTTCTTTAAGTTTTTGTAGGAATGGAATTAAATCAGGATGTGTAGTGATATCACCGCCACCGATTGCTACCTCCTGATATGGATGTAAGGTATCAATAAACTTTTCGTTCATAATATCTCCATGTTTCCCATCAGGAATACTACCTTCATGACACATAAGACAATTTCGATCGCAACAATTTGTTATTTTGATATCCATATTTTCTGCAAAATCCGGAACAAACTCATCATCATTTGTCCTTCTGATTTTTGTTCCGTCATCCATTATAAGAGTACGATAATTTCCATTTCTATATGCTCCTAATAATTCCATTCTCACAATTCCTCCTAAATTTTATCAGCCATCATAACCGTCATAACCGAACGCGATAACAGTGTCCCCATTCTCTGTTGTGAACGATTCTTCAAACGTCTCCCAGTCTTCACGCCATTCATTCCAAAAATAATCATAATCATACCATTCATTTTCATGAAGAAAATCCAAAAGATCTCCTTCTGTGTCGTATGTAAAATTTGGATGATACTTGCTAGATTTTTCAAAGGTGATTGCTTCTTCTTTTGTATAAAAATGATTTACTTGAGGTTTGTTGCCATCTGGATAAGCATAGCCACTTCCTCTAAATAGAAATACTTTTCCTTGCTCCCATTTATCATAATCGCTTTTATTACACATTACGAGCGAGTGAACCGAGCTACTATTTGTTTCAAATGTTCCTTTTCTAATTTGTGTTTTCATCTTTCCCACCATTCCCCTTCTGGATATTCATGATCAATTGCATTCATATTGATTAAACCTGCTTCTTTCATTCCAGAAAAATAGCAGGTTTAATCTCCATCCTGAATTACTACATATTTTTTGTTAGAAATAAACTCTTCTAATGTGATATTCTCTTTTTTTAAAAATCCACTAAGGATATCTTCATCCACAGAACCAGTATCTGGAATATTGAATCTCCAGGATTCATTTTCTGAATCAGTCCAATAATTAATTTCAATTCCATATTGTTCTTCTTTGTCAGAAAGAAACTTGTTTAACTCTTCTTCCGTCATTCCTTCCTGGTAATAATTGTCTGCATTATATTCTTCGTTATCTTTATTCGGAATATATTTACATTTTTTTGGAAGTTCAATTTTCTTTAATGTCGGCACATATTTCTTAACAATTCGTAATAATTCTTTATATGTATCATCATTATATTCTTCAACCAACGAAGCACAAGCATATAGCCATTTATCAGAAAAACTTGCCAATGCCCTAAATGGAGATCTTCAAAAATATAAATCTCCCTCATATGGCATCCAAATACAATTTTTCTCTCCTGTTTTTGAATCATCCCATAACCACATATCATGAGTAATCTCTTGTAGAGTATATTTACCTTCATTTTTCATCACGCAAAGCGAATGCATACTTGACGAATTTGTCTCAAAAACACCAATTCTAATTTGAGTTTTCATATCTTTATACTCCTTTTCTTTATGTAAAAATACAAATCGTACCATTATTGTCAATATCTACGTTATTGTTAAAATACACATAAGGCCATTGAATTCCAGAAATAATGTCAGAATTCATATCATGTATAGCGATTTCTTTGTCTCCATATTTTTCCATTGCTTTCTGCAGCAATTCAATAAAGTCTGAAATCTTATAAATATCATCTTTTTCAAAGGTCAATGCTTTTGTCATACGTCCGTCAATACTTTCAAAGTCTTCCTCAATGATCTTATTCATTTCAATCTCCTTTACAAATTTTATTGGTACCCTCTTTTCCATATACAACTTCATCTGCCAGCTTTCGAGAAACACGACTTACCTGTTTTAATCCCTCTCTGATAATTGTTCCGCTTGGCTGCTGATGATCTTCGATAAAATCAACCCATTGTTCTTCATCTAGAATGTTTCTTTCACTTTCATATACTACTGCATAGTCTAGTTCCCGTTTTGCAAGGCAAAGTGTTTTGATCATGCAGTCAATATCATCTAATACATCTTTAATAGTCACTGATTTTACCCTCTCTTTATGTAAATAGTTATATCATTCTATGTAAGATTATTCTCCTATGATCCGTTTATAAAAAGCGTTCTACAATTTATATTCTTAATAGGTTAGAATTGATTGTAGAACGCTCATGATGGTGAATTGTTGTGGTTATTTTAGAATGCAAATCAGTCTAAATATGATTTCAGACCACTTTCAAAATATGGAATTGGTCTTCTCTTGAATCTGTATTTTTCAACCCTTGCATCGATAATAGCTTTTACTGCAGCATCATCAATTTCACCTGTTCTTGCATACCGATCGAATACAGAATATTTAAATCCAAGAGCGCTTTCATCAGAAGATCCACATAATCCGTCTGACGGCGTTTTGTCAACCATCTTTTTCAGTAGAATCGTCTCATATCCAATAGCTTTTACTTCCTGTACTGTGAAATCCTTTAATGGTGCAAAGTCTCCTACTGCATCGCCCCAGCGAGTTTCCCAAGATAAGAGTGTTTCCGAAAGATTGCATGTATTAGCAACTCGTCCATTCATACTCTGTGAAATTGCATAAAGTGTTGCCATTCTGATTCGAGGAGGCAGATTAATTGATGTCTGTTTTGACCAATGATCACCAATTTGTGGTCTGATTTCGTGCTTTAGCGCAAGAATTGCTGGATGAATATCTACAGTACAGTATTCAATACCTAAATGTTTAGCAACTTCATAGGCATCTTCAATATCTGTCTGTTCTCCGTCTGGCATGAGCACACCTAAAACTCTATTCTTTCCAAGAGCTTCCACACAGAGAGCCGCAACAATGCTTGAATCTTTACCCCCTGAAAGACCTACTGTGGCAATACAATCTTTCCCATTCTGCTCAAAGAACATTTTAATCCACTCGACAATCTTATTTTTTGTTTCTTTTGCATCAAAAGTATACATATCTATTCTCCTCTCCTTTACTGATTTAATTTCCACAGTTCAACATGAGTATCAAGTTCATTAAAAATCTTCTGCATCATTGAATATACTTCGTCCCAATCTGCTCCACCACGATCACAGCCGATCTTATATGGCATAGCAATTGTTGCACTAAAATTATTGTTCCTTTCATGTGCTTTCCGACACATAGTTCTAAAACACTTTTCTAATGCTTCCAGAGAAGTATATTGTTTTCCGTCATATCCATAGTTATCTTGTGCAAAGAAATTACAAATCCACTGTTCATTACTTGGAATTGCAATCGATCCACAGTCGTATCCAATATATTTTGGCTTGACTGGTACAATTTGTACTTTCCCCAGCATATCCGATGATGCTACCTTTTTATATTCTTCGTATACATGTGGAAATCGCTGTCTGACCTGCAAAGCCACGCCAGATCCCATCTTTCCCATACAATTTACCTGATGACAAATAAATTTTGCATCCGTATCAAATAAATTTCCTTCGATAATTTCAATCATGATTTTCTCCATTTAGTCTTTCACGAATCTCTTCAAAAGTCTGTTCTTTTACTAATTCTCCATCTTTAAAGATAAGTTTTAATTCATTTTCTTCTGGAATCGTATTTTCTGTATATCCATCATGGCATACAAAATTATTACCTTCTTTCACAACACGGCAAAGACCTTTATGTGATTTCTTTAAATTATTTCTATCCGTTTTTGGATTTTTCTGAATGGTATATTCTTTTCCATCAATTACACAATAGGTACTTTTCATAGCAAATCCAAATGTGTCTCTAGTTAAGCAAACCATTCCATCTTCCGGAGTACACATTGCTGAAAATGAGAATGCACCTACTCCAAAAAGGATCGTATCTGCAGCAAATCCAAGTTTTTCAAGCTGTGTCCAAATTTCTTTGATTTTACTGTACTGACAGCCATCTCCATAAATAATACCAATCTTTGGATTTAACTCCTTATAACCTTTTGAGTTTACAGTTCCACCAAAAATCTGATATAATTTCTGAACAGTTTTTACTGAAATCTCAACGATATCGCCGCTATCAGGACGTACAAGGAATTTGCCATTATGCTCTTCGATTTCTTTTCTCAGTTTTGGAAGTGTTTCGTCAATAAGGTTCCAGTAATCAAATGTATCAGAGACATAACTGAAAGATGTATTCTTATATGTATCAGTCAGTAATCTTCTTAACAGATTTTCTTCTGTCTCGCATACAGCCAGATTACTGCATACGGTTGCATGTTCCAGGCTAACTGCTCCAATACCAATATGGTTTTTGACGCAATCTGCATTGTACATCTTATCAATATACTGGGTTGCTGGAATTGTAGAGGTTTTGTCAAATGACAGAAGCCATGAAGAGCTGGCGTGGATACCGTTCTCGATGCCAAGCCCTCTGAATCCAAAATCTGCCATTGCCATTGCTGGATTTTTATTATCGGTTGTTTTTTCATAAAACTCGTTTGCGAGTGTTCTATATTTATGACCTACAGTTGCCCAGTTGCATGTCCCAAAAATAAAAGACTGCATAATGCATTCCAGCCATTGTACCGTCCATGCGAAATCCGGATGTGCGTTACTCATCTCGATACAAGGAACTCCCATTGTTACAACAGATCCTTCTGGAAGAGCTTTGATCTCTACAGGTAAATACTGCAGATCCCATAATTTTTCGATACGTCCAAGATCATAGCTTTGGGAACCGATCTGATTATCTAAGTATTTTTTGTACTCAGCAACAACCTCTTCTTTTGGTCTTTTGAAGAACGTTTCGTTTGCTATTTCAATCATATATTCCTTAATAAAACACTGTAATCCAAAGAACACTACTTCATTCAGATTTTTAAACATTGACTTTCTTGGAGTAATATAGGAAGTTAATTTTGTAAGACCTGCCGGAAGAGCATCTGGATTTGTATTTTTATATGTGTCTGCCATCAGCATAAAAGAAATGTTTCTCATATTAGACCTCCATAACTGTGATTTTATCGTGTTTTCCTGTGAAAAGACTGTCTGTTGTAAATAATCTTTCAACTGTTCCATCTTCAAGTGATTTGATTAATGTTCCTTTTTCTCTATCAAGAACTGAATTTTCGGTATGTGATGCATAAGCATAAATTCTATCTACACCACATTCTTTCAACACTTTTGCACTATAATATAAAGAACCGCCATATGAAATGATGTCATCAATCATCAAAACTTTTTTACCTTTAAGATCAATACCGTTATCTCTGATTTTGAGTCCAAGAATTTTTCCTGTATTCCAATCTCGATTTTTCTCACCATAGCAATACGGAATGTCAGAAAACAATCCAGAATATCTTTTCGAACTACCGGTATCCGGAAAATAAAGAATAAGATTTTCTTTACTAATCTGCTCAATTACTTCATCAATATATTCTCTTGGATTAAAGACATATACTCTATTCAAAAGCGCTGCTCCAACATTACTATGAACATCAAGTACCTCTACTCTATCAAATTCGAGCCAATTAATAACATCAGCGAACCCTTTTAATGTAAAAACCTCGCCCTGATCATGGATTCTGTCCATTCTGGCATTCGGAAGATAAAACATTGTAAGATCAATTGATTTAATATATGGAAAATTTTTTAAATGTTTTGTAATATAAATCAGCGCTGAAAGTTCTTCTTCTTTCTCATACTTCCATGTAATGTTGTTATATTTCTGATAAAAACAATCGTCTAATACGATTCTCTGTGTTCCATCTGGAAAGTGTTCTACTTTTACTTCTTTCCCATTTAAAATGATCATATCTTTATTCTCCAATCACATTAATCTGGCAGCTTTTCATGGCTTCGAGTGCCGCCTTATGTTTTTCTGGTGTAGATCCCGCGCAACAGCCTGCGTCTACTGTAATTTCCGTATTTGGAAACATAGCTTTAAGGACTAATGCATTTGAAATTACACATATATCCGTACACAAACCGACCAGATCGATATCACCATCTCCAATCCATGTCATATTTCTCCACTGCAAAGTTCCAAAAGTACTTTTGTTTACATATCTGCAGTTAGGAACCTCAAGGTCGCTCACAACCTTCCATCCTTTTGTTCCAAAAACACAATGTTTTACTGGAAGTTTTCTTCCCTCCAGAGTATTTAAGTAATCGTTATAATGCGTATCTCTTGTAAAGATAATTTGATCTCCACGATTATAATACTCTTCAATTTTCTTTTTCACATTCGGAATAATCGCCTGTGCTTCTTCCGATCCAAGGCTACCCTTTACGAAATCATTCTGCACATCTACTACAATTAAAGTTCTCATTGTTTATTCTCCTCTCTTACTTCGTCAAATCTCTTTACCCAGTCCTCAAATGACACATCGTCTCCCACTGTGCCATCGTATTTACACATCCAATATAGAGTTTTCTTTCTCTCGTATTCCAAGTCATCTCTTAAATTATGAATAATTGACTGAGCAAAATCTTTCATGTGATTGTATTCGCTTTTTAAGACTAATCCAAACATTAAATTTCCTCTTTATCTTCTGCAAGTTTATTCCAGACACTTGCAATTTCTGACATCACTTCTTCTACGGTTTTGCCATCCGTTGAAATTCCTAATCTATCAAGATATTCCTTTAATTCAGACATCGTGTTTTCCATTATTTTTTCCTCACTTTCCAAAATTTTAGTAATCGTTACTAATTTCTAATTTCGATTCTTTTTCGAATCTATCTACATATTCTCTGACACGTTCGTATGCTGCAGGAACACTAATATGTTCTTTCAGTAAAAGTTCTTCTACAGCTGCTCGTTCAATAAGAATTTTTCGATCGTGTTCTTCTTGCGTCATAATAATCACCTTATAAGTTTGGCTGACCAGTTTTATACCAGCCAGCCATTTTTTTAGTCTAATTCATCAAGCATTTTCTGCAGATCTTCAACGGACGCATTTCGAAGTGCCTCGTCCTGCTTAGTAGCAATGATCTGCATAATTTTCTGTTTCTTCTCTTTACGTTCTGCAGCTTCCTGCCGATTCTTTTTCTCTTCCAGTTTTTCATTAAAGATATATTTTACAATCTCAATCTTGGTCGAAAGAATATCATCTTCCTCGGATTTAGTCTGAAGCAGACTTTCTTCATCCGTCTTCTTTACTTCTGCATTCAGCGTCTTAAACACTGTATCCAGCGCTCCAAGCGGAAGATCATATAAATCTTCTACTGCAATCTGTCCCTTATACGGGAAACGATATTTACCTTTTACTGCTTTTTCAAACATATTACTCATAATTTTATTCTCCTTTATTAAAATTTAATTTTAATGATTCTTTCTGTTGCACCTTTTACTTTAACGATAAGCTCATTGCGCTGCGTCAGACTAAAACCAACACCAGAGAGCTGATCATCGACGTCTGTTACACTACACTTTTCGCCAAGTGCTTCAAATACTTTACGATGTGGAACTAATTCATTCTTAAGATATTCCACAAAGAAACCATTCGGCTGTTCTGGATTTACGCATCCATTCAGGAAGAAGAAAAGATGTTTATTCCCGATCCCATTTTGCTCATCAAAATAGTTCGGGCTGTAACTGATTACAGATACAGGTGTAAACTGATTTGTCTGTACTCCCCATACTTCTCTACTAGAAGTAACCGAGTGACCAAAAAGTTTTTCTTTGATGGTAAAGTTTCCGTTCTTATCCATAATTACTTCTGCGACGTCTACGTCTCCACGCACTGGGTTATTGTATTCAAACGAATAGATCTCGCCATCGAATTCAATTTCCGCTTTAAATCCTTTACTTCCTCGGTTGGTATACTGATTTACAAAGAATCTGTATGCGCCAGGAATCATTCTCGATTTGTCCTGCCATGTAATATTTTCCACTGCTGGCTTCCCTGGCATACTGCTATATGGCTCAATCACATCAATATCAAGCTGACCACCAAGTTTCGACATAGATGGTTTTCTATCACTACCAAAATAGATTTCATGACCATTTGGTTCAATACAGTGAGCATCAAGATCACTGTTGTCATTCTGATCCTCGTTCCACATAATAGAGAATCTAAGCACTCCATCTACATTTCCACCAGCATTCTTTACATTCTGTTTGATATCAGAATCGGTAATGTTTCCTGTATATGCCCAGCTCAGACCATTGTTCCATTTGAACATTGTGTTGGCATTCGAATTTTCTGGGGCAATTAAAGAAACAAAGTTTTTCTCATGTTTATTCTCTACAAATACTTCAACCTCTTTCGCAGTCGGAAGAACCTTTTCTACGAAATCCTGTGCAGTCACTTCTTCTACTCTAGAGAATTTCTTTGGATTAACTGCTACAAATTTTGACATCTCTGTAAAAATGTCTCCTCCACCAGAAATTCTCTTCGCTGCATCTTTATTAGAAAATAGAATATTATTTACTGTGATATCATCCAGATTTGCAAAGCGACGCTTCAGAGAATCCATATACCCAAGTTCCGTCAGCGTTTTCTTTGCATCGTCCAGCATTCTCTGAGTATAAATTGGCTTACTTCTTTTATAGTTGCTGGGTGCTACGATCTGCTCATATTTTTTAACTGCAGTATCAAGATCCATTCCTTCACTTACATTTACAAGTAGTGTTCCAATAGAATGATTTCTGATTTTACCAATAACAGCTCCTGCTTTCAGAGATTTCTCCCAAACATACAAATCTTTTTCTTCTTCTGGAAGTTTATCATATTCTGTTTTATACTTCTTGAATTCTACAAGTGGAACTTTCCATTCTGTTCCACGATACAGTGTATTAGAATTGATCAACTCTAAAACTGTCTCTACAGAGTCAATAGTAATCTCGTCAAGAGAACGTTTGAACACATTCCGGATATCTCTGTATTCACCATGGATATTACCTGCAGATCTACGAGAGTCAAATACAAACTTATCAGGAAGTCTCATATAAAAGTGATCCCACTGATGAGATTTTCCGTTGATCATTTCAAAGTTCTTATCTGTGCCAATATTTTTAAGCTGACTTACAAAAACATCGACTACCTCTTCGTTATGGATAAGTTTTGAAAGTGCCTTGACTACCGGCTCATAAATAGTTCCAGACATATCTACATCCCAAATACTTTCCATTTTATTATCCTTGATTACAACCACAGCGCCGATTGTACGAATGAACTGGCGGCAGCAGGTACAGTCATGTTCTCTTCTCTCTCTAAAAATATTGTTCGTTCCTGGCGCAAAGCTATCGAGATATGTATCCCACAGCAGTTCCTTGTCTACGTCCACTTCGAATAACTTATCTGCATTTGCGGACATTTTATTGAAATGTTTCTGAAGCTTCTCCTTAAAAATTACGAACTGATCTAACATGATATTTTCTCCTTCTTTATGTTTTTCTTCTATTTTGTTATCTTTTACTCTACTTTGCTCTCTGTTTCCTTCATCTTATTGGTTGTTTCTTCTTTTGCATTATTCTCCGAACTTTCTTCTTTATTATTTTCACCAACTACACTTGCTTTTTCCGGTTCTTTATTTTCCTTTGTATCTTCTGTAGTATTCTCTGCATCAGAAATCAGTTTTTCAACCTTTTTTACGATTTCTTTTGTTGATTCGGTCTGTTTTTCTTCCTCTTCTTTTTTAGATTCGAGTTTCTTTTTCTCTTCTTCAAACGCCATCATTGCCTGAAGATATGCTTCTTTCTGAATTGCAAGCTGTTCATTTCTTCTCTCTTCTTCTTTTTTAGTTGCTTCTTCTGCTCTTCTTGCACGACGTCGTTCATTTCTCTCATGACGTTTCTGTTTCTGACGAAGTTTAATTTCTTCCTCTTCTTTGTCTAATGCAGCGAGCTTCTGCTGGCATTCATATACTTTCATAGCATTCTTTGCACACTTAATATAACTTTTCATATATGAAAGTTCGTCCGCTTTTCTTTCGATTCCTTCTAACGTATACATATCGCTATACATTTTCTTTGCAAAGGCAATATATAATGCTCTTTCAAGAGAGAATTTATCTTCATCATCACATACAGTTTTAATTTTCTCTTTGCTACAATAACTAAGCCAATATAAAGAAGGAGGAAAGTTTTCATCAAACATAACTTCAACTACTTTATCTGGAACAATGACATTAACTTCTTTTACTCCACTTTTTTCTGTATACATCTCTTTTTCTGTTTCAATTCTTTCTCTCTGTGTTAATCCTACTTCCTGTTTTCTCATTTCTTTATTCTCCTTTTTCAGCGTTGAATGTAAATGTATAATTTTTATTTCCTGAGTCAGAATTTGCAACAACTTTTTCAAGACACTCTTCTTCAAATATAAAATCCTCACCGCAATTTAACTTATATACACTACCGTAAGAATACAATGTTATTTCAGTTATGATATATTTATGCCCACAGTAACATTTCATACTTGGCACAAAAGTACAACAATTAATGTCTTTATAATCCTTAACTCTTACAATATCTCCTACTTTGAAACTCATGTTTCATCACTCCTCCACTTCTTTTGTCATTTTGTTTATATTGTTATTGGCTCTTATTTCGTTGTATTTCACCATTGTTTTTATTACTTTTTCGCAATATAATGATCTTTTAACAGATTCTTTAAATTCACACATCCATGTACCCATCTGATCAGTAGGTATTGAATATGCACAAAAATTACATTTGTTCATATAAGTTCCCTTCTAAATTTTGTACTTTATACTTGGTTACAAAATTGACAAAATCTGTAAGACGAGTTCTATTGTCGTCAGCCCAAGCAAACACGTATATACAGCTTTACTAAACTTGCTTCTTGATTTTTGTTTCAAAATTAATACACATAAAATAACGATGATGATTCTTAAAATTGTAAGTAGCATATTTTTGTTTCACCTTCTTTCTTTTAAATCACATTAATAATTCGCGGATGGCGAGGATATCCATCAGTCCCATTAACGAACATATCTGGGAATACTTTTTTCATAATTTGATATGCTCCATTTACATCTGCATTGATATATTCTCCATTATTGGACTGAAAAAGTCCTCTATGTACACGACGATTTTTGTTATAATTCTCTGGGTTAGGTGATTCGTCGTCCAAAAAGGAAGTACCAGATGTATAACTTTCTTCAAATTCATGAAACCTAATACCTCGATCTTCCATTTTATATGTAAGTTTTTTGATAGTTTCTGTATGACCAAGATAAACAAAATTTTGATTATTTACTTTTCCCATATCGCAATTTTGTTTCCACAATAAGTTATGTCCACATACAACATACGAAACATTATTTTTCAAACAAAATTCTGCAACTGCTGTTGTGGCTTTATGATAAAAATCTTCTAGTCGCATTGCTCTTCGATCAGTCAATCTTTGACATTCATTTGACCAATCTAAATTATGTCGTAGTTTTATACGAGACTTTTCTTCAGAAATCAATTTGTTATATTCCTGATTCATCGCTTTTGCTTTTCTTCCGTTTATAACAATTGGCACAATATCTTTCTGATTCGTAACAACTGTCATAAAATTATCAACACCGATATCAATAGCTGCCACAATATCGGTATCCTTCTTAGGTTCTGGACACTCAGTTTCGTATACGACTTCAATATCGTATTGTGATGGAAATGCATCTTTGTTTGGATGAAATCTCACTTGCATTAATTTTGCATTTTCTGGAATATGCGTTTTGAATCGATGATTAAAAGGTTCCATGCTTTTATCGCGGCTAGAAAAAAATAAATATCCATCTATTATTCGACAGTACTGATTTGTAATTATATAATTAGCGCGTCCATGTTCTTTATTTTTATATCCAGGAAGTTTAGGCCTTCCAGTAAATTTTTCTGGATTTGTTTTCCATACTTTAATCGCTTCAAAAAATGACTTCCAATCTTTATCCAATAACTTTAATGTTTGCTGAGAAGAAGATGCTTTCATTGCTTTATAACAATCAGCAGTCTTACAATCTTTGCATAATTGTTGATATTTTATCCATACAGCATGTTTTCGCAATCTTTGTTCTTTTTCTTTTGATGTATTAATAAATTCTTGTCTAACCATATAGTTAGCATAATTATAGAGATTTTTTGATCTCCAGCATAAATCATCAATTATTTTAAACAAATCATCTGATTTTTTAATTATATGTATTTCAGTTCTATTACACATTATTAATGTTTCCTTTTTTATCAAATTGCACAAATTTAATTTTTTGTCCTATGTTAAAATACATAGATCTAAAACAAATAATCATCCATTTCCAATCTGTCATAAGTTTTGTACCTATGTTAAAATACATAGATCTAAAACAGTCACAAAGCTAACTGGAATAAGTAAAAGGTTTTGTACCTATGTTAAAAATACATAGATCTAAAACTGCAGTAGTCGTTGATTGTGTACGTTGTGGGTTTTGTGCCTATGTTAAAATACATAGATCTAAAACCTCAAATATGTACTTTTCTATGAAGTTAACACAGATATTTATAAAGTTTTATTTCTGTTGTAAAATAATCGTTTATTGGCTGAAAACCGCAGCCACTATCCAATTGATTTCTCTTTTGGAATACATTTATAATAGGTTTGTGGATTTTCAGCTTGAATCAGCCATTCAGATGTGATATCCTAAAACTGAATGAAATTCCTTCAACCTATTAATTTCTCTTTTTGAAGATCATCGTGATCTGGTCGCCAAACTTTCTCACAATGGTCTTCCATGTATACTATATATAGTGGTTTTATTTTCGCTTGACCACTATATATAGTATTTATTTTCCCATGAAATCAGTCTTTCATTCAGAAGAAACTCTTCGATGTCGGACACCCAAAGCATGATACGCACTGTACCAAATCACACATGTGATGCTTTTTAATGAAGTCTTTGTCTACGGCCTGTTCGTCTGTGATTACGGTTCCACATTCGTCCATATTTTGAATCTCGTGTTCTTCGTAAACCTTTCCGGAATATTTTCCTAACCTTTTCATTTGTCTCACCTCCTTTTTATTTCGTTTTAATTTCGATCTTTTTGTTGATCAACACCTTACTGTATTCTCTCCCGTCAATAATATTCTCTGTTTGAATTTCTGTAACTTTGACTGGTTTTACACCTTTTTTCGTAACACATAATACTGCGTCACCAATCTGCAGATTATTGATGAATTTTCTCCATCCTTTAACTCTTGGCACTCGCCAAATGTATTCTTTCGTACCAATACCATCGTAATTGATATGAACACCTTTGATCAGCGCACCTGGCTGACCTTTATATACTGTCCGAATTGTTTTGGCACCATTTCTTTTCATGATAAGATATCGGATATATCCATCTACGAGATAACCATTCTTATCCAAAATAATTGGCTTGTCTTGATGATTTGTACGAAGCCAATATTTTTCAAATCGTTCCATCTTTTCTTGAGATGGATGAGAATCAAGAAACTGATCTGAAATTTTGATGTCATCAATATTCATCTGCATTATTTTATTCTCCTTTCTTTACGCTGCGTTTCCTTTCCCAACAAGAAAGTTTTCGAAATCTCGTTTCATGAATCTGAAATTAATACCCTGATTGGAACTATATTCATCATCTGCATTCTGATATTCTCCAATCCACTGTTCAAATTCCTGATCCTGATTATTCTGCGCTGCATAAACCATCAATGCAATTAACGCTGTTTTACACTGCTGATAAACATTTGCAGACACTTTTGTATCCTGAAGACACTCGTTGTAAAATTCGATGTCGTCTGGATCTACTTTCTCATTTACATGAGTATGTACAAAATCAATATCATTCTGATCAATACGATCATCAACACCAATGATTGCAGATTCTTCACCCTCTGAATTTTCTGATGAGTCTTTGATACTTTCGCTCTCTGCATCTTCATTTGGTTTATTCTCTTTAATATGTAAAAAATCCACTAATAAAGTATGTAAATAATCAATCTTCTGCTGAATTACTTTTTTGTCCTTCGTGTGTTTATCCTGCTCTATTTCAATCCAATCAGTATCATTGACTTTGATTTCTTTCATGTCATTAAATGCAATCAGGAATTTTCCAAAATTTTCTGGTGAAACTCCTTCATCTAAGGCTCTTTTCATAAGAGTCATCCATGCCATAAAATCTTTTGACACAAATAATTCAGCTACTTCTGTATGATCGAGTTTATCTGCGTAAGGAATTAACATATTAAAGTATTTGTTCAGTGTATCAAATTCTTCTTCTGTTCCGTTCTCATTAAGATACTTGCAGATATCCCTTGGCGCCTTTTTCCATTCTTCTAAATGAAACATCGCCATAACGCATTCGATGATCACTCTTTCCCAGATGCCTTTTTTCTTGTCTAACTCATTCAGCATCGTACAATCTTTAAGAAAACGATTATTATCTTTAATCCGTTTAATTTTATCCGCAAATGTACCAATGTAAGTAAACGCCTTCTGGCTTACATTCATTGGAATAGTAGAGTTATATAACATGACAAGATCGCAGGTATCTTCTGGAGTACATTCCTGATAAATTGCAGCAGACAACTGACATGATCTCATTCTCTTTTTCAGTTCTGGTGGGAAATCATTATAAGTTTTATTAACCAGATCAAATGTTTTGATTTCTTTGATCAGTTTTCCATTTTCATCTCTCATAGGTTTTCCATTTTTATCCAGTTTGTTTCCTTGATAAGTCACATATCTATTCCGGATTGATTTAGAGATCTTATGCCCATCAAACACAAAACGTCTGAGCGCTTCTGTTCTCTGACCACCATCCACTACGTATGTAGTAGTAAGCCCATCTTCTCTTTTTTCTTCTGCAAGAATAATGTTTGGAATGTAAATCCGTTTTGGAGATACAGTACTATAAATCAAATTATTGATCATTTCATTTGACCAACAAAACGCTCTCTGGACTGCCTGATCAACAGTAATAACTTCCTCATCAATACTATCAACATAAGCTCCTACGCCCATCTGTTCGATTCTGTATTCATCTAACATTAATAATCCCTCCTAAGTATTCTTGTATTTGAGTTGTTCCGGATAGCTTTTAAGCTATCGTTATAGAGTGACTTAGAAATATGTAAATTTTGAAGAATTTCTTCTTCATTAAATCCATCTGCAAGCATATGTAAAATTACACTCTGTACTCGTGATAATTTACTTGTATATTCTCTCATTAATGAAGACATTTCTTGATCATTTTGAAAGACGACATCTTCCACGGTTTTCCCAGATACAAATGTCTCCCAGAGCTGCATTCCATCTTCGTCAATTTGAGAATAAATGGAAATATCAAATACAGGTTTCTCTTTAGGATTACCATCTTTATCGAATTTCTGCTTTCCAGTCTCTTCGTCAATATCTGGAACAAAAACACAGCGTTTTTTACGTTCGATATCTCTTGTATATGTCCAATATTTTCTCCAAATATTTCCATATAAATACGTTTTAAAAGTGCATTTGACATCCGAATTGTATTTAAGTAAACTCGACAGAAAAACTTCTACTGCTAAACTTTCAAGTTCTGCATCATGAAGTGTCGGTAAATCTTGAGATGACTTTTTCTTTTTGTAAATCAAAGTTTTGCAGATTTTTTTAAGCTCGCGCATGTCGTTGTCTAAATACGTTTGCTGGATCTCATCTGCTTCTTCTGGTGTAAGAAATTCTAATTTTTCTCTTTGAGTCTCTGTCAAATATTTGTATCTCATTTTTGCTCACCCTACCCTTCCAATATTTTCATCGCTTCGTCAAATTTTGCAGTTCTTGGTTTATAGTTTTCATATTCTCCATTGTCAGTTTTATTTAATTCAGTTTGCAGTTTTCCAAGAGAGTAATGGTACGTCAATGCATTTTTCATTGCCTGAAGTTTATAGATACATGCTTTCACATGTGCTCGATCAATAAGAATCCGCAAGAACAGATATCCGATTTTAGCAATTCTATGTGCTTGTGGTAATTTTCCATCATGTTTATATGTATAAATAACGAGTGCATGTTTAATATCACTCTCTTCTGAATCAAGCTTAGACAAATATGTACTAAGAGATTCCAACATGTTGCTCAATTCAGATTCATCCCATGCAGCCAAACTTAAAAACTTTGTACACTCATCTTCAATCTGATCGAGTAAGTTCAGATCAACTACAATGTCATTTTCATTTAAAAATACACCTCCATTCCCTTTTGCTTTAGGAGAAACTGTTGGCTTGTTTCCATCCTCTCCAACCATGGAATATCCATTCCGAATCCAACCTAGTTTTTTGCTACGTGCATTCAACAGATTTTTAGCCTGTTTGAATGTAAACTGTTTTGCATTGGATGATTTTGTGGATTCCATGTACTCGCCAGGACGTATTGGATTTTCAATCACCCAATATTTTCCATTTGTGATAATGTAGTACATTTTCTGATCACTCCTTCTTTATTTAATTTTAAAAATAGGTAAACTTAATACAGGTTCTTATCGTTCATCAAATGAATAAGTACCTTTACGTATTGGTTATTCTCCTATTCTGTTTGTGTAAAATTGTGAAATAATAGCGAACTGCTCAAGATAGACTTGCAGAATTGCAAATTAATATGTATAATGAAACTTAAGCAGGACATTGTGCTATTATTCATCTGGACTGCTCCAACAGTTCAGATTCATATGAATATCGCTTGTTTTGCTTGTTATGTACAGGAAGGGATTCATACCGTATGCGCTCCAACGCAGGTATGATTCCCTTCTTTTATTTTGTTCAACAAAATTATAATACATCGAACTAATGTTCTTGTCAATATGTTTTCGAACATTTGTTTGCGCTACTATAATTTTGTCTTTCCTTATATTTCCATTTTATACCTCTTGACATGTATATTCCAGCGGTAAATATTTCCATTTCATTCCTTTAAATGTGGTAAAATAATGTCATGCATAATACCTTCTCGATTGATGTGTTCGATATCTTGTATCGTAGAATATAATTGCATATGTTCGATTATTTCATCTCTGTTAAGGAAAATAGTTTTTGCTTTTTTAATTAACTTACACCCTTCTGCAGGTGTAGTTATTTTTTTACTTTCTTCATTTTGATCATAATCAATTGTATAAATAAGAATTTTGTACTTCTTGTTCTTTTTTTCAAGTTCTTTCATTTTCTGCATCGCTTGGTTGTAATCAGAGTATTCATATGCTTCTATCATCTTGTCATCCCTCCATTAATAATGTCTGTAAACTAATCTGCATTGCTCTGTTCACTTCTTTTTGCTTTTTGGGACTAATCTCTCCGATCTTATCCAACAATCTAGCTTTATCTATTGTTTTAATTTGTTCACATGTTACTAACGAATCGGAACTTAATCCATTCAACGCATCTTTTTCCAAAATGACATGAGTAGGAAGATTGGGCTTCCTTTTTGATGTGATTGCCACGACTATGGTTGTTGGAGAATGTTTATTCCCAATGTTATTTTGGACAACAAGTGCTGGGCGTTTTCCGCCTTGTTCAGATCCTTTCGTTTTCCCGAAATCTACCCAATAGATTTCACCACGTTTAATTTCGCCACAATGTACATCCATACCCGGTTCCTCCTTTCTCTCTTGTTTTTCTTACGTTGAACTCATTATATCAACATATCTTTAATATGTCAATACTTAATATAAATATATCTTTATTATTTTTGCTATTATATCACAATTTATCTTTATTTATATAAACATGTCTTTATAGATTTTCTTATTTAATTATGTTATAATCATTGACACGGAGGTGCAATATGATTAAATTAGATATTCAACATTTAATATTGAGTAAATATAAAAACCAAGCTGCATTCGCAGAAGCTACTGATCTCTCTTTACCATCAGTGTCAAAAATTTGTTCTGGTAATATGGCAAGCATTCGCTTTGAAACTCTTGAAAAAATTTGTGAAGCATTAGAATGCACCCCGAACGATCTACTTACTTCCGACAAAAACGAATGGGATACAAAAATTCCATCACACGTTACAGAATATATCGATCGAATGGAACATATCTCGCAAGAAATCCAGGATGCGAATTTCCGTTATAGAGCTGCAGCATATCATAAAAAAAGCGATGACTAAACCAGCCATCGCTTTCTTATTGCTTATATTCAGATCCACTCAAATCCATTCGAAAATTGATTTCTTGTATGCACCACCAATATAATTTTTCTGCGTCCTCATTATTTTTTCGATCTCGATCCGTGAAAATCATTAATTCCATTACATTCTCTTCTGACATATTTCTCAAATCTGCAGGTGTTACTGTATAGTCCAAATATTTTGGAATCATTTTTCTTTCACACCGTTTCGTTTTAATATTTCTGTTACTTGAGACACGGGAATGCAAAATCTTCTGGAAACTGCTTTCTTATCATGATATTTCTCGAAATCTTCTAATACATCTTTATCTGTCCACTCTAACTGAATAGGAGCATTCATATAGTTTTCCATTGTTCTCTCCTTTTGAAATGTCTGATTCATTAATTGAAAACAAATTGAAAATCTTTATCGTTTATTTCACATGTAATGAGTTCTTTGTTGTTGTCAAGAATATCTACAACAGCACTTTCATATCTTGAATAAGCTGCTGTACATTCATATTCTTTACCTTCCGTAAAATGTTCATCGGTTTTTCTACAAATAGCCTTATTGTTCATCTTATCCCTCCGTTTGAAACCATTCCAACATAGTCTTTAAATTCTCCAAAGCTCATTGTAATTACTTTTACATTTTTCATATCGATCACTTTACCTTTCTAAATATTTTGTTGGCACTTCTTTGGTTAACCAAACATTATTCACAGACAAATAAAATTTATATCCATCTCTATGCATCTGGCCAGATGCCACCTGATACACAACTTCTTTTCCGTGTCTTTGTCCGACTTTTTCTGCAGTATCAACGTCACTTGAAAGATGAACATATAACCGGCTTTTTGGAATTAACCCAATCTGATCGATTGACACTACGTATTTTTCGCCAGTTCCATGATATAAAAATTCTGGTGGTTGTTTCTCTTCTAACTCTACATCTACAGGAATCGAATGTCCTTGGTTGCATCTAATCAGTGTTTTATCTTCATTGAAAGAGTATCTTCCCTTCGAATCTGTTTCCACGATCTCGTACAGATGATCCAGATCGAATCCAGGATTGTCTTTCCTAATCCCGTCAATCAGTTCGACGACATTAGCCCACCCATGTTCATCCAAAGTGATGCCAATTGCTTCTGGTTTATGTCTGAGAATCAAACACATGTATTTACTAATATTTTCTAAGTTCATGCTTTTACTTCCTTTTATTTAATTTTATTTTTCAGATGCCAAACAAAATCTTTTGAATCAAGTAATGAACCTTCAAACAATTTTTCGCCTTCAGCTTCATAAATTCTCAACGATCCATCAAAACCAACCACAACATATTTTCCGTTATATTTTTCCATGTCAATCAGTTTCCATTCAAGTGCTTGATACTGAGTTCCATCTTCCATCACATCTGCATATCCATCATATGTAAATAACGGAATGTCAAACATATAAATTATATTATCCATATTTTGTTTCTTCCTTTTGTTGTCTATATTAATTATTATACGGTTTCTATATTTATTACTTCTAATAAATTATCTTCCATCCATTCGCAAATATCTTGTACTACTGCATAAGTATCTTCGTATCCATAGGAGGCATTGCTCCAGGTATAACAATCATTATATTCGTCAAACCAGATTTCTACAGATTCTCCATTTGATAAATCAAGCCTAATGGCAATTTTATCTTCTTGCTCTTCTGCATATCCCATTTCTTCGACAACATATTTGTTAATATCTGCTTCAGTCACAACATTTCACCTGCCTTCTGAAAACAATCTTTCATCATCTCTCTATAATTGCAAAGATTAGCCAAACATTTTTAATTCTGGCATATGCTTTTAAATAGCGTTACTTCCAATATTTTCCCAATCAATTTTATTTTCTGGATTAAATAAAATTTCTCTTAATACAGAAGCTCCTCCTTGGTCATTCATTTTATCTAAAATCTCCACAGCTATAATATTTTTCACCTCTGATTCTCTCATAATCTGCACCTCCTTAGTGAAGTCTTTCATCTACTCTCTAATTGTTTTATAATAACTTCCGAACCAGACATGTACAGGAGGATTTTTCGCCCATGGCATTAAAGAACCACTTACCATTTCCATAACCTGACCAGAATCATTCCATCCGTTTGATTCCATTTCTTTTTTATGCTCCATTCTTTCTTCTTCTGAGTCGTAATAATACTGTTCTATAAGCTCTGTGTACTTATCTACGCAGTTATCTCCATCCCACACAAATTTTGTTGTATTATCTTTCATTTTAATTCTTTTCATATAATCATCTCCATTCTATATTAAAAACAACTTAATCTCATAACATTACCCATAGATTTTTTTCATAATATTCTCTTCTTATATGAGGAATATCATTGTCAATTTTTGATAACTCAATCTTTTCAAAAGTTACATTTTTGCAACCATCCATAGTTCTGTTCCCAAATCTATTTTTAGTACATTCAATTCCATTTGATGATTCCTCAACCATAACAGAAGTCACTTCTCGTAAATGTTTGATTTTTTGTGTTTCTTCATATGTCATATTATTCGCATCCTTTACAATGAAAGCAATTTTTCTTTGCCTTATCGTATTGTCAAAAACCATTCTCCGTTCAATTTAGAATATGTTTTCCAATCTTTTGTTGTAAATTCATTAATATGAAGTACATTTAATTCTTTAAATAAATCATTGTCGTCTAATGATTGCAGATAATCATATTGTTCCGAAAAATTTTTAAATCTAGTATTCCCTAATAAATAATCTGTGCTAACTTCATATAATTTTGCAAGCCGTACTAAGTTATCCACTGATGGAGAATTTTCACCTTTTTCGATATTATATATCGCTGTCTTACTTATACTAAGTTTTTCGCTTACCTCTTCTACAGTAAGATTTTTTAATTCTCTACTTTCTTTATAATTATTCATGACAATATGCACCTTATGCCGGATGACTTGTTTTTGTTCCAAAGTCTGTCTCTTTTACTTTATATTCATTTTTCATATTTTACACCTCCACGAAACACTATATAGTATGTAATTTGATTTATTGTACTATATATAGTTCATAAACTGTGATGAAATCGTCATTTCTTCTGCTCGTCAATTAAATCCAATACTTCGCATAAAGCCTTATATCTGCCTTCTTCTAAGTCATTCATATTGCGATTTTTTGTTTCATTTTCTAAATCCTCAATAAGCTGCTCGATTTTAATTCTTAATTCGTCCACTGTTATACCTCCAATTCTCTTTCTAATCTCTTCGTTACTTGAACACTTCTGCAACTGATTTATTGAAACATGTCGCTGTTCAATATAACCATCTTCCATTTCAAAATCAACATCTGCTTCCTCGTTTGGATTTTCCCATGCATAATCTACAAATATTCCAAACAATTTTAAATTTTTGTGAAACACTTTATCACCTTTTTTAAATTCCATTAATGTCACCTCTTCCAATCTTCCGAGTAAATCATTTATTTATCCTTAATTTTTCTGCAAATCCATACAGAAATTCAGCCATATTTTTATGACCTGCCTCATCTTGTATTAACTATCAACTTAGTTATTTTTTACATAATCCCACGAGATTTCTTCTGGCGCATTCTCTTCACATTCGAATACCGTAACATAGCAATACCCATCTCCGATAAGCTGCTGTGCGTTCGCTTTACATTCATCAAGATTATTAAAATCTCCTAGAATATAAGGCAGACCCAAAAAATCCTTGCCATCTTAATCCTTGTATGCAATCAGATATATCATCTAAACTTTTCTCCTTACTTCTTCACTCCGATCGGTCACGTCTAAATAATAATCGGTACATTCTTCAACTTCAAAATCGTTACTTCCAGGATTATCCCACTCACTTTTCGGAAGCCATCCGCAGCCTTTGCAACTATTTAAATCTTCATTATTAGAAAGCCAAATTATATCACCAATATTAAATGTACCATCTGAACTTGCCTTTGTCACTTTGTACAATTTCAATTTTTCCATATTATCACCATTTGAAAGTTAAATTTCATTATCCTTAAAATTTAAAATATCGCCCAGGATAAGCATCCATATGTCCGAAACATACGTTATCAAACCAAAGATATCCTTGATTATCCGATTCAATTACGGCACCTTTTTTGATATGAACTTCTTCACATCCGTCTTTATTTTCTTTTAAGAATCCAACACCATCATAGTCCTTAATACATGTTGCTGTACTCATCTTATAATCTCCCTTCTTGCCTTGAAACTTAGATTTCCTCGTATCCTAAAACTTTTAGACAATGTATAAATCCGTCAATTTCATTTTCTTGAACCATTTCTTTTCGTTCATATCCATCATCATTTATATAAACTGTATAATAATCGCAAATTTTCATTCTAATATAAAAAGTTTGTTCCATATCAACTACTCCTTCCGTAGTAAACCTAGATTTCCTCTTGTTTTTTACAAATTTTATCCAACGATTCATATATTTTTCCATTAATATATATGTTTTCAGTAATCATTTTCAAGATTTGTTTTGCTTCGTCTAAAGTATTTATTTTGTCAATTGCATCTGGCTTATTTTTTATTATCTGTTTGTATAAACCATATATATTGTTTTTATTATTCCAATCGGCAGAATATCCACCTAAAATATTTATATTTCGTATTCCAATTTGTTCATTAACTCTTACTTGTTCTTTTCTTTCGATATTCCATATAGAATACCTTTTTTCTCTAAACATTTCTATTACCTTAACAATATCATCCGATACACAAGTACCGCTAAATAATGAGCCGTCCATTTGAAAAACTCCATATACGCTATATTTATGCTTTGTCATTTTTAATTATCCTTTCCGTCCAAAGAAAACTTGGTTTCATTTTATTTCATCTGATCGAAAAATCTTTTCGCTGTTTCTTCGTAAAATAATTTTTCAGCAAAATCAATCGCCTGTGCTTTTGTTTCAAATGCACATATTCTTTTTAATTTTTCAGCATATTGATTAAGAGATATCGCTTTGATACCCATTTGTTTACTATCAATAACATCCTTGTATATTTTCAATAATTGTTTATTAGTGCACTCTGAAAAAATTTCTAATTTATTATCCATCTATGCTCTCCCAGCATTATTCTCCATCATCTCTTCCACAAGCTGCTTCATATAAGATATTTCCGATAAATCAAATTGCTCTTTTCTTTCGTACAATTCTTTAGGCAATGGAATGTATGACATTTTTGCGATTGCTCTTTCCATATATTCATATGCTTCGTCCAAATCATTCCATATTTCCTGTAAGTTATTCATCTATATTACCTCAATTTTACGTTCTCCATTATAATAGAAATGGAATTGTCACAAAGGCAGTTCCATTTCTCTTTTAAAACTATCGTTTGCATTCCACACAAACGTCTTTTCCTTTATAATCATCAGGTCGCTCATAATGTCCAGGAAAACAATGCATACAACTATAACATGATTGATCCCATCCCATTGGACATTTCTTTGTCTCTTTTGCTTCATGCGTATAAACATATTTTTCTTCATAATAACTCATAGGTTTTGACATATTACACTTCCTCTCTTTCCGCTAAATCGTAATCTGAACCATTCACAAATTCTCCATCTGTATTTGTATCACAATATTCAAGTGCATATTCTTCTACATCAACGCAATCAGAATGCTCGTCATATGTACATTTATATTTTGCCAATTCTGCTTTTGCTTCATTGAGCTGATCGTATGTCCATCGTTTTAATTCTTCTGGATCAGTATTTGGTCCATAAATACAATCTCCTTCAGAGTAATTTTTGAATTGCTTTTTCGTATAAGATCCTTCAGCATGTCGTAAAATAATTGTATTATAATATTCTCCCATTCTATTTTCCTCCAACTTTTATATAATTATTTATATTATATCATATTCCTCAGCAATAACATAGTTTTTCTATGCAGTTTCGCCCAACAAAATTTTTCTGAACAGGCTTTCAAAAATTGGAACACAAATACTATTGCCAGCCTGTTTATATAATGCCATTCTATATCTTCCTCGTTTCTGTTGTACAGATGCGGCTGCTTCATAATCCTGATCCGTATAACCCATAAGTCTCCAACATTCCCGTTCCGTAAGATATCTATACTTTCCATTATGTAAGTCAATTACCTGTGCAGGTGTCCGATCCTGGCGAGTCGTGATTGTATAAGCATATTGGTCAATTACAGTTGCTCTTCTAATTCCGGATGCTCCAATACATTCCAGAATGCTCGGTTGTGTTACCTCATATACTGGATCAACTTTCTGTTCCAAAAACTCGTGAATATTTCTCATTGGCGTTCTAATCAGATCAGAAAAATCAAATTTCTTTCCTTTTAAACAGCTTACAGTGAAATAGCGTTCTCTTGCTTGTGGAATACCAAACTCTCTTGCGTCTAATAGTTCATATGTACTTGTATATCCAAGTTTACTTAATTCTTCCATATATCGGTCGTGATTATGTACCATATATTTACTTCTGACATTTTTAACATTTTCCCAAATCACATATTTTGGTTTCCATTCTCCCATCTGTTTAATAATATTAATTGTTTCCCACATAAGACTTGATCTTGTCCCAGACCCTTCTTCTGCGCCAGCTCCATGATTTATTCTTCCATTTCCAGTAGCTGTGCCTTGATGTCCAGCAACAGACATATCCTGGCAAGGAGAACCATGTATCAGAATATCTGGACGAAGATTGTATCCGACCACTGTTTGCGTTTTATACGGAAGATCTTTTGCAAACATTGCATTATATGATCTGACTGCTGCTTCGTCAATTTCAACATAATCAATTGATTTAACAGGAATACCGATATTCCGTAATGCGCATCGTGGGCTTCCAATTCCACCGAATAATTCTAAAATTTGTACCATAATAATTTCCTTTCTTGATAAGGCGGTAAACAGGAAGTCTACCGCCTCGTTGATGTTTAGATAATATTTTTCATGATTTCTACAGATTCTTTTTGTGCTTTTTCTTCCATTCCTCTTACATACAACAGCGTTGTATTAATTGATGCATGATGTAAATTTTTCTGTACAAGCACAATATCACCCGTTGCGTTGTACAATGTAGTACCATATGTTGCCCTTAGTTTATGTGGACTAATTGTTTTTCCTTTTATATTACAAGCATATTTTTTTGTAATATCTGAAATTGCACTTGTTGACAATCTCTTTCCGGTTTTCCCAAGAAATAGAGCCGGTGTATCGCATACTGTTACAAGTTGATCTCTGTATGCTAACCATTTCTGCAATTCATCCAAAACTTTCGGAATTAAAATGAATGTATGAACTTTTTTCCCCTTATCTGTTACAATCAGAGTTCCTTTATCCATATTTAAGTTTTCTATATCCATATTGGATAACGCTGCACAACGCACGCCTGTAGAAAGAAAAAGTTTTATAACTGCAATATCTCTTTGTGACCAAATAGCTGATGGTTTCCTTGTTTTCCCTGTTAGCTTATGGTCTACATTATAAAGATACGTTTGTGTTTCTTCTGGAGTCAAATAACTCTTTTCTCTTCTTTCTATTGTTCTCTGTTGCTCTCTCTTTTTTGGCTTCGCAATTTCTTCCATATAATTTTTCGAAAAAATTTTATATGCAAACATACATTTTGAAAAAAGTTTTAACGCAGAATAAACTGCGATTTGATAAGAAGAAACTGTTTCTAATCCATTGTCTTTATCTTGTATTTTTGCCATATAAGATACAAAATCTCTCAGTTCAAGATCTTCTTCTTTTTCTTTTCCTGTGAACTTTAGAAATTTTAATACATCACACATGTAAACATATTTTGTCTTTTCTGATAAATCATGCATATATAAAAGGAAGTCTTGTAGATTCTTAGACTTCCCTTTTGTAATGTTTTCGATTTTTCGTTTATATTTAAGCTTTTCTTCCTCTAAGCCTGTCTGGACTCCTTCATTCATTTTATTCCTCCAATTATAAATCGGCAATTGCAGCAATAATTATAATAATAATGACTCCAATTGCGACAAAGGTTCCATAGTATCCAACGGCATATTCAAGTGACATAATATCTTCCTCCTAAAATTAAACTATTCAAAAATGTATGACGGAAACATCAGCTCTAACTCCTCTTCTGAAATTTCCATATTTTTGTTTTGGCTTTTAAATTCTTCATCGAACTGATGATTTAATTTCAAAACATTGTAAGCACTTTCAATCACCCACTCCCTGATGAACTCCATATCTGATTCCGACAAATCATATCCATATAGTTCTACATACCTAATTAACTTCTTTCTTATACTTGTTTGTGTTGTGTTCCATTTCTTTTCTAAATTCTCGAACTTACGCACATCTGTTTGACAATATCCCTTGAACGTTTTTCTTTTCATACATTCTCCTTTCTTTGCAACAAAAAACCGGCACATTTCTGTACCGGTTAATAACGTTCCTCTTTTCTGATTTTATTCAATTTTTCTTTCTTTTGATTGATGTGTCGTACTTTTGTTCGTGGCCTATATTTATCACAATGTTGACAATAGTGATTGTGATCTGCTGCTTTCCCTTTACTACATTGCCCTGCACAAATATAGTATAAGCATGGTGTTTCTCTTGTCTTGCTCATCTTTTATCTACACCTATCGGCATGATAATATAACCAGAAATACGGAACCCTCTGGACGCAAGTTCTTTTAAATCTGTTGCAATTCTACCTTCTTTCAATAATTTATGCATATTACAATGGATAGTGCCTTTGCTTTTAATTCCAACACCTTTTCCAATCTCGTCATAAGACGGAGCATAACCATGCTCAAAAATGTAGTCTTTGCAAAATTCATAGATTTTATCTGTTGTGTCCTGTATGTTATCATATTTGTTTACCATAAGTATTCTCCCTTCTTTTTAAAAACATCACTGACCTGCCACGAAATCATCTCATTTCCAAGCTCAATAATTCTATCCTTGAAATTTTGAACAAACTCCGCTGTAATAACTTTTACAATATTTGCATTGGTTGGTTCTATACCATCTTCGACCAATGCATTTATGATATCATCTTTTGTCCATGTAGTGTTCATATCTTTACATTTTTCTAGTTCATATCTCGAAATCGTTTCTTCAATAGTGTCAAAATCAACACATCCATAACCAATTCTCTCTCCGTTTTCAACTAAATATAACATATAAAACATTCCTTCATTTTCGCCATTACCCCGTAACTCATCAATGTTGTTGCCATATACAATATCAATTAAATTCCCTTCCCATGGATGATCTGCATAAAAATCACAATCATAACCATCTTCTGCGTCGTATCTGTCATCTTCTTCTGTCACAATCATCATGTACTTTTTATCTGTTCTCATATTCTTTACCTCCACTTTATATATTGAACCTCTTCTGTCTTATACTTCAAAATCAAACTCGCTTAGACCGCCACTATCCATTACGTAAGCTTGTGCTGCTTCTGCATACGTTCCATCAAAATTTCCATTTTCAGTATCGTAATCACTAACATGATTTTCAATTTCAGATTCATAGAACGAAAAAATATTTGTAATTAAATTTTCCATTTCAGTTCTAGGTTCATACCCCTGTTCTCTAATCCATGCTGCCATGTAATCATAATCGCACCATTTTTCTTTCGGATATTGTGAGTAATCTTTTTCTTCTGTCCATTGTCCAAACCAATCAACCATATTTATACCTCCAATCAAATTCGACATTCATCTGGTCACATTTGCATGATCATAACTATAACCTTTCTTATTTACATACTCATCAAGTGCTTCAAACATATCTCTTTCAAGCTGCGCTACCCAATCGTCTGCATTCCAGTTTACTTTTAATTGATAGTCTAAATAATTATCCGATTCCCATTCATCATCGTTCTCTCCGTATTTTATACAAACGAAATAATCAATAACTGGTGTCTTATTTCCGATTTGATCATCGTAACGAGTAATCTGTTCCTCTGTGAATAAATTCACTTCAACATCAACATATCCAATTCGAAGTACAGCAATACCTCTCTGTGGCTCTCCATCTTCATACATATCCTCCATCCAATTATTTCTTATCTTTTCAATACAATCTTCAATTCCATTCAGCATGTATTTGTAATCATTTCTCTGTTTTGCTTCTTCAAATGTCATTTTATCTTCATCCTTTCACGTTCTTTGACAAGAATATAATTTATATTTAGCAAATTCCATTTTCTCTAAACTCTACAAGCAACCCATACATCCGTCCTTTCTTTTCAAAGAAATCGTTCCAATTAGATAATTCTTCGATCGAATAATTCTGATTGTACATATCTGCTTGCCATTCAATTGCTTTATCTCTCCACTTTGCTTTTTGTTTTACATAACTTTCATGTCGTGATAACGCTCTATGTTTTGTATAATCTGACTGTCTCATAATCTATTCTCCTTTTCTGCAATTAAAAAACAGACAACATATAGTCATCTGTTTCTACACATCAAAATTATATTCTGGATAAAGATATTCCAAATTCAAATCTTCCTCGAACCAGCAATGATCTGAAATATCCGGAATATCTACAATTACATGATCTGAGTGTGTTTCTTTCATTTCTCCATTATGCCATTTACCTGTGTCTGGATCATGATACTTAACTTTTTGTTTTACCTTGAATAAATGTGCTAAGTCTGCCATAATTTACCTCCTAACGAAATGTGCTTTCATCGTGTTATTTCTTCTTTGCATTTTTCAAGAAAATCTTTAAATTCCATATCTGTAAACTCAAAGAATATCTGCTCAACTGCTTCCTTATCCGAACTGTTTCTCCAAATATTAAAAATATCCTGCGCAATCCCTGTTATCTCGAAGTCATTTTCTTGAACTATATCTGCAAGAATTGTATCCGCATCTTTTATCCAACCATCTGTTGTATTATTGTTAAGTTCTTCTACTTCTTTTAATAATTTTTCCATGCAATCACCATCCTTTTGAATTTTTCGTTATATCTTACAATAGTTTCTATTTGTAATTATAAATCATATCAATTACATGTTTTTTAATTTCCATAATATCATTTTCTGTAAGTTCATAGTCTGGAGGAAAAGTTCCTTTTCGTCTTGCTTCCATAATCCAATCTTCAAACACATCTACAATTTCTCCAACTCTTGCCTGAAATTCTGTCAATTCTTTTGTAAGAATATTCTTCACAAAAGATACAACATCTTCTGGAATTTTTTTTGTCACACTCCCATAATTTATCATGAGATTTTTCTCCAAAATATACAGATAATCTATATGTATCACCGTTATAAACAAGAGCGTAATTTCTATAATTTCGTGTTCTTGAAACTTCTTTTAACGTAACCATAACTATCATTATTCTTCCTCCATATCTTCAATTCGGTCACAAAGTTTATTCAATACATCTTTTAACGTTTCTGTATCAGTACCCTCAATTGCCGCAACAATACCTGGTAATGTTCCTAATTTATATTCTTCATCATCATATCTATCAGAGATACATGACCAGATTCTTCCTGCTAACTGTAAATTCTCCATACTCCATTCATATACTGGAAGATCATCACAAACTTCTGCATCTCTATCCATACGAATTAAATCAATATCGTTATCCCATGCGTACTGGAGTACAATCCGTAAATCGTCTGGCATGATTATGGTGCCAATTTCATTTTTGCTTGGAACCGTAATAAAGACTCCTTCGTCATAATTATAAGCATACGGCAAATGCATACTATTCAATTTTCCAAAGGTTCCCTGTGTCAGATGTGCTGTACTAATATCCAGGTACTTTCTCTCGTTTGTTTTCATAATTTTATTCTCCCTTCTTAAAACCGCTGTTTCATCTTTAGCAGCATTCCATATCTGTATAAAAGAACCACCAAATTTTATTATAGCTTGCGTAAACAACATTTCCTACAGTTTTAAAATATTTTGGATATTCATTACATTTCATATTTGTCATCCTCCATTTTGATTTTATAAATTAATTGGTTCATCATTCTCATCATATTCAATCTGATAAATCTTCGTTGCATAACCAATATCTTTTAATTTATCATAAATTTCCATTGTAATTGTTTCGCCACCTACTGCCCATTCAAACGAAAATCTACTATCATTGTTTTCAATAATTTCAATCAAATGATCTAATAATTCTTCTGTATTACTTGCTCTTTCCATCTATTCTTTAATATTATTCATAATCATAAATAGCACCTCCTTGAAATGCGGTTTTCATTTACTTAATACTTTCCATTTATCAATATTTTCAGTATCAAAAAACGAATGTAATTCCTCTTCTGATAATGGTGTAATTCCATAAACACCATCATATCCAAATCTTTTCAAATCATCTTTTATAAACTCTTCTGCCTCTTCAAAAGTTGGATAATGGTCTGCTTTGATTGCTATACTATACTCCGTATCTATAAGACCTCTACTAATTTCACATCCATTTTCTGTACCATTTTTGATTTCTTCTTCTGTTGCCTTTACTCCGCAATTTAATTCGTAATATTTAATCTTCATAATATTCCTCCCAGTCCTCTTCGCTTAACAATTTCCATAATTCATAAACCATCTTTTTACACGCTTCCATATCTTCATAAACATCTTTCATATCATATGGCGCGCCATTAAGTCCATGTCCCGTATTATCTAGCCACAAATATGCCTCATAGCTGCAATCATAGTTATCATAATATTCTTCAATATCATTTAGTAATGTATGTACATTGTTATCTTTCATTTCCGCTTCAAAACTAAAATCTTGATCTGCCGGACTGTACTTTGAAAATTCATAAGAAAAATCGTCACCATCATTTGATTCAATATCAACTTTCCATCCGTTCTCTTCTGCAATCTCTATAATTCTATCTCTCATGGTTTGTAATTTGTTCATATCATCAACCTCCGATCAAATATATTGTTATTCACATTCTATACAATTATTTTCAATTTCTTCTTCTGTTTTCCATTCTTCAAGTCCAACGCATCTGCATTCACAACTATCCTTTTCATCACAGTAAAAGCAACATTTAGAGCATTTACTATCTTCTGGAACAGAAACATCAATTAAACATTTCAACATATTATCACCTCACCAAAATAATTAATCTTCATAATTAACTCTGTACATTTCCTCATATTCTTCTGATAAACTTCTCAATACATCTTTATAGATGTAAAGCTGATTATTTTCTAAATAATTACGCAATCCTATTTCCGTATCAAAGAATTCCTCAACGGCTGTCGAATTTGCCCATCTGTCAAAAGATGCTAATGCAGCTGCTCGCAATAACCATTTTCCATTTGTATCACTATGTGGTTCTACAACCAGGAATAAAATTGTATCTGTTTTCGCTTGTAGTGTTGTTTCATATTCATCAACTTCATAGCCGTTATCCTCAAACCAATTCTTTATAATATCCATAAGATACATCTCCTAAAAATGTATTTTTCATTTAATTCCATGCTCTTTTTTCAAAATCCAATAAATTCTGAATTGCATCATCGAATGCTTTATCTGTTGCTTCATTTTTTGTATGTGATACAACAGAACCCATATAATTTGCAAAAGACTTCAAAGCTCTATATTGTTCCATTTCTTTAACTGTAAGACCTAGATGATCTGCTTCATGTTGCATAATTTCTTTAGCATCTTTGCTCTCATATCCGCATGTCTCACAAACATATATTGTATACTGTTTCACTTAATCACCTCATTTACATTTCTGTAAATACTGCTCTCCAGCATCCATCTATAACTATATTGTCTCTTCTATAATCTGGCCTCTTTGAGTTCAGTTCATGGAATTCTTCACACCCAAGATCATAAAGAATTTCTGTTAATGCATCAGCTGCAATTTCACTATCTGTCCAAGCGTAAGCTTTTTCATCTCCGTCTACACCAGAGCAACACCAGTTCTCAGTAAGACTACTCATAATAATGTGCAGTAATTTCTTTTTGTTCACACTAACACCTCAACCTGAATACTTTATTCACCATCGTTTCCGTCAGAATCTCTAAGTACTGCGTTTTCAATGTAAATATCAATTCCAGCAGAAGCGCATTTACTTAGAAATTCATCCATTGCTTCATCATATGTGTTTTCGCTTGTTTTAAAATAAATACTACTGTCGCTTATATATAATTCATTCATAACTCTACCTCCTAATAAAATGTGCTTTTCATTGTGTTATTCTCGCATATTTTAATGGATATTTCGAAAAATCCAAATATTCAGAATTATATACACTAGGAATAAATTTTCTAAAATCATCATAGTACCATGCTTTCCATAATTCTGTTCCGGTCTTTACAAATTCCCTAGTGGCTTCTTGAAATGCGTCATATAACGTCATGTTATATACTTCCATATTTTCTTTTGTTCTTTCTTTTACCTTTTTAGGAACTCTACCAATTATCAAATCATCGTCATAAAACATATTCATACTCCTTTTTTTATGAGAAGTTTCCATTGCTATTTTACTTTGTCCAATCCAAATAAAGCATCAGGAAAACTTCTCTTTATTTCTTCAAAATTTTCAAAGCAATCTGCATATCTATCTGTGCCATCTTCTATGTTCAATACGAGAAAACTTCTATCTCTATCATTCCATAATGTTCTTGCATCATGTTCTGAAATAATATCAAACCATTTTGAAAAATATTCTTCTGTAAACATTTCAATTCCTCCAATCTTTTAATTGATTAGTTTATCAAACCCTATCTTATTATTCTCTGTCTTGTTGTACTAAAAAAGCAGATAACTTTTTCGTCACCTGCTTTCCTTAAATATTACGAAACTGCATCTCCGTATCATTTCATAATCTCTACATCCTTTATAATTATCACACATCCAATTATAAATCTCTGTATCAGACATATTATGAAATTTTAGAATATGTTTTCTGCATTCATCTAAGATATATCCTTCCATATTTTACTCCTCAATTTCTTCAACATCACTTTCATCATAATGAGTATCTGCTATTGGAATACATCTATCAGATTCCAATTTTTCTTCCGCTATTCTAAGTGCTTCAGTTTCATTTTCTGCCTCTACTTCATATTCTTCATATGTTGTAAATGTCACACTATACTTCTTCATAATCATTCCTCCATCATTTCTTTAAATTCTATCCAACTTTCAAAAGACTCTTCCAATCCTCTCGATCGAATGGTTTCCATTTCGTCTTCTGTCATTTCATAATTTTTATCTTCACAATATTGTTGGACTGTATCATGCTCTGCTTCTAACCACTTATCATCGTCTTCAATTTTATCGACTTCTACTAATAATTTATCAAGTTCATTCATAGTAGTCAACCTCCAATTCATGTCAACAATCAATAAAGAAAATCGTTCCGTTAAATATTTATTCTCTCTTTTTTTAATGAAATTTCCGTTTCAATTATATTCCAAACGCCATAAATACAATCGCACACAGCAACATACCAAATGCTGTAAGCGCTAAAGCTCCTTTAATTGTCAAGTTAGATCTTGACATATGGCTTCCCCATGTACCAACATGTCAAACTAATTAATGTACATGTAATTCCTCTCATTTTTTTATCTCCTTTGTTCTCAAACATTTCTCTTTATAAGCATATTCTCTGTCATAAACTTCTTTATAGAATTGAATATCCTGTGCTGTTGCTCTTTTTACTTTCTCTATACAATTTTGTAAAAAAGCCAAACTTTCTTCCTTATTCAAATGTTTTCCTCCTATACTTTCCGTTTCACTGTTATTTCCACCCAATATCTTTCGGTGTAATTTCAATATAACAATGTGGTATGCACGATTTACCGAAGTTTCCACCAATAAAAATACTTGTGTCTCTTAAAGATATTTCTGTACTTGTAATTTTACAAAATTTTATAATATACCACGGTAATTTATTCTTGATCCATGTCATTCTCATTGAATCACTATCTGAAATTTTCTCATAAAGCGAATACATTTCATTTTTCTTTGTCTCATATTCTCTTCTATCATTAATAATTTCATCCCTACATTCCTGATACATCTTACAATACTGTTCATCAAGGCTATTTGATAATTCAATCAAGGATGTCTGTATACTCTTCAATCTTTCGTAACTATTTCTCATATAAAATCACTCCTCATTTATAATTTAACTCCATCAGTAGGGAGTTCGAATTCTTTTACCAGTTCATCAAATACATCATCTGGCATCTGGCTCAGATTATCTTCAATATCATCCTTACTAAAACCATGTTCTGCATATCCGAAAAACTGTTCAATTTGTTCATCGTTTGCCTTATGTAATATAAAGTCCATCATCATTTCTTCAATATCCATATTATTCCCTCCTGATACTTTCCATTTCGTTAAAACTCAATAGCTACATCTTCTGAAATATAATCACACATATAACCCTCAGATTCTAAATACTCACATACTACACCAACAATACTGTCAGTATCATACTCTCCGTCATTTTCTTTCTTGTATTTATCAATTGCATCTTTTATTCTTTCAATAATTCCATTCGTTAATTCCTGTTTACCTTCAACTTGAATCATTGTTTCTACGTTTGTACCACAACCATCTATGTCTACATCAATAAGTTTAACAATCTGTTTCATAATATTGACCTCACTTTCTCATTTTGAAATCTACGTTTCATCTATATAATTCACGTTTACACTTCTATCTAACAAATCATCATTTCTTTTTGTTCTCTTTGACTTCGAATGAAATGTTACAAGTTGCAAATGGACACTTCCAACATTCATAATGTTTACCTTTGTCACAATTTTTCTCATTCACAATACAACCTTGTTCATGAATGTAATCTCTTTCTTCAAATGAATTACAAATAATTTTTATAAAATTCATATTTTTCCACCCTATAAATCATCGTTTCATCAGTTTTCTACTTCTACAAAAACAGTGTACTCAATTCCATTACATTCAAAATTCCATTCACCGTCATATGTGCAACCTGGCTCTGTGCATGTCAACTCAAACCCATTATGGAATAATACCCCTTCTGTATATGGAGCTTCTTCTTCACAAATTACTAATTTAATATCCACTTCAATTCCGTTTGGGAATTTTGCGGCGTGTGTAATCGTCTCATCTCGTTTATACCCATATTTCTGATAAATTTCATCGCCTGTAAGATTAAGTAAATCGTTAATTAACTTCATTTCCGCGTTTGAAATTTTAATTGTTTGTACCATAATATTTTCCTCCAATTCTAAAATCCAAATGAAAATCTTGTTTCATCTAATATTAATTTATGGGTTCTACCATATCAAATCTTGCCACGTTCAGGTACCTCGCTTTTAAATTAGAATTGTATGTTGCAGCAATTTCCATACATTGACTTCTACAATTCTGCTTATACTCACAGCTGCCACATTCATCTGTTTCACTTTCCTGATATGATAAGATTTTGTCTTCATAGTCATTTTCCCAATGTTCCATTTCCGTTTCTCCTAAATTCCGAGTAAATCTTCTAATTCTCTCATCCGATCATGCTTAAAACCAATACATACAAGTGCCTGAAGAATACCTTCTGAATATCCTCTGTGATTTTCAGCTTTCATCCGTAAAATTTCAAAATGCACTCTGCTATCGGTTTCATTTGCTTCTGTAAATTCTTTAATCGCCTGATTTGCATTTCGAATTCCTTCTTCCATAACTCTTTTACAATTTTCACATTCTGTTTTATTCATTTACATCGCTCTCACTTTCTGTTATAATAACTATTCAAGGAATTGGGGACTTACATGGAATTTCCATTGCCCCATTGTTGTTAGCCTTCAATATATTCCCAGGCTTCTCGTTCTGTTGGAAAAGCAATGCTGCATCCTGGGATATACCAGTTTCCGTATTTCATGTACGGCATAGCTACACACCTCCTTGTATGTATTTATAGAAAAAGCAGAGATGGCGTTCTCTGCTTTTATCTATCTCGTTATGTTATTCTCTCTTTTGGAATTGCTATTCTATCCGTAAAAATCTACATTTTTACTCTCCAACCTCAAACAATTCGTCACCAGAAAAATCAACCATATCTTGTAAAACGGCATGAGCAAATTCCTTTGCATAGTCTGTCCATATCTTATATTGTAATTCTTCCGGATTTAATTCATTGAGTCCATAATCTTTGACGAATGCCTTTATAATGTTTTTCATTCTGTATTCATAATCTTCTTCAATAGTGTGAATATGCATATACATAATTTAAACCTCCTCATAATTTTCAAATAATTCTTTTAAATTTTCCTTTTCTCCATCTATGTAATTTTCTATCTCCCAATAGATTTTTAACATTAACTTCTGTACAGTACATATACTGTTTGACGGCATTGTGATAATATCCGTCATTATGAACTTCAATATATTTATTTTTCTTATTTCTATAGATTTTTATTACCACAATTTTCACCGTCTCTCTTTTTCAAATCTCTTCAAGAATCCATTTCTCAACAAAATCAAGTACAACTTCAGGGATAACACCATCTATTCCTTCGCCATAATTGAATGTTTTTCCTACAAGTGTTGTTTCAAACTCAATGTCCTCGTTGTATATAATTTTATATGTTTTTAATTTACCAACTTCTCTTACTAATTCTACTCTCAAAACATTCATTCTTTTTTCCTCCTTTTAAAATCTTAGTTTCATTTTCGTCCTATTAAATGTAATGCTTTATAACAATCTTTTTCATTGAATACTACAATATCCGTATTATCTCCTGACATATCATCTGGACACCATTCAATGTCACTTGATTCCATAATATCAATTTCTCTTTTTGTAAGATTTTCAATAATATATTCGCTCATCGTTTTCTTTCCTTTACACATTATTTTCACTATCAAATAAAATTAATGGATATTTACCAAAAATTTCTTCTGGATGACTTTTCATATAGTATTCAGTTTCTTTTGGCGTTTTGAATCCATGGATTTCTTTATGATTGTCATCTTTATCATAATAATCTAATCTATACATATTATCTGCCTTTCTAAAGAAATGCTAATTTCACTATACCAATTCTTCGTATCTTGCATCAGCTACTCTTTGTAATCGCTTAATGTCCCAGTCTTCAATAAAAACAGTATCATCATAAAATCCAACAATTTCTCTTACATCATCCCAAAATGTTTTCTTGTTTGTAAGCTTTTTAATTTTTCGTTCCATCGTATATACATTAGTCTTCATTGCTTTCTCCTTTCACTATGAAACACGCATTTCAATATCAATTTTTTCTTCTGTCATGCATGAATTTTATTACTTTTTCATACGTTTCTGGTGTTCGTGGCATCTTATTTTTCTGCATATAACTTATAATTGCCTCCCAATCTTCCCAGGTTAATGCATAATCGCAGCATTCGATGCCACAACTTACACACATTACACCTCCGGTTTGAACAAAACATCTTCTTCCTAACTGTTTGCACCACTGTTCGTACTGTTCACTTTTCTCTTTTAATTCTGTTATTTCTGCTTCCGACTTCTTTTTCAGTTCCTGCAGTTCGGTTTTTAATTTTTCATTTTCAACTGTTGCATCGCTTGATAATGCAACCTTAAATTCTTCAAGACTCATTCCTTTTGCCATGTTTATACCTCCATTATGTAAATCGAAATCATTATGCCGTCTTATCTAGCAAAATGTTACCGACTTCTTTATCTGTAAGTTCTCTGATTATCTTCATTTTCTGTGCAAGAATCCAACTTCCGCCCTGGCTTTCTGGTCTGTTATAGCTTGCCCAATCTTCTACTTCACATTCGACCCATACACGCTGCTCTCCGTTTGCAAGCTTCATTGATAAATGAGGAGCAAATGGTCTAAAGCAACAATGCCAGCCACATCTAACCGCAAATCCCTTTGTAGGATAACACTCAGCCTGCATCCATTCATTAATTGGTGTGGAATACGTTTTATGTATAAAGAGTGGATACAGGTTTCCGTCTGATAATTTTCTTAAAAGCTTGTATGCTCTCATCTTACTCCTCCATTTCGATTCCAAATTCTTCATGCAGCAATTTTTCAAATTCCGGATCTCTCTTCACGTATTCATCGAGGAATTCTTCTTCACTGCATGGCGCAAGATCAAAATGCACATCTTCTCGAATATCATCATTCATATATGTGACGATTGCGTCCCAAAGATTTTTGTCTAAATCTAATTTTTCTCCATACCGTAACATCACAAGTTCTCCTTTTCATAAAAAATAAGGAACAAGATTTCTCTTGTCCCTTTGTTATTCTCTTTTTAAATTCGGACATAATCCAAGACCACTATCAATTTCTGATTTGTTCCTCGCTTTCCATTGCTAACTCAATCAACTCATAAACTTCATCCTTGTTGTCTAACATAAACTTTTTAAATCCGTCATCATCGCTTTCTCTTCCGTCAATTAATCTTCCATCATCATCACGAATCCAACGTTCCCACATTGTGTCTTCAACAATTGTTGCATTGATTCGCTTTCCTTTATATTCAATCTCGGGATCGTTCCATTCTCCATGCCATATAAATCCTACACCTGTAAGACCATACCAATCTGGAAGTTCTTTCATTTTTCTAAATAAAATTCCTTCAATGCTGTTATCTCTTTCCAATGTACTAATCATATTTTTCACCTTCTAATAGTCTTCATCAATACATTCGTCTGCTTCGCTATAATATTCACCATCATATCCTTTTTCCATTAGTTTCTCCCAACAATCATTACACACTAATCTAAAAGTAATTCCATGACAGTCTCTTGTGAAATTCATATCATTTCTTTCTACTTCCTTACCACACACTGGACAAATTCTCATATCCTTTTCTTCCATATTTTTATTCCTTTCTATTTATACATTTCTCCATCTTTTGTTCTTGAAAATCGTCAATTCATCTTTTTCAAACAATCTGGACAAGTATTTCCATATTCTTTTGTCCATCTCCAATCACTTGTAGCATTTTTTAACCATTTAACACTTTTACTGTTATGATAGTCTCTGTTTATAATACCTCCACAACAACCACAAGCCACTTCCATATATATAATAGCTTTTTTCATTTATACCACCTCTTCCAATCTTCCGAGCAAATCGTTCTTTCAACTGGTTTTATATAACTTCTTTCCAATCAAGTATCTGTTTATATCCGTCTGCCTGTAAGATGTAAATTTCTTCATCCTTGTCAAGCTCATATCTGTTTTTGAAAAATTCTTTTAATCCCTCTTCTCTTTCTGCTCTCCACAATTCATCATGAGTGATTATATCTCCAAATTTTTCCTCATCAGTTGTTGCGGTAATATCAGAAATCTTTCCAAAATACATTGCTTCAAGTAAATCCGTATCCACATCTCCCTTGACAATGTAATCTTGCCAATCACCTTGACAATAACCTCTAATCGTTCCGTCTTTAAAAGCATCTTCTGGATAAAGCAACCGTAATACATCAATCATGATATCTTCTGTACATCTGCATTTATCGTAAAGCTCCTTTAATTTTGCATTTACTTCTTCGGATGTATATTCAGGATATAATTCATAGCAATCAATATCCTCTATTACTTCTTTGCCTTTTGATACCATTCAGCATCTTTATATTCCTTACAATGTCTATTCCCAGTAAGAACCACCTGTTCATCAAAATTGTCACACCCACAATAATCTTTCCACACATTATTATCATTGTATAACCACCATGTTCCATCGCCAGTATTATCAATTCTAATTTCTACCATTCCGTTCTACCTCCATTATGCTGTCTTACTCATCTCAATATATTTTGCAATTCTCTTTTCAGCTTTAACCTTTACATCTTTAATATTAACTGGCAGAATCAAGAAGCTATATGTATCTCCCTTAATAATCCACGGGCAAACCTCTTTTGTGCCATAGAAAACTGGATATTCAGAATCTACAATGCTCATTATATCAACAAGAAAACTCGGATTAAAACCAATATAAAAATCTTTTTCTGGTTTCTCTTTGACTTCGATTTCATCAAAAGCTTCATATCTCGTTGTGCTTGCATACGAGTATAAATTTCCATTTTCTGCATGAAATGTAACTGGCAATTTCGATTCTTTCAAAAGGTCTGCGTCGTACTTCATTGCCTCTAATAGCTCTTTTGCATTTGCAGTAAATTTATAATCCCATTCATCCGACAACATCTGATTTACTTTGAAGTATTCACCATCAATTCTTTTTGTAATATATGTAAAGTTTTCACTTTCTACTTTTACATACTTATCGTTCTGAGAAATAATGACTTTCCTTTCTGATTTTTTGTCCAATAATTTCTTAAACACTGGAACACATCTGCAATGCAGTTTTACTGTTTCAAACGGATTTCCTGTTTCTTTAAGAATCATATCGTCTTCTAACTGCCGCATTCCGATCATACAGTTCCATAATGCTTCTACACGTTTCTCTTTTGTATTAAAATTGAACACGCTCATCATCCAATTTACTTCTTCTCTATTTTACACAAATACTGACAAATTATAAATTGTTTCAGATAACCAATTTTCTTTTACATCAAGAATATCTTCTACATTATTTAATACCGGAAGAAATACATCTGTATTTTCAAATCGTGGAATAGAAACATTTTTCTTACCGCACTTGATATTGATTTTTTCTTCTTTGTCCGATGTGATATCTTCCACAGTAATTTCGCCTGACATTTTTGAAATAATTTTAATATCCTCAATGTCAATGCCAAGCATACCAGGTTCCGTATGATACACGTTTTTTGTTCTTACTTCGACATAATGGTCAATATCTGTGCTAAGAATTTTTAAAATTCCCTTATCATCAATCGAGAAATATAATCTTTTAAGGCTCGGCACAGACACTTTTTTATTCACAGCTGTCATTACCTTGTCCATCATAATTTTCAGTTCTTTTGCGTTCATCGTAAATTTGATCATATTATTTTACCTCCACCGTATTATATTTTCTACGAGATATCTTAATTCATTTCTTTCTTTTCTCAATCTCTCAACATGTCTTGATAATTTCTTATTCTTTTCTAATAACGCTCGATTGTTATTGCGAAGCGATTTGTTTGAAATTTTGATTCTAGTATTTTCATTTTTTAATTGAGAAATATAAAGTTTCGCCTCTTCTAATTCCATTTTATATTCATCAATACTCATTTTTCTTCACCTTTCTTATGCTATCTTTTCCCATTCAATGTGTGTATTTTTTCTATGTGCTTCTCTTGATACAATGAGAATTTCTCCTTTATAATATCTAAACATTATATCTTCTAAATGCGATCTTTCCAAAATACTCTGTTTAATTTTCGCAATTTCTCTTCCACCGTGTTCAGCTTCATATTTTTCCAGTACCCATTCTAAATCCTCATAGAAATCTAACAATGCACATTCAACTGATCGTTTATAATTCTCTTCCATAATCTCATACATTCTTTTTTCAGCAGCTTCATATGTCTCAAAAACTTCATCTGGATATCTGTCATTATGACTTCCATAGCACTGCGTCCATGCAGGATATTTCTTTCTTAATCTATATGTACCGTGATCAAATTCTGGTTCAATAATTGGTTCTACGTTTTCCATTTTGACAAGATAACCATTATCAAATAGCCACTGAAGATCCGATGGACATGTAACATATCTACCTTTCATTGCTGCATTGATTTTTTCTTTTTTATCAAGGTTCTCTGTTACGGTATATAAATCAGTGCTATCTGTCCATCCTTTAGGAACTTTTTTAAATTCCGTTTCTGACTGAAATTCTTCAAACGGAATTCCATTTATTAATCTAATTTCTGGTGGTCTTAACCGTGATACCGTATGCCCACCATACATGCTTTCATGTTCGTACATTCCATACGAAACATATAATTTCCCTTCAAATCCTCTTTCTACATAATAACAAATCTGATTGTGTTTCATTTTACATTCTCCTTCCTAATAAATAAGACAGATACATTTCTGCATCTGCCTTATTATTCTCTGACAATGAAACTAATATTTCATTTATTAATTTTTTCGATTTCTCTCTGTTTTCCATGCTCTCTGATATGTTCGACAGTATTTTCTGAAGCTCCGTTCTGCTTACATCTTCTTGCTAACCGTTCCCACATATCAAGATTTTTCCACCGTGGTTTATTTTTCTTCATTTTTCACCTCTCCATTCTAACATGCTATAAATTCCAGGCAACTCAAATATTCATTTTCCTGTTTCATTTTTAACGCCTTTCTCATAGCATACAGATAACATTCATCATCCGTATCAAAGAAATTATCTCCATCAAATTCTATTTTTCGTTTTACAGATTTGATAGAACCATCGAGATTCATATTTTCATACGTCGCTATAAATATCCACATAACAGATCTCCCTTCTGAAATTACAATTTTATTTGAATGGCTGCTGGTAAATCCAGTTTCCGTGTCTTACCTTATCACTATCTTTTTTCCAAAAGCCTAATTTAACCATTCCTCTAATACTACCGGTTATATGAATACATGGACATTTATCTGTAAATCTTTTACCTGTTGCGTCCTCATATTTTCGTGGACTACTATAATATGCCATATAATCACGCTCCTATTTTTTATTCTAGCAATCATACCACTGGAATGCACAATCATACATCATTCTGCCTGTTATCTGGTCTTTAAATGTAGGACAATGCCAAGCCATTCTGCAATCATGTGCCTTACACCATTCTTCAATTACATTCGTTGTAAGTGGTGTTACATATACATATAAATCAGAATCATGATGATCCATTTCGCTTTCTGGATAACCAGCTTCGATCAGCATTTCTTTTAAAGTTTTCATACTAATCACTCACCCTTTCTCTTGTTAAATAATTTTCAATTCCATCGCTTTCCAGTTTTAAAACCAAATCAAGAACCTTATCTCTCCATTTGATATTTCGAACTGCCTTCCGTAACGTTTCTTTTTCACCAAGTCCTTCTGGAATGATGTCAATCCCATAATCTACAAGCTGCTTTGTTGCTTCACGTAATAATTCTCTTGACTGTGCGTCAGGACAGTACCCCTTTCCTCTGGGATCTGCAATTCCTGCTTTGACATATTCTGGATAACATAAATCAATAAACCGTGGCAGTTCATTATCTAAATCCATCATGTAAGTCATGCTTGGTTCGAGAATCCGTTTTGGCTTTCCATCCCCACCTCTTTTCTCCATCATTTCTGCTACATCCTCTGTTTCATAGAACTCATTTTCTACAAGAATCTTTCTTTCAATTTCTTCTGCATTTTCTTTTACCGTTTCATATAGCGCTTTCGCATTAAAGTAATTACTTTTTAACTTTGCAAGAAACTTTCTATCGTAATTGATTTCTGATAACATATTATTTTCTCCTCACTTTCATCATTTCTTTTCTGTATTCTTTTATCTGTTCCAAAGTCAACCATTCCGGTTTCTCTTCCAGTGAGTTCCAAATCCGTTCCATTTCGTCACAGATTGCTTCTACACTGCCGCCCCACAGATGACCTTCATAACCGTTTCCATTTCCGAGGAAATAGTTACAATCACTTCTCATTCTGTCTAAGAACATGTAATCCCTTTCCCTTGGATGACGAATAAAAGGATCATCACACTCAACTGGTTCTGTTACTCTGTTGCATGGCTCACCACAGATTTCATCCCATTCGGTTCTATAAGCACCTGTATAGAGATTGAGTCCGTTTTTACCGTTGTTTTCATCAAAATATAACTTTCCATTTTCATCCTCGTAACATGGAACTTCCATGTATCCACCAAACCCAACATATTTTACTTTCATATTAACAACCTGCCTTTCTATCCGATCCACTGTTTTGTTACTGTGTCATAAATCGCCCCGTTTGCATCCTGATATTCTTTGTACCTGGAATATGTAAACCGCAAACATTTATGACCGTTCGCATAAACAATGGTCTTATTTCCATTATCAATAGCAAATCTTTCACGCCATCCAGCTGCTTCCCATGCTTCTTTCATTTCGCCTTTAAATCTTCTTTCCTTTTCCATTTTTACACCTCCTGTTTTCTCTTCATAACCCAATTTGCCGCCTGAACACATCCGTACAACCAACCATTCAAATAATCAATATTGTAACAATACTGTGTCCAATCTCCGTTTTTTGCCCTTTCTTCACTGGTAAAAACATAAAATCCACCACCGTAATCAGCATCTTCAATTTTAATAAAGTCAAAGTTTGCCTTGTAAGACCGCAAGTTATCTTTAATAATTTCTTCCTGACGTTTTGTCATCTTCTTTTCCTCCAATTAAATAAGACAGATAGATTATTATTCTCTACCTGCCTTGCTGCGTTTAATTACTATGAAGCGAATAGTGAGCATTCACTTCTTTCGCTTGTTTCAACATATATTGCATAAAAATCAAACTTAACCATTATTCTCCCTTTCTGAAATTTCTCTTTCATCCGATGAATCCATAGAAACAACCAAAAACTTTTTCTGGTTTATGAATAGTTACTGTTTGTACATCAACCATGCTTTATCATCTCCGTTTCAATTTCATTCCCATCATCATCTTCCAGCCAGTATTTCAAACCGAGATAATCCGTATCTTTCAAATTTTCTACTAGCATTTTCGCTTTCGGTAAGGAAACAGTTGATTTTAATTTTCTGGCTTGTGTTTCTACACCATCACTTGCCACAATATACACTTATATTCTCCCTTCATTATACTTTTCTTGTCGCAAATAACCGTCCGTCTAATGACATATACACATCAACCATTGTATTTCCCGTGTGTATATATAACATAGGGGAATACCGCAAAGAATCTTTCTTTACATATAATACCGGCTGGTATCTTTCAAAAATTTTAACCCAAATTACCATAAAATTGTTTTCCCTTCTGTGATTACTAACATTCCAAACAACATTAGCGCTAATCCGAATAACCATGTGTCATTAGCATATTTAATCAGTAGATACCCGATGATCATTAGTACAACGCAGAATATTTTCTGTGCTATATATTTTCTGCGCTGACACTTTCTTCTATGTTTTGCTTTCGCTTTTTGAATTTCCATTTGCCGCTGTTCTTCAATATGCTGACGGTATTTTTCGTAATTAGTGATGTCAATTATGTTGTAATGATCTGGATCAAATACAGCACATTGTTGCGTTCTCAATTCTTTTCGCTCCTTTCACTTTTTTATTCGACACAAGGTTATTCTCTTTAATCAGTCTTGCTTTTACTTCTCTATTCAGCCGTGTATTTACTTCAATTCTCTTGTGAGTTACACGGTTTAAATAATGCAAGTGTGATCCGGTACCATCTCTTCCGTTTACTCTTGTTTCTCTGAATCCATTAGGAAATAAATATTCCCTTTCAAAATCCAGAACTTCCTTTGGCTTTCGTCATCTCGACATTATTCATCATCTCCTTTTAATAATCCGAAAAATTCTAATTCTGCATCATCCATATCTTGTTCACCGATGAAGTATTCGTTCTGTTCTTCTTCTGTCATCCAGCAATCCTGAATGATTTTGTCTTTCCATTGAGTTGCTAACTCTTCCAGCCGTGACCGTGGGATGTAATCACTTTCCGTTTTATACCGAAATGCATCAAGAGCATCCTGTAAAATAAGATATTCTTCTCTACCATATTTTCCATACATCCATGAGCAGACAGTGTAAGCCCAGCTTCCATCAGCACAGATGTCGGATACGATCTTGTACTCTTCTGTACTTTCCATTTTGATGAGTGCGTACTCTTTCTTTTGGGCAATGATTTCATAATCAAAGCCAGCTGGATTATGTCGTTTTTCCATTTTATTTTCCTCTCTTTCTTGTGATTTAAGTAATCACATTGGAACGGACAAGTTTCCTTATCCGCTCTGTCTAACTACTTAATTTTCACTTTCGCTTTCGGATAAATACTCTTCAAGTCCTGCATATTCGTCATCCGAAAGCAGATTCCGTAAATCATCCATTGACATAATCGTTATTCTCCTTTCTCGTTTGTGTTTTTGAGTGAAAGAAAACACCATCAGTTAGCTAGGCTGACGGTGTTTCTTCCTATATATATATGGATCAAGTATTAAGGTGGTGCTTAATACGGAGTCCCTATGTAAAATATGTATATGTATTGCTTGCTATGTATTATGTAAGATGTGTATTATTTATTGATTTCGCTTTCCAGAACATCGAACAGCTGTGCATTGCTTTTGACTGGGAATACTTTGCTTTCATAGAAAGCTGCTCCACTGCAATGCTTCTTAAGAAGATTTAACGTTTCCATTCCATGAATGCTTTCCATTTTCAACAGTACATTGATGTTTCTCTGTGTAAACGCATTCTTTTCAACAGATCCACACCATTTCAATTCTTTAATCATAACGATTGCATGTTTAAGCGATTCAGGTCTGCGTTTTGCCATTCTTAACAGATTCATGGTTGGTGTAACTTTTCCAATAGGATTTTCTTTCCGATTCAGGTCTGCTGAGATCTGGATATTGTATGCATCGAAAATCATTTTGAAATTAATATAATCTTCTTCGTTCGCTTCAATACCAGCTCTATACATATCACTAACCGACATAGGTTTCCTTCCTGCCTGCTGTCCTAAGAAAACTAATACGGCCTCACACATTGTTTTACAATCAATAATTTCAACAAGAATTTTTAATTTTTCTGCTTTCCCTAACAGATTGTTTTTCATAATGAATGCAGCTAATCTATGAGCGCCATCAGCTACATATAATTTTCCATCAATAAGGAATACTTTGATCGGATCAAATTTTGACTCATTGAAATTTTCTTCAATCTCTTTTGCCTTTACCATGTCCGTACTTCTCTGCCAGTCTGGAATATGTACAAACAGTGGGTTGATTGTTATATATTTTTTATTTCCTACTGTCAAAGGATACCGTAATGCATTGCTTACTTCTGATGTTTCCGTTTCTGCATCAAAATCCCTCTGTTCATTAATCCATTTTTCGAAATCGACTGATGTCATATAATGCCGGAATCCTTTTGCTCTTCTATATTTTTCATATGTCTTTCCCATCGAATCTGAAAAGCTGTATCCTACATCATGAATTTCGATGTCATCCTTGTTAATCTTCAGAATAAAGCAGATTTTGTCTACTTTCTCTTCCGATGGATTACTTCGACCTGTTTCATAATTGGAAATTGTGCTTTCAGCAACTCCAAGTTTCTTTGCAAGTGCATTCTGTGACATACCAGCTTTCTCTCTCATCTCTGTTAATTTTACTCCATTGATTTTGCACATAATTTTATTCTCCTTTTTCTATGTTTTATTATTTTGAATTTCCCTTTGATTTTGAGCATAAAAATAACAGGTATATTTCAACCTGCTTTTTTATGCTCTGCGTTCAGTTTTCGAAACCACATAATGTATATGGTTCTAGCGTACATACCATATAACAATATATAGCATTATCATACAGTATATCATTTTCGGCAATTCGCTTCCAATTTTCAAGCGTTGCCTTTTCATTTTCTCTTAGTCCTCCACCGTATTCTTTCCAGATCGTATCACGGCTTGCAATGTTTAGTTCTGCTAATCTACGATCCATTTGCCTTAAAGATTCTATACGGCGGTTTAGTGGCCATGATTCTATTTTGCGTTGCGTGATTGCGCATCATCTCCTTTCTATGGTTTTGCCTTACTGGATTTTATAAAGGCTTTCATCCCAACCAGGAAGAAGAATTTCTTTCAACCGATCATTGTTCATCATCGCATCGAATCCGATTTTTGTTACAATGTCAATAATTTCTTTCTTAGTAAGGATAAATTCTAGTGTTGTCTTTCTAATAGTTTTTACACAGATTTCCGCCAGTTCCCTTTCTGCTTCTTTCTGTTCGTATAATACCTGACGACTGATGTCATGAAACAGATCGTTTAATGTTTCCTTTACCTGCTGAATAGTAATATATTCTTCATGCAGTTTTTTATATTTTTCTATAGACTCGTTAAATTTCCGTTCTTCCGCCAGCTTGTTACAATACTGGACTGCTGCCGCGAACTCTGCGTCTGTCATGTCGCAAGTGAAAATTACTACGTCCGACTTTTCTTTCGCTTCGAAGTCGATTCCTGACAATGCAAGATAAGAATAAAAGCTTGCACTATTTGCCACTTTGATTTCAAATACTTTTCTCATGTTCTAATTTTCCCTTTCTTGATTAATTTTGTTGTGTATATATTATGCATAATTATAAGTGCATAACTTATAATTCATAGTTCTTAGTGCGGCGAAATGATCCAGTTTCCGTTGTTCGCTTCACCAAAAGCTACGACATAAGTAAGACACAGAAGAGATGGAATAATATTCCACATACTAGCTTCCAAACTGAGCATGAACCAGATTGCGCCGATCCATGCCAGGATATAACTTGCTTTTAAAATTTTATCTCTCATTTCTTTTTCTCCTTTTTTGTTTTATTCTCTGTTTGCCTTTTTCGAATTTTGAGTACAAAAATAACAGCCATCGTTTTCGTGATGGCTGTTATTAAAATGTATACAGTATTTAGTTTATAAGGACTATTTCCGCAATGGGACAATATCTAATGTATATCCCATTGGTACAAGCAATTTAATAAGTGTGTCAATCTGCGGCACTGCTTTCATACTTTCCATTCTGGCGATCGCTGACTGTTTAACTCCGCTTGCCTTTGCAAGTTGGGTCTGAGAGAATCCGCTGGACTCTCTCATCTCCTTTACTTTCTCAATCAATGCGACTTCAAAATTGATTTCTGCCTTGTCTTCTTCGGAAAAATATTCCGGATCGTTGAACATATCTTCGAAATTTTTATGCGCTTTCATAGCTATTTTCCCTCTCTTTCTAACCAGTCTCGCATGTTTGCCTTTGCCTTTTCGATTTCTCTTTTTGGCGCTTTCTGCGACTTTTTCATGTAGTGACTTAGTAACACAAACTTATTCTCTTTCCAGTAGAAGAAGAAAATTCGATTCTTTAATGGTCGCAGTTCCCAAACATCTCCTTCGATCGGTCGGACTACAGGATATCCGATTCTTGTGCCGTTTCGCTTAAGCAACAAAATATATTCTGCAATCTTGTTCATGTTGATTCTTGCGTTTTTATCTGTCTTTGCCTTTTCCGCAAGCTCTGTGAAATATTCTCCAATTTCGCAATGATTGTTGACGTCCTTATAAAATTCTACTGTATACATTTATTATATTCCTCCTTCGTCAATTTTATTATAACATATTTGTTATAACTGTACAAGATAGAATTTTATGTTTGCCTTTCAATTTTCTCTTGTCAGTCCGAAAATTTCATATACGTTTCCATCTTTTGTGTAAATTCGGATTTTGCCTTCTGCCTTTTCTACGTCTACAATATCACCAAGTCCCACGTATGCCTTGTTGAACTCATATTCGTTTGCAGACTTATAGGCGTAAAATTCATAGCCGTCACTTGTCATAAGTGCCAGTTCTTCGCCGTTAGTATTCCAATCTACTACGTCAGAAATAAATGAATCTGCATAGCTGTAATCCTGTTCCTGGCTGTAATCGAGCTTCTGAGTTTCACTTGTGATTTCCGTTGTACCCTGCCGTGATTCTGCCTTTACAGGTTCTGCTGCTGTTTTGGTGGTGTTGTAAGCAGAGATTCCGGAAAAGATGGTGGTAAGGGTGAGAAGTGTTACTGTTAATTTTTTGAACATAGTAGTTCCTCCTTTTTTGGTTTGCGTTTTTAGTTTGAAAATCAAAATTAAAAAAGGGCATAAAAAAAGCAGACAAATTGTCTGTCTAATCTTATACCCTTATGGTTAAATGTTCTGTGTTGTTGTATATTCTTAAAAAAAGTCCTATTTATCCTATTGTGGACGAGGAATCTAATAAAAATACATTAATATTATGTATCTAAACTTAAATTTAATTGACTTTGTAAAAATAAAGAATATAATTGAATTGTAAACCATAAATAAAAGATAGGTTTACAAAAGGGGGGGTACATATGAAATTAAAAACTAAGGAATTAGTAATATGTTCAATATTTGCGAGCTTAACAGCAATATTAACTCAAATATCTATACCACTTCCAGCAGTGCCACTTACTATGCAAGTATTTGCAGTGGCTTTATGTGGTTTAGTTTTAGGTAAGCGATTAGGATTTATATCTCAAATTATATATGTATTATTAGGTACAATAGGATTACCTGTATTTGCACAGTTTAGTGGTGGGATAGGTATAATATTAGGTCCTACAGGTGGATTTATATTATCATTTCCAATAATAGCATTTATAGTAGGTTATTTTTCTGAAAAGTTTAAATCTACAATTGGAATTATGTTTGGGATGATATGTTCTTTATTAATAAGTTATATAATAGGTACGCTTCAATTTTGTATAGTGACTAATTCAGATTTTATAAAAGGTCTCACCATATGTGTAGCACCATTTATAATTGTAGATATTATAACCTTACGTCTTCCTAC
>ENA-ORLU01000204-ORLU01000204.1-human-gut-metagenome-genome-assembly--contig:-NODE-204-length-63953-cov-4.691277_pt1 | contig 63953 bp, 61 predicted proteins | sample MGYA00243009_ERZ508833 | MGnify/ENA primary metagenome ERZ508833 (study PRJEB26277, sample SAMN04329763) | human gut metagenome | biome: human-associated habitat | host: Homo sapiens | place: USA...
AAAATGGCAGTTTCTTCGGTGTTGGGAGGATACTCCGTTACCGCCCAGCAGGACTTATAAAAGTTGCCGCAAATGTAGTGATCGGTGTAAAATTTTATTATTCCCGGCACGATGCGGTCAAAATAATTCTTTGTTTCCACAGCCTCGATCTGTGCCGCAGACAGTTCCTTTTTCTTAAACATTTTTTGTAACCTCCATATATTCTTCGCCCTCGATATCGGATATTTCCTCGCCCGAAATACTTGTTCCGAAGTACAGCGCAAGCATTCTTTTTATCTCAGGTTTTGTCATTCTTCTTGCCGCAAATCCATGCTCTGTGGTTGCTTTATCCACACGGTTTATGGTGTTGAATATCTGCTCATCCTTTTCACGTCTGAAGCGTATTGCAAACATAAATTGGCGAGCCGAAGACATCTCCGCCTGAATCTCATCGAGGAAAGAATGGTCGGCTTGTAACAGCTTTCTGACCGATTCATTTTCCTCGGCTTCAAGCCTTTCTTTTACATAAATTTTGTTGCTGTCGAAACACTCGCAGGAGTCCAGAGCGATGATCTCAAGATCGGGAACAGTACTTAAAAGGGTCATCAGATAGCGTATCTTCGTATCGATATTCGCCGCCGAAAGCACGGAAATATTGGTTGGTTCTACGCTGAAAAAAGCTATCTCAGCCTTGTCGGTTTTCACTCCGAAACGAGTAAAACGTTCAAAACCTATCAAGCCTTGAACTGCATTATTTTTTCTTTTTGCCATGATCTTCAATCTCCTTTAGTCCAGTAAAATGTTTGCTGCGAAGTCACAAAAAACTTCACAGCGTTAAAAATGTAGTCCATAATTGCGGTATCGTCAACCCTCAGACTTAAGAATCCGTAGCAGACCGTTGCCGCAATGGGCAGCACGTTCCACAGGTTCACAAACACTATTACCGACAGAATTATTCCGCCGCAGATTATAATAAAATCCCTCACGTTCCAGAACCACAGCTTCACAGTAGCTCTTAAGTTTTCGGGATAAATATAGGTTTTCATTTCGCCGCTCCTTTCAGCATTCCGACAGCCTTAGCGCCCATAGAAACGGTATGGCTGACGGACATCATATTCACTCTCACGCTTGTATCCAGACCAAACATCTGCGCTATTCTCGGAACTTCCGTTGCCGACAAGCAGATACCAACCGCAAGCAGAGCGTGCTGCGTATAACTCAGCAGTCCCAAATACAGTATCGTTGTCTGCAAAAAAGCGGTGAGACAAGTTGCGATCACTTGCTTGCACCAGCCGTAAAATCCGTCGGTGTAACCTCTCGGAACGCCGAATAAATAAAGGCTTCCAACGGCAATCTGACAGAGCATTATGCCGCCTCGCTTGATGTTTGCGAATATAACTTTTACGGTGCAGTACCCGAATAAAATTATGAAAAATAAGCTGAACAGCGATACGTCGGACGAAAGCGCAACGATGACTTTCAGTCCTGAATCTGCCACAGTTTCGGTCGTGCTGCCTATGAAATTTCCCAATAAATCATGGGCAAACGTACCCTGCGTGGCAACACAGAACGAATACAATCGCTGCGGCACGACCGTTACCAGACTCGCCGCCATGAAGCCTTTCAGCACGTTCAGACAAGTATTTTTTATGTTTGCCTGCCCTGATTCATAGGCTATTGCCGTATCGAACACCGCCACCACAAGTCCGCAGACAAACAGCATCCATGCAAGGCTTTGGAACAGACCTACAAACGCTTGTACCCATGACATCGCAAAAATATCGGAGGTGGTTTCGTTAATAAATTCAAACAGATCCGCAATTGCTCCGTAAATTAAATTGAACACCCACTCAAACATGGCTTCCCATATCCAGTCTCCGATAGCGTCCGTAACATTGCCGATGGTGTTGTCCCACAATGAGGAAATGCCGTCACCGATCCAGTCGATGGCGTCGCCTATCCAATCAAACATCTTTCTTCACTCCTATCTCTCCCTTGATTTTGTACAGCGAACTCCGTTGTCCGCCCAGAAAATGATAGCGATGAGTTATCTCCAGCAAATCATGCTTTTCAAGTTCCTTGAACGCCCTGTATACCGTTGTTTTCGAAAACTTCAGATCCTCTGCGATATTGCGTACAGCCGGAAAACATTCGCCGTTTTCATCCGCACGGTTTGCCAGATAACAGTAAACTGAGACCGCCTTGTGAGACAGTCCCAGATCGTAAATTCTTCTTGGAAATATCAATTTCGTCACCCTTTCGTCCTGATATTATTTTTCTTTTTGGGGAGTTCTTCATCGTCAGATTCCGGCTGAAAACCCTCCTTTTTCTGCGGATATTTTAGACTCACATCACGAATCAACTCGCCGCAATCCTTGTAGGAAACCGGTCTTGCAGCCTTGTCTGACAGACGGTATTCTTCCTCAAATTTTATGCCCCATTTGAAGTACAGCTTCAGTTTTGAGATCATAGGATGCACTCCCGTTTTCATCACAATAAACTGTCCTTTGGGCATGGACTTCAGCTCGTCAACCGTCATCAACGGTCGCCCTATCATCTGTAGGGACTGCGTTTTTTCCTTACCATTTGACACAGAACCGCTCAGCACAGTCTGCTCTCCCAAGGACTTTGACAGCACCTCCGCTGATTGAGAATTGGGAGCAAAACCGCCGAATACCGTTAACTGCGTGTTGTCGGTTATGATCTCCATGCCCTGTTTGCCATAGTTTTTTTCAAGCTGCGCAAAGGACTGGATTATCGCAATTATGCTGATTTTTCTTGAACGCCCTGCGGAAAACATCGCCTCCATACCGTCAATTTTTGGAAAAGTGCCTAATTCATCAGCATAGAACATTACCCTATTTTTCAGCTTACCGCCGTTCTCATCGGCTATCGCTAAAATCTCTCTGTAAAGCTGCTGAATCAGCAGACTTACCATGAAATATTTACTCACGTCCTCCTCCGGAAGCACAATAAAAATCGCCGATTTTTCATTGCAGAATTTCTCTGCGTCGATCGCCGTACCAAAGCACAGCAACTGCTCCATTTCCGTATCGAGGAAGCTGTTGAGCCTTGACAACGCCGTCGACATTACCGACATCATGGTCTGCTCGGAAGTGTTCAAGGCTGCTCCTGCAAGCCATTTTGCCTTATGCTCCGGCGGAAGCTTTTCCATAAGCTCCGAAAAATAGGTTTTGGCTTTGGCTTTTGAATCCGGATTTGATTTCGCAAGCAAGTCCTGTATCAGCTTGAATACTGACACAATATGGCGTTCGTTTTTGTCGCCGAACTCCGCTAAAAGCAAAATTACCGAAGCCAGAAGTCCCTCCGCTGCGTCGTAAAAATATGCGTTTGCTCCGCTTGATTCCGAGCCACCGCCGATGTCGATTATGGTTTTCGCTGTGATCTATTCCGATAGGTAAGCCTTTGAAATCATCTCCGGCTTTTCCCCCGGTTAGCACCGTGCGAGCGAGCTTTCCCCGCACACGGCGCCCCATCATAGACATATTTTCGTTACATCAGTAAATACTTTGGAAGCATATTCAACTAATAATTCCTGCGTTATTGGCTCATGATGAGCCTGTTTTCTTAAGACATTTACCTTTTTAATCTGACCTTTATTAAGACTAAGAACAGATAAGTATTTGCATATAGTTTCAGCATTTGTGGCGTGTATCAATCTGTGTACATCTTTGTGTATAATTATAAGATTTTGATAATTATCTTTACCGCCATATTGCTTAGGCAGCTTATGGTGGCAATGAATATCATCTATATCCAACACTGTTCCAAGAACTGCACACTTGCCGTATTGCGCTGAATAAAGTGAGATTTTATTATCTGTAAATTCAATGCTGTCTGTATGCCGATAGTTATAAAGTAATTGCTTCATAACCCACAATAAATAATCATCGAATTGCAGATTTTGGTGTATCTTCTTCCTACCTTCCTCTGTATATTTGCAAATACTTTTCTTTTTGTACATAGGATGTTGAGTCTGCACATATCCGATTGGCACTAACGGCTTGTTATCAACAAATCTGATTTGTTGACTTTTGCCATACCTTTCTTTCAGATGTGTGTTCTCAATTATTCCATGTTTCTTAACCCTGCCTTTCAGCCTGTTTTTAATGACTATGTCGACACTTCTTTGGATTATCATGCAGTCAATATTAATATGTGTAGCGTAACGATAATAGTTTTGAATTCCTTCAACTTTCTGATTAAACCTCTGTATTTCAAAAACTGCTTGATTTTTATCATTTGGTCTCTGGATTTTCTTAACTTGCTCTATCAATTCCTCAGTTATCTTTTTAGCTGCCTTATCTCGCATATGTGACATGACAACATATTTCTTACCCTTTTTGACAGCTTTCATTTTAAAACCAAGAAATTCCGAATAGTGTCGCTTGAGATTTACAACTTTACTCTTTTCTTCTGAAATTTGAAGTTTGAGCCTGTCTTGCAGCCATAACTTAACGGCTATAAAATTTTTATCAGCGTCGCTTCGTTTTCTGCAAAAGATTTTAAAATCGTCCGCATATCGAACAATATACATTTCCTTAAGATTTGTTTTCCTTAGTGCGGTATTAATATTGCCCCTATCAAGAGTACCATTTTCGTGTATTTTACATCTATACTCTTTCTTGGTAGGCATTGTTTCCCACTGCGAAGAAATCCACCAATCCAATTCATTAAGTACAATGTTTGATAGCAAGGGAGAGAGAATTCCTCCCTGCGGAGTACCACGATTGGGATGCTGTATATCTCCGTTAGGCATAACAACAGGAGCTTTTAACATTGCTTTGATTATGCAGATTAGTTGTTTATCCCGTATTCCTAAAGTCCACATTTGATTGATTAGTTTATTATGATTGACATTGTCAAAGAATCCCTTGATATCAATGTCTACCACAAAATGAAGATTTTGTGTCTGTATCATTTTATAGCATTGAGCCATTGCGTGTTCTGCTGATCTGTTCGGTCTGAAGCCGTTGCTTCTTTCGTGAAATTTGGCTTCACAAATCGGCTCTAACACCTGCAAAATACATTGCTGAACTAATCTATCGAAGATAGTGGGAATTCCCAACGGCCTTGTTTTTCCATTGGGTTTAGGGATTTCTACACGTCTGACAGGTTTAGGCTTGTAATAGCTTAATTTTTTCTGTACAATTCCGATATACTTTTCAGTTGAAATAGATCTGATATCTTTAATTGTACATTTGTCAGTTCCATAAGTATTACTGCCCTTGTTGCTTTTAATGTTCCTGTATGCCAATTTAATATTCTCAGGGGAAGAAATAATTTCCATAAGGTTATTAAATCTTCTGCCATTCTGACTATCAGCATACAATTTATCAAAAACTTTTTGCAGATCATAATACTCATTATGACGCAGCTTTTTAACTTTCATCATAGGCAACATCTCCTTTCGGATATGTTTTTCTTTGTCATACTCGAAGCTATGAACATATTTACCTATAACTACTTATATATCTATGACTGGCGGCTGTTCCTCCGCCGCTTGTTATCCACGGTTTCATAGGTCGTGCCGCCACTCTCACAGTCATCAAAGGCGCTTATTATTCTTCGCCGCCACCATTACATAAGCAATGTTAGACTGCTTTCTGCGTTCCGATAATTTTATCTGTACATATAACCGTAGGCGCTTTGCTATAAGCCTGTTAGTTTGACAGTGCCTGTAACACTGTATGGTATTTCATAACGCAAATTTTTACTTAACCACACTAACTACCGTTTTTAGGTAAAGACACATTTCTATGCCTTGAAGTTATAGACCCGTACATTCGCATGTTTGTCAGTCCTTTTATGGACATTCTCACCATAGTTATTTTATAGACCCCCGGCATATAGGCAGCACATTCCACCTCTGGAACGCTTTCCACAGCTTTGCCTGTTCGGGCTGCTCTCTGCCGACTTCACCGAGCTTCTGACCCCTGTAATAATACAAACGCCAGTCGGAGTATCAGGGAAGGCATTTCAAGGCGTTACCCTATCATTCTACCTTTTAAATTATCAGTTCTCCTAAATAGTTGAACTTTACGTTCTTTTATTTAGTGCAGTAGCTTTTCACTACTGAACGCATCACACTTGCGTACTTCTCAGCCTTCGCCTTCGCCGAAATATTTCTCTTGTTGGACAAATAAACGTCCATATATTTATTCACAAGATGCAGTATATTGTTTTCGTCAGAGCGTGTAGGGGTTCTTAAATCCAAGACCGACACATTGTATCCGTAATACTTTTTTGCGATAGTTCCATAATTTCGAACAACGTCGCCCTTGCAGTCGGTATTTATAAAACTCATGCCGCTTGCACAAGCAAATTCCAAATTCGGGTACAGAAAAAAAGCGGTTTTTCCTATGCCCGCAGCGCCCACCATAAGGGTATGGACGTCGCCCTCATCCACCAAGGCAAATGTCTTTTTTCCCGAACTTCTGCACCCTACGACAGTGCCTTGAACAGACGGCAGATCCATGCCCCTACGCCATTTCTCAGGTTCGAACGGCAGAGAAACAAAAGTCTTTTTTATCTCTGATTTGCTTGCCCAACGGGCAGTTCCATGCTGACCTTGTCCGACAGGTTTTCGTTTGATTCCATTAAGCGATTTATTATCGAGCAGATTTGCAATCACTAAAAAGGCGATAAAAATTACCGCTAACACGCCAATCAGAATCATCTTTTTTTCAGTCAATTTATCACTTCCAATCATATTTTTCTTTCTGTCATAAACCGATTCTTAGTTTATTTACTTCAAGGGGTTGCGCTGTGAAACACCCCCTATCGCATTATCCGAATTCCATGCACGGTTCCGGATTTTGTACAATTTCCATATCTTCACACTGATCCTGAATCGGCTGTGACAGTACAGAATCCACCTCCAATCTGACAGCATTATCCGCAAGCTGAAACAGTAATTTTGAAGTGTTTATCGATTGCTCACGGGTACGGGCAGTCTGCTTTAAATCCTGCATAACCGCCTGCACAGAATCGCTCAGATTCCGCTTTTTCTGCGCTGTTTTGCCCTTGTCTGCATATGCCTTGTAGTCATCCCTTAGCTTGCTCTGAAGCCTTAAAAACGCCTTATTTTCATCGCTTAACCGCTGTGTCTTAGGCAAGAAAAAAGCCGAGCCTGCAAGCGCATACTCAGCCAGATACTTATATTGATTATTTTTGAAAGCCGCATAAATCTGCGACTTCAGCTTTTCGGGACGACATTTCAGATACTCCAAATTTTCAGTCTGCTGATGATATTCTTCCTTTTGTTTATGGGGAACGGCAGGCAGAAAATCAACGCCGTTAAGCTGTTTTAAATCTTCGTTCCAATCTTTATTAGTCGGCACAATCCGCTTAATATTGGTATATTCGTTTTCTTTCAAAATATCACGAAGCCTGTCCGCAGCGTCGATACCGCCGATATCATTGTCGGTACAGATCACAATTTCTGACAGATTTGAATGCCCTTTTAAAGCCGTTAAAACAGCGTTTTCATACACGCCGTTCATAGCGATATAACTGTGATTATGCCAGTTTTCGGGATTCAAAGTAAGGTAACTCAGCATATCTATCGGAGCTTCAAACACGAACAGCTTTTCAGATTTCCCAAAGTGGGCAAAGCTGTATTTTGTGTCAGAACCCTCTACAGTCTGCCGGAAAGACTTCCCAAAAGTCGCAGTTCCACGCTTGTGAGCCTGACGTGGAACTCCATCCTCGTCAACGCCCACAAACACCGCATTATGATGCTCCTTGTCCTCATACAGCGTGTGGCTTTTCGCAAAAAAGCTGATTATATCAGGAGCGATAAACCGCTGTTTTATGAGGTATGCGAACACTCGTTGCATATTTTCATTGGCTTCCGGCAGCCTGAATTCCTTGTGCGTGACCGCACAGGACAAATCGTTTTGCATTTTCTGTGATGATTTTTTATGAGGCTCGACCGGATAATTATTTTGAATTTTTTGTCCTAATAATTCCTGCACAGCCGTCGGAAAGTCCATTCCATAGTGGTACTGCATGAATTTTATCGCACCGCCGCCCACCTGATTTTTATGATCGAACCAAGTAGAACCACGAATTGTAATGCTGTCATGGCTGCCTGAACCGTCGTTATAGATCAGCTTGTACTCACGCCCTGCACGTTCTAATTTTTCACCCCTTAACCGCAGAAAATCTGCTAAATCTACGCTGTTTGCAAGCATTTTTTGTTCTTCTGTAAATGGAATATATGGCAATGTTTTCACCCCCGTACATAAAAAAGTCCGTTTCTGATAAATACCGGAAACGGACTCATATTATTTAAAAGCAAATATTAAACGGCGCTTTTCGTATTCTTATTGCACTTATTTGCGGAGGAATACTCATAGTCATGGCGCCGCTATGAAAAATTATTACTCTGTCGCCTACACGAAAATTACAATTACAGCGTGTGTTTACGACAATTTCCTGATCGGTTTTGCTGTCACGGACAAGAAGCTGTCTGTTTCTTGTTTCAAGAATCACTGCGCACATCGTCATCATAGTTAATCACTCCTTGACCTTTGATTCCTATGAATATATTATGCTGTGATTTGGTTTTTGTGATCATTTACGATGCTGTTTATTCTGGCTTGCAAGGTTAAATATTTCTACTTCCTTTTGACGAGCGTAATTAATGGTATACGCCGTACCTCCGCTATTTTTGTTAAGATAAGCGATACAGTATCCGCTGAAATTCACAAGATGACGATTGCGCTTGTGCATACAATCTTTGGAGTAAATTTCAGATGTATACACAATTTTATCCGCCTGATATTTGATTTCAGCAAATGCCGCTTTGTTATCTTCAGTCCAATATTTTTCCTGATCTTTGCAAGGCAGAACAAGTATAAGTTTGATCTCCTTATGCTTGTTCCTTGCTCTGATCACCGCCTTTTCCGCAAGCATATCGAAGCCATATGAACCGCCTGCGCCATAGAATATTACGCCTTTTCGGTACAATTTTTTTATTATCCTATCAAGCTGTTTTTCTATGCTTTTTATATCCTCCGCAGGAATTTTTCTGTGACCTGTAAAGCAGGCTGTTCTTTTTCTGTCTATCATAATTCCACTTCCCTTAGGTCTATATATAGACCATTATATCATACTATTTCAAAAAAGTCTATATAACAACTCTATCTTTTTATGGTTGGGGTATAATAAAATTAGACTATATATGAACCGTTGGTGATGCTTATGAAAACAAAAGAAGCAGTAAAAGAAAGAATTTTACAACTTTGTAATGAACATAACACAAATATCCACGCATTGGCAAGATGTTCGGGAATCTCTCCGTCCACCTTAAAAAGCATAATCTATGGCAGCAGCCTGAATCCGGGAATTGTCACAATAAAAATTATTTGCGATGGTCTTGGAATATCATTGATCGATTTTTTCGATTGTGAATTATTCCAAAATCTTGAACAGGAAATTGAGTAATCGGCTCAGACTTTTAATATGCCATATTCTCCGCAAATTTAGCCATAAGCCTCATAAAATTCTGTCTGTCCATCATATCGGAACTGAGAAACGCCCCCGATACAACTGTCAGTTTTCCCTCAGAAAGCACAGCATAAGTTTCAGTATAACCGAACTGAGCAGCCATACCGTCAGTTTTCTGAACAGAACTATAACGCTGATATTTCCCCTTTGAAAGCACGGAATTTAACATTCTGTAGTTGGATACAAAATCGTCCTCGGAGATTCCGTTCATCTGTGCGGCGGTCAAGCCGAAGTAGTAATTTCCGAAGTTTTCAAGGATATATTCAAGGTCGTAGCTAATGCTGCTCTGACTGAGATCGATGCACATCACATTCAGAATACCGCCGCCGTTAGCGCTTTTCAGAGATATTTTCTGAATGCCGTTAGATGCCTCTGCCTGCTTCTCAAACGAGCAGTCTTTCAGCGAATCGTTTATAAGCTTCTGTACATCCGTAAACATAATATTGGAGTCAAAAAACTCCGCAATAAAGGTGTTGGACTTAAGCTGTTCTTCCTCTGATATATCGACTGTTTCCGCAGGAACAGTAGGTTCTGCGGTAGGCTCAACCGCTTCCGTGACCGCCGTTTCCGGCGGCGTCTGAACGGGAGGAGAAATAGTTCCACAGGCGGTTAATGATGCTGCAAACAATGCCGCTGAAAGTAATGCTAAATACGCTTTTTTCATTCACAAAACCTCCCATCAAACTATCGACCAGATATACAGCGGAGCGGTCAGAGTAAAGATCAAACAGCCGAAAATTATTGCAATTGGCGTCCATTCCAGTTGACCATGTTTGCGATAATCGAGATACGCAAGTGCTATCTTAACAAACAGCAAAACCGCCAGAATTACGTCGATCACGGGGAATATAACGTTGTCCACGACCGACACAACCTGCGCTCTTGCAGTTGTCCAAGTGCCTTCCACAGCTCCGGCAACGTCGCCGCTTGCATAGGCTGTCAGACCGCCGAAAGTACTCATCACAGCGGCGGTAATTAAAGCTATTAATGTTTTCTTTTTCATATTCAAACCTCCATAATTCTTCCGGTCAAAACAGTTCTTGAGCTGCCCTCAGAACCGGTACAAGTGGACAGCGAAATAAACTGATCATTTTCAGAAACACCGATATTTCTCCAAATAAAAGAGCGTTCTCTCAAGCTGTCAAGCCACAGATTCACATCAGAATTTACATCGTAAAAATCATCATAATTTTCCGGCTGCGACAGCGAGAAAAAGTCAATTTTGTACACAGCGTTTTCGGTAGTCAGCCAGCCGTAATTATGACCGTCAAAGTAGCCGCTGTCGATGAACTTTATTACGTCCGCAAACATACTTCCATCGCTCATATTGTGACCGTACAGAACATTGATTTTTCCCGTAAAATCGGCATTGCAGCGGTAATCGAGGAAGATAGAACCCACCCTTAAATAACTTCCGTCAACGGCTCTGTGAAGGTAAAATTCATTGTCGCCGGAGTACATCACAGGGTAGTTAATTTTCGTTTCGGGAACGTTTATCCAGCCGATAGAATTATCAATATTAGCGCACAATTCCTGAGTCTGTTCTTTCAGTTTTTCTTCCGCTTCAAATGGTATTTCAGCGTTATTTTCTTCTTCTGAATTACTGTTTTCCGGCAGATCCAAAAGTGTAAAATCCGGCACAAAAGGCTTGATTTTTTCTTCCTGAATTTTCACCTGAACGTCGTCACGAAACAGCAGAAAAAGACCTCCAAAAAGGAGGGCGGCCGCTAAAACGACCGCCGAAATTTTGATTATTTTATTCCTCATTCTTACCGCCTTTTTTCTTTCTGCAGATAAATAAAACAGAGCCAATTGCAAGGGACAGACCTATCATGATCCACGCTAAAAGATCGCTGCCGTTATCGCCCGTATACGGAGTAGGCTGATGCGGAATCTTGGTATTTGTCATCTGGCATTTTACGATCTCGCCGTTCTCTTTGATAGTAAAAGGATAGGAATTTTCATCAAGAATATATCCGTCGGGAGCGTCGAATTCACGGTAGAAGTAATCGCCTACACGAAGCATATTAAATTTCACGATGCCATTGTCATCTGTCCTTCCCTGAACGACAACATTGCCGTCCTTATCGAGAATCTCGATGCCGCAATTCGGTATAAGCTGACCCGTTGAAATATCTGTTTTTGTAATTTCAACACTGCCTTTTTCCGGCTTGTTTATAAAGCCTTTTCCGACTTCTGTGTTGCTTATCTCGATTGTTTCGCCGTCCTTTTCAACGCTGAACGGATACATATTTTCATCAAGAATAAAACCGTCGGGAGCGATAGTTTCTTTCAAGAAATACTTGCCGTATTCAAGACTTTCAAGGAGGTAAACGCCCTTTTGGGTTTCTGACAATTTGCCGATTTCAAACTCGCATTTTTCATCTGAATAAACTGTAAACTCTGCGCCTGAAAGCCTGTTGTCAGGGTATTCTTCGTCAATTTTCGTGACTGTGACATTGCCTCTGATCTTCTCGTTAACTGTACGGATATTGATAGTTTCCTCGTTTTCCGAAACAGTTACCGGATAGCTTTCATCGCTTAAAACATAACCATCCGGGGCAGCGATTTCACGCACGATATAGCTGCCGTATGGTACTTCTTCAAAACCGAATTTGCCCTTGGAATCTGACTCGGAAGTCATGATGGCATTGTCGGCTGTGAAGTCCTCGCAGTCTGTGTTGAAGAGTCCGAAAAGAGCGTTTTCCAACGGCTCATCGGCTTCGTTTACCTTGATTCCCTTGACTGTTCCTCTCTTGAGAAGGTTCTTAAACTGTCCGCAGTCCACGTACACTGTGGTCATTTCCTGACCCTGATATTCGAAGCTTACAAGATACTTTTCGCCATTTAAAATATAGTGTTCATCGGTGGCGATTTCCTGAACATAATATTTAGCAAATGGTACTTTTTCAGCAATAACAGCCTTCATATTTTCGCCCAAAGAAACCTCTGCGATAAGACCATTTTCGGGGATAGAGCTGCCGTCGGCGGCTGTAATTTCCTCTGCTGCAAACAATCCGAAACGGACATTTTTGTACTCAGAATTCATACCTATTCCAAAGGTTTCATCCTGTTCCATAATCTTTTCAAGACTTATTTCAACACCCTGATAATCGTTAACAAATGGCGTATTTATGGTATCTCTCACGGTGACCTCCTGTCCTGCATAGGCAAGTTCCACAAGCTGCGGCTCACTGTTTAAAACGTATCCGTAAGGAGCGGTAATTTCTTTCACTTCGTACTTTCCAAGGTACAATAAATCGGTTTCCGCATATCCGTTTTCATCGGTTGTAAGCTCCGATACAACATCGCCTGCATTGGCTCTGACAGTGCCGTCAGCGGTTACGATATCCTCGCTTGCGATTACCTGATAAACTGCGTTTGCAAGTCCGTTTTCCTCGAAAACAGGTGTATAAGTGGTCTGTCCGCTTTCGTGCGTTTCGCCGTTTTCATCAACGGAAATAGCGCTGCCGAGAGCAGTTACGGAACTGAAAATATCGCCTGTTTTCTGCACAGAAATTTTGCCCTTTTGAGCAATATCGGACTTCTGAACCTTAACGATATTCACAGCATTTTCTATCTCAGAATTTGCCGCAGTTACGCTGAATGCGACAGGTTCGCTGTCAAGAACATAACCCATGGGAGCCTGAACTTCCACAAGCGTATAGTCGCCGTAGTGGAGCATTTCTGGGGTTATCAGATATCCCTCGGAATTGGTATAAAATGTGTCAACGCCCATGTTAACAAGGTTTCCATTGCTGTCATAAATTTGAAATCCAGCGCCCTCGTAGGCGATGTTTTTGCCTGTTTCGGCGTCAAGTTTTGTGATGTGGATATATGACTTAAAAGGTGCGTTATTTAAAATATATTCGTATGCTTTTTCGCTTTCTGCAATATAAACCTCAAAATCAGAAACGAATGCTGCGTCGTTGACTGTCTTTGTCTGATGAACAGTATACACGCCGTATGGCATTAATTTTGTTTCCGCAAATCCGTTTTCATCTGTGATAAGATAATCACGTTCGGACTCTTTTGCGTTTGCATAAGAGCCTGCAGATTTGAGATAAACCTCGAATTCTGCGCCTTTTTCGAGATTGACTACCTCGTTTTCATCATCGTCAGAATGCTTGATAATGCTGACTTTCCCCTTAATAACATCTTCGGTCACGGTCTTTGAAATTGGGTTGTGTTCGATGGTATAATTCTTTTCTTCAGCGCCTACGGAGTACACCGTTTTGTTGAGGAGATAGCCCTCGCTTGGCGAAATTTCCTGAAGCGTATAATTGCCGCAAACGTACTCTTTTGTCTTGAAATATCCGTTTTCATCTGTGGTGTAAGTGTCTACCAGATTGCCGTCAAGATAGAGTCCGTAAACTGCTCCGGCAAGGGTTGCGTCGCCTTGCGACACGCTTGTTTCGGCGTCTTTTTTCACGATCTCCGCAGTAAACTTTTTAAGCACATTTTTGAATGTGACATTCGTAGTCGCATCGGCTGTCAAAGTCACTTTATGATCCGCAGGAACAACGTACTTTATGGGTACATTTTTTTCGCTGATAGTGTAAGTTATTTTCTTGTTATTGCTGTCGTAAACGGGGATATTGCTGAGAACTGCAATGCCGTCAGAAGCTGTTTTTATGTTGTATGTCTTGCCGCCACCCTTAATTTCAAAAGTGCGATCACCATTTTCACCGTCCTCCGACTGCTTGTTGATTTTAATATTTCCTTTTACGAGATCATTGTCAAAATTTACATTAACAGTCAGATCGACATTGCCTTTTGTCAGCGTAACATTCTGTGCCTTTGGCTTCTTATACCTTGTTGCTACGTTGATTTCAGTAACTGTATAAGTGATAGCCTTGCCTGTTTTCATATCGTAAACCTTGAGTCCGGGGAACTCTGCAATGCCGAGAGCATTGGTCTTTTTTGTATAGCTGCTGCCGTCAGAACCTGTTACTTTAAACTCGATATTTCTGACAAGCTTATCTTCAGCGGTCTTGTTTATTTTGATTTTTCCTGTCTGGAAATCCTCATAAACGGTGACCGTTTGATTGGCTTTCAGCTCGTAAACCTTGGTTGACAGATTGTATCCTTTCGGAGCAGAAATTTCTTTCACATAATAAGTTCCGCTTTTCAGCTTGATAGAGCCTGTGCCTTTTTCGCCGATTTTTATCTCGCCGACTTTGGTCTTGCAAGCCTTGTCGCTGTACACTCCGTACTTGGCAAAACTGCCGTCAACCGTGGATTTACCGACAATTTGGGACGTTCCATCGATACACTTTTTAATGCTGAAAGTAGCGTCACGGGAGGTCATTTTATAAGCCACAAAACTCTTGAATCTCGCCTTACCATCGGTGTTATTGTTGATAACGCAGCCCTGCGAACCGTTGCACTCGATACGCCAATGCTTGCCGCCGTCACCGTTTCCGCTGCCAACATATTTGGACACAGAATCACGCTTGTAACCCAGTTTTACAAGGTAGTCGAGAACAGCGTCCCTGTTATTGAACTCGCCCATATAGAACCACATATGACCGATTCCATCGCCCTTTGCGATGCCCGAAACGATTGCGCCGGGGAGCAGTTTTCCGCCGTCAAAATACTGATGATTATCGGCGTTCAATTTGTCGTAAAGCACCTCGATAGGTGAAGTTACGCCCTTGTAAGTCATGGTACAATTTTTGTATGCAGAACCGTCGCCGTATTCCCAATAGTTCTGCGGAACAGGATTATTTGAGGGAAATCCGCTTGTTCTCACTCCCAAATCGGTGAGAGTTGCATATACCAATCCGGAACAGTCCAGACCTTTCTTACGAACAGTTTCCATCGACTGCTTCTTGGGACTGGAAGACGAATAAACGCCGTCGTAGCCCTTGCAGTCCCAGCCGTAAGGAACACCTAAATACTTAGCCGCCTGCTTGATGACCTCGTCACCGGAAAGCAGCGGTTCTTTGGCGGTATTGGCTGCGGAAGTTTTGAAACTTCCGACATTCGAGCCTATCAAAGTAAAAGCGCAGAGTCCCGCCATGAGTCCTGCGCCGATTTTTTTCAATATCTTATTTTTAAACATATTTTCCTCCAAAAAGAAAAGACTCGCATTTGCGAGTCTTTTGTGATTTTTATTCGTATCGCATACCGCTTATGATATCGGCAGATGCGATATAGCTTTCGTTTGCGTCCACGATTTCCGTGAATCCGCACATATTTTCCGTCAGGAAGCATCCTGCCTGCGTATCCAGAACATACCATGTGCCGTCAACATTGACCACATTTGCAACGTGTCCGTACAGTTGATTTTCAGTCCATGCGAAGTAGCACTCCAGACCGTATTGGCAGCACATTTCGTAGGTCTGATATGCGTATTGTACGCACATTCCGCTGCCATTGGCAGTCATAAAATTGTACACTTCAAGAGCCTTTTCATAGTCCGTCATGCCACACTCAGGAGGTTCGGTTTCTTCTTCATATTCCTCCGGTTCTGTGACCGTAACCTCTGTAGCATCAGTAGTTTGCGGAGATTCTGATTGTGTGCTTTCTGTCGATTCTTCCGATATAATTTCGGTACTTGATTCAGTATGATCAGTAGGATTCTCAGCGATTTCATCAGCTTTTTCCTGCTGAACTTCCGTAGGATCATATTGACTTTTTTCTTCCTGCACATCGGTTACCGCCGTCGTTGTACAGACCGTTTCTGACCGGATTGCTGCTGTGGTTACAGTTGTTTCTGTGGTTGAATCATCGCACTCAGTTGATTGCTGAGTATCTGCTTCTGCGTATGATTCTGATTCGGAATCTTCATCGTATTCTGATGTTTCAGAAAATGGCACGGAATTTAGTGATGATTCACAGTTTTCTTCGCCGTGATCCGGGTCCGGCGTCACGCCGGCGGTAGGTACGCAGGCTGTGAGAAGTCCCGCTAAGATAAGGATAAGTATTGATTTTTTCATATGGATCAGCTCCTTTTGCATTATTTTTTCTAATGCAAGCATACCATAAAATCAACGCCATATCCAGACCTTTTGCGCAAGTTCTACATTATAAATAAGTTGGAGAGCGAATTTTTAAGCATAACCAATTAATCATTAGTTTACGCCTCCTTCATCATCGCAGTCGCCTTGAAAAATACAGTTTTCGCAGCCGTCAGCGCTGTTGCATATCTCCATCAATTCAATGTCTGTAAGCTTTCTGCGGACTGCCGTCAGCACAATTCCGTCATCGTCTGCTTCTAAAATAATCTTTACAGGCAGTCCGTTTCGGTTGTAAACTCCATAAAATTCAGCAGTTCCGTTATCTGTCATAAGTTGTGTAAATATAACTTTTTTCATGAAATTAAATCTCCTTTTTCATTAAAGAAAGAGAGTTGGTCAATCGTACCAACTCTTTGCATCGTATCGTAATTTGAAATTAACAGCTCCGCATACTGGCAGCCGCTCTCATACCTCTGCGCCAGATTATTCAGCCTGCTGATCTCCTCTATGCGGATATCAGACTGATTCCAGATTTCTCGAATCTCAGGACAATCGTTGTAGGACACCAAAAATTTGCCCTTGATGTTCATCAGCGTATCACGCAGCCTGACATGATCGGCAGTTTTAAACCCCACATCTTTGTAGTAGTTTTCCGTAGCAAAATACGGCGGATCGCAGTAGAAAAAACTGCCCGGACTGTCATACTGTTTTATCAGTTTTTCAAAGTCACGGTTCTCAATAAGCACCTTTTGAAGCCGCATTGAAGCCATATCAATCTGCGGAAAGTCCGCCCACATCGAATGCGGCTGACAGCCAAAGCTGTCAAGTCCTGATGCATAACTGTATCGGATAAGCTGATAAAACTTGGCTGCGCGGTCAACATCACGCAGTCTTGGGAATAGCTTTTTCTTGTGCAGCATTGCGATCCAGTCGAAATCCTCACGAGAGTTCAGAACATACCGAAGCTTGTATTTCAGCTTATTCGGCTTGTCCCTCACGCATCGAAAAAGGTTTACAAGATTACTGTTAAAATCGTTGTAAACCTCCATTTTTCTGTCCTGCGGCTTACGGAACAACACCCATCCCGCGCCGCCGAAAACTTCGATATACTTGTCGTATTCCGGCGGCAAACGTGCCAAAATATCGTCCCTGAGCAGCTTTTTGCCGCCTATCCATGATATAAAACTATTCATTTTCCTCCCTCTGCCGCTGCCGGCAGCAGAAAAGAAAAGCAGCTTTGCAGGCGTCGGAAGCTTTCCGCTGTCGGCAAAACGACTTTAATTTTACAATGTCATTTCAAAATCTTCAGATTCTTCATAATCTTCATCCAGAACAGATTCAACAGTCTGCTCATTGATAAATCCATTTAACCTATTGTCAACGTAATCGGAAAGCCATGTGCTGCCGAAAGTTTCCCTTGTTTCAAGCCTCCACATGGCAAGCTTGCCAACATCAAGCTGAACGCCTTCAAACGGGAACAGCAAACAGGTGAGATTCTCATTATTAAAAGTGTACGCCTTTTCAAAACGGCTTTCATTCTGCAATATTCCACTTTCTGTCAGCATTTCGTTTATGCCGTCCACCCATTCCTGCAAATCTCCACCACAGCCTTGAAGAACCAGTCCTTCTTTATTGTCCATTTTTCTCAGCTCGTGCAAAGAAACATTTTTGATCTCCATTACTGCGAAAACTCCTTTCTTAGCCTGCCAATAATAAACGCCTGTCCCTTACCGGTGATATAGGTCTGCTGATAGGTTTTGGTCATAGAACCGGTTTCAAAAACGGACTCTTTTACCGCAAAATATCCACGGTCAATATATTTCTGATAGGGCAGGTTGTCCGACATCAGAATCTCATTTTCACGCAGCCAGCGGAACAGTCTGTTCCTGCCGATAGGGATATTTTCTTCGATTGCAAGCTTTGCCATAGCGTTCATATCGATGAGATTTTCGCTGTTTGACACCTGATTTGCAAACTCCACCAGCGGCTGATCATGACGGATACGTTCGTTAAGCTGATTTATTGCCATCATCTGCAGACGAAAAAGACCTTGATACGGCTCGTCCAGAAAGGGGAGGTAGTTTTCGATAAACATATCCTCGTTGGCAACGTAGCCTCCGGTGCGTCTAATTGTTGGAAGTACGTGGGAGGTTACCCATCTGCGAAATTCTTTGGCTTTCGGCATTTTGCTTGAGAGAACCAAACTGTAAAAACCGCTTTCATTAATTATTGTTGGATGCTGCATTCTGCCCATGGGGTCACGAATCGTTACCCCATCTCCCTGATACTTATCTTCATCATCAACGTGATCAGATAATGCCTTTTTCGTATTTCTGTACTCTAAAATTTCGGCAACGTCCTTACCCACAAGCCACGGTTCACCATCTTTTATGACCGTTCTCACTTTGCCGAATTCCTCATTTTCAAAAATTTTTATTTCATTTTCCATATTTAAAAATCCCCCTTTCGGCGCTCAAAATCTGTTGACTTTAAGCGCATAAAGTGATATAATATTTGTAACAATTTCAGACTGAAATTTTTTTATCAAATTCCAGTAAATTTTTGGCGATTTCTTTTACAACCGCCACCGTAATGGAATTACCCGCCTGCTTGTAAAGCTGCGCATCAGACATCCCTGTTGCCGCAACTTTGTTGAACTGCTCCTTTTCAAACGATTGCAGTTTCCAGCACTCCAGCGGCATTAATCGCCGCACACGTCCCTTATGAATTATGCCGTGCCTATCCGTGACAGTTATCGTAAACATAGGCTCGTTAGGCTCTTTTATTCTTCTGCCGTTCTGACGTGTTGTTTCTTTGAACGGATTGATTATTGCTCTCGGACCTTCTTCCAAAACTCCGGAGCGTTCTCCTTTGTGGCTGCCGTTTGTAATTCCCAGATCCATTCTTGTATTTAAACAACGGGCATTTTCCGTGATCTTCGGATTCTCGTTCAGATCGCAAAAAACAGCGGAATGTTCGCCCTTGTGGTTACTTATTCCGCTGTCCTGACGGGCGGTTATACATCTCGCAGTATCCGTCATCTGAGGATCAGGATTCATGTCGATGAAGTACAAACCTGTTTTACCTCCCATACCTCCCGAACCGCTGCACTGAGTAGCGGCAAGTCCATTAGGATCATATACCCTCGAACCCTGACTGCCTCCGATTAGCTGTTCAAGTTTTCTTTCTTTGCCATCTTCTGCATTGCCTCGTCTGAAAGAAAGTATTTCGGCGGGACATCTTTCTCCAAGATATCCGACAATGAACAGCCTTCTTCTCGACTGCGGTACTCCAAAGCCGGCAGAGTTAAGCACACGCCAGCAGATACTATACCCCAGTTCTGAAACTTTTTCAAGGATAATTCTGAAACATTCTCCCTGCGATATCCCCAACAAATTGGGTACGTTTTCAGCAATAAAATACTTGGGGCGCTTGTTTTCAAGGATTCTGATATAGTCGAAAAATAAATTTCCTCTATTGTCCTCAAAAGCGAGTCTGCGCCCTGCGACACTGAACGATTGGCAGCACGGGCCTCCAACGAGCAGATCAAAATCCGGCATACCTCCGTAATCGATTTTTGTGATGTCCTCATAAAACGCTTCGCCTCCTGTGTCATACAAGGCTCGGTAAGCTTTCTGAGCAAACCGGTCTATTTCGCACCAACCAACGCATTCAAATCCGCCAACCTTTTCAAATGCGGAACGAAAAGCGCCGATTCCTGCGAACGCTTCAAAATATCTTATCATTTAACCTCCCTTCTTACAGGCGGTTGTGCCGCTTGTAATATTAGGTTTTATTCAGCTTGATAATCAAAGGAAAATCCAGCCAAACACAATGTATCTTTTCAAGACATTGTATACGAAATGTGCCATGAGCTTCACCCCCTCTCATTTGGGTACAAAAAAAGAGGCTAAGTTTCTTTCAAAACTCAACCTCTTACATTGTCATATTGATCTCAGGTTCTTCCACAAGTTCTTCGCTGATTTCCTCAGTCTGGACTTCTTCCTGAATCTTGTGAAAGCTGTCCTCGCCGGGAATGAGAGAAAGTGAACGTCCGTTATCCCATTTCATTAATAACTGACCGGCGTCATCGACTGCAATTACCGTTCCTTTTGTGCCTGACGGAATCGGATGGGGATCGTTTTCCATGTTATCAAGGCATATTCTTTTGCCTTCGGGGTATCTTTCCTTCATCATTTCGATTTTTCTTCTGTTATACATAAGCATTTCCTCACATTGTCATGTTAATATCGGGTTCTTCAGATAAATCTTCGGTCTGTTCAAGTCCCATTTCTTCAGTAGTCTGAAGCGACCAATCATCGCTGTCATTCCAGAAGCTGACATAGATTTCACCGAGATCAGCGGTTTTGATTGGATGCTGCTCCATGCCCTCAAAAAATCCATCCGAACATTGACCGATCAGGTGACTGCGCAGATCTTCCAGTTCATTGCTTGTTAATTCCTCAGTAATCTGACATTCAACCACTCCCATGAGTTCGCCGTTTATCTCCTTGACCGATGGGATAGCCGAAAATACTTTTTCGCTGACTGCCGGATTCCTGTCAAAATACACCATAAGTCCACGGTGTTCTTCTTCAGGTTCAGAATAATCCTGAATGAAATCGTTGATTTCCCTTGCGCAGTCTACAGCATATCTTGAGTGGATTTCCTCTTGTTCGTCTATTATAACTTCTTCATCAAACTCATAATCTGATTCGTCATACTCTCTGACGATGCGCAGAGGACAATAAAGCGTCAGTTCCTGAGTCGGCTTGGCTTCAACCGTAATATCCGGCTGAAAATCCACATCAATCGTGCGGCTCTCAGCCATTTGAATATCCTCACGCTCCTGCAGCATTGCTGTCACAGAATCACGCAGCAGCGATTTCAAGTCCAGATCGGATTTATCAAGCAGTTCATCAAATACAAAACTGTTTTCACCGCAATGGGCAAGTTCTGAGATCTGATCGACCATTTTTTTCAAGCTGTTATGCAGTTTACGCTCAGAAACTGTTAGCTCGCTATTTTCAACTAACGCGCTTGCATTTGGTATGAATTGGGATTTCCGGGCATAATTACTGCCCTCAGACTCAACCAGAATACCATCGCCGCTGTCGCTGTCGACCATAAGCAGACAATGAGCAACGTCATTGCTGTCAATATACATCAGATCACGATTTTCAGCGATATACGGATCATCACGCAAGGGATGATCTTTCAGCTCTAAAAAACTTCTGCTATAAAGCGTGATCACTTTTTCAACGATGGTCTCACGTGTTTTGTAATCGCTTTGCTTATGATTAAGCGTACTGTTAAATTTTAACTTCTTCATTAATACCTCCTAATTTTTTGCAGTCTTTTTGCTTTTGCATTTCATCACTCCCTCCAGAAAACAAAAAAAGACCGCTTTGTTTAACATCACTTCAATTCGTGATATTAGACAAAACGGTCTTTAAAACTTTATATACTATTTTAATATTAAAAAAGACGTATCCGAAATTATTTTTCTCAAATACGCCTTGAATTTTTCCTAAATATCCCTCTGCATCGGTTCGAATCCTTCTCCTTCGTAAAAACCTCGAAAAAACAGCCATGGTTTTGACCTTGAAATTTTCGTCCCTAAAATGCAAATAAAGCCCGTAAATACGGGCTTTAAAAGGTGTACAGCTATTTAGTATCACCAATATGGCAGGGGCAGTAAGAATCGAACTCACGACACGCGGTTTTGGAGACCGCTGCTCTACCGGCTGAGCTATACCCCTATGAAGTGTTGTGTTCAACAACATGATAATTATATCACAAGGTAAAGTAAAAGTCAATAGTAAATATAAATATTTATTTTTTAACCATTTTGATGTAGGACTATACTTGTGCCATACCCCAAGTATTTTCCATAATCGATCAGCAATGCAAATTTTCACAAAAACGCTCTTGACAAACTTATAAAAGTGTGCTAACATATAATTACAATATATTCAAAGCTGTGAAGAGGAAGGCTTTTCCCTATTTTACGCGTTCAGAGAGTTGCCGTTTGGTGTGAGGCAGCAGCGTCAGGGTCAATGCACACCGCCTCTGAGTGCGCTTAATACACGCCGGTCGCTCCCGTTATCGAGCCAATGAGATACGGATTTTCCGTGTGAATCAGGGTGGAATCACGATACTGTCGTCCCTTGTACCTAATTTCAGGTGTAAGGGGCGTTTTGTTTTATCAAAGAGCAGCGCCAGATTGGTCTGCTTAATTCATTTTGGAGGTGAAAATTTGAGCAATATCAAGTACAACGAAAAGGAAGAAGCTTTCGAGCTTCCCTACAAGATCTGGGGTGAACCCAAACTCGTCCGCTTTTATGCCGAAGATGAGCAGTCAATAATGGACAATCTCAAAGATATCGCAGGCAAACTTGCAAAGCTTGACGGGAGCCGCAAAAAACTTGCGGAGCTTATAATTGACGACGGTCATTTTGACTACGCCGAACCCGATGCACTTGCTGACACGCTCGAACTGAGCAACATTTATGTTGATATCGACGAGGACGATACTGTGGTATGTTTCTGCGTAAGTTCAGACGACTACAATACCGACGGCAAAAAACTCAGCATTGAGCTTTACGGCTCAGATTTCGAGATAATCGGCTGGAGATAATCACAAATCAAATATAAAGGAGAATCGTTATGATCAAATTAACACTCAAGGACGGAAGCGTCCGCGAAATCGAATCCGCACAGCCGGCTGCGGAAATTATCAAGGGCATAGGAATGGGACTTTACAAGGCAGCTTGCTGTGTCAAGCTCAACGGAGAAGTTAAAGATCTCCGCACAGTTGTAGACAGTGACTGCGAATTTGAAGTCTGCACTTTTGATTCGCTCGACGGCAAAAAGGCCTTCTGGCACACAGCTTCACACATTCTTGCACAGGCTGTAAAGAGACTTTATCCCGAGGCTAAACTCGCTATCGGCCCTGCTATCGACAACGGATTTTACTATGACTTTGACCTTGAAAAGCCTTTCACTCCCGAAGAACTTGAAAAGATCGAAGCTGAAATGAAGAAGATCGTCAAGGAAAATCTTCCCCTCGAACAGTTTGAGCTTTCTCCCGAGGAGGCTGTTGCAAAGCTCAAGGAAATGGACGAGCCTTATAAGGTTGAGCTTTGCGAGGAACACGCCGGCAAGGGCGAGCCTATCTCCTTCTACAAGCAGGGCGAATTTGTTGACCTTTGCGCAGGCCCTCACCTCATGACAACTGCTCCTGTAAAAGCATTCAAACTTCTCTCATGTACAGGCGCTTACTGGAGAGGCAGCGAAAAGAACAAAATGCTCTCCAGAGTTTACGCTACCGCATATCCCAAGGCTGCTGACCTTGAAGCTGATGTCAAGCAGCGTGAGGACGCTAAAATGCGCGACCACAATAAACTCGGACGTGAGCTTGAATATTTCACAACAGTTGACGTTATCGGTCAGGGACTCCCGATACTTCTCCCCAAGGGCGCAAGAGTTATCCAGCTTCTCCAGCGCTGGGTCGAGGACGTTGAACAGAAGCACGGTTATCTCCTCACAAAGACTCCCTACGTTGCAAAGAGAGAGCTTTACAAAATCTCAGGTCACTGGGATCACTATCTTGACGGAATGTTCGTGCTCGGAGATCCGAATGATGAGGAAAAGGAATGTTTCGCGCTTCGTCCGATGACTTGTCCTTTCCAGTATCAGGTTTTCCTCAACAGACAGCGTTCTTACCGTGATCTCCCCATGCGTCTCGGCGAAACTTCAACGCTTTTCCGCAATGAGGACAGTGGTGAAATGCACGGTCTTATCCGTGTCCGCCAGTTCACTATCTCTGAGGGTCACCTTATCCTCCGCCCTGAGCAGCTTGAAGAAGAGTTCAAGGACTGCCTTGAACTTGCAAAGGAAATGCTCGGCACAGTAGGTCTCCTTGATGACTGCACATTCCGTTTCTCACAGTGGGATCCTGCAAATCCGAAGAACAAGTACGAGGGAACAAAGGAACAGTGGGACTACGCTCAGGAAGTTATGGGCAAAATTCTCGACCACCTCGGACTCGAATACACTGTCGGCATTGACGAGGCTGCATTCTACGGCCCGAAGCTCGATATCCAGTACAAGAACGTTTACGGCAAGGAAGATACTCTCGTAACGATACAGATAGATATGCTTCTTGCAAAGCGTTTTGGCATGGAGTACGTTGACGTTGACGGCACAAAGAAAACTCCTTACATCATACACAGAACTTCACTCGGCTGCTACGAGCGTACACTCGCTTACATGATCGAGAAATATGCAGGCGCAATGCCTTTGTGGCTTGCTCCCGAGCAGGTAAGGATCGTTCCTGTTGCTGATCGTCATATCGAATACTGCGACAAGCTCCTTTCGGCTCTTGAATCTGTCGGAATCCGCGCTTCTATCGATGACAGAGCTGAAAAGGTCGGCAAGAAGGTTCGTGACGCACGCCTTGAAAAGCTCCCCGTATGGGTAACTGTCGGCGACAAGGAAGTTGAGAACGGCACAGTTTCGGTAAGCTCACGCCGTGAGGGAGACCTCGGTTCAATGACTCAGGCTGAACTCGTTGCAAAGCTTCTCGAAGATGTTGCAAAGAAAGTAAGATAATAACAAGCGGCATGGTCAGAGATATTCTGCCATGCCGCTTTTACATTTTATGATATAAAAAGGACAGCTTTAAAAGCTGTCCTTTTCAATATTGTCACTAAGCCTCATCAGAAGCTTCGATCAGATCATCATCGCTCTTTAAAAGCGGAGTCATGCTCTTAGCACATATTGCTATGGTAGAGCCGTTGTGCAGGAGTGCCGACATGGACGGAGTTATTACTCCGATAAAGCCGAGCACAAGCAGTGAAGTATTGAACGCAAGGATAAAACGATAGTTTGAGTTTATCCTGTTCATGAGTCTCTCGCTGAGCACACGCAGAGCAGCAAGCTCCGTCAGTTCAACTCCTCTGAGAGTAATATCCGCCGTTTCCTTTGCTATGTCGGAGGCATCGCTCATCGCAACCGAAGCGTCAGCCGCCGCGAGTGCAGGAGCGTCGTTGATTCCGTCACCGACCATTATTACCTTATGACCCTGTGCCTTTAACCGCTTAATGTGGCTATGCTTTTCCTCGGGGAGAACCTGTGCGTGTACCTCGGTTATGCCGAGCTGACGCGCTATCTTTTCAGCCGCGTAACGGCTGTCGCCCGTGAGCATTACTACATTTTCTATGCCGCACTTCTTTATAAGTGAAACAGCTCTTGCTGCCTCAGCGCGGGGCGGATCATTTATGCAGAGCACGCCCGCAAGCTGCTCGCCGACTGCCAGATAGATGAGAGAGGACGCACCTGAAAATTCATCTATCTTTGCCTGCTGTTCATCGGTTATCTCCACGCCCTCGTCCTCGCAGACAAAGTGACGGCTGCCGATAACAGCACGTTTGCCGTGGAGAGTAGTAGCTATTCCGTGAGCCACAATATAGTTGACTTCCGCGTGTTCTTCAGCGTGAACTACACCGCGTTCCTCAGCGCCTTTGACGATCGCTCTTGCCATGCTGTGCGGGAAATGCTCCTCAATGCAGGCGGCAATCTTCAGAACTTCCTCCTCGGAGCGTCCTTCAAAAGGTATTACTCTTTCGAGAACAGGCTCAGCGTTTGTGAGAGTTCCTGTCTTGTCGAATACTATCGTATCCGCAGAAGCAAATGCTTCAAGGTACTTTCCGCCCTTTACCGTAATACTGTGGTCAGCTGCCTCACGAAGTGCGGAAATGACCGCAATAGGCGCAGAAAGCTTTATCGCGCATGAATAATCTACCATGAGCAGAGATACTGCCTTAGTAATATTTCTCGTGAACAAAATGGTGAGACCGAATCCGAGGAAGCTGAACGGAACTATTCCGTCCGCGAGTCTCTCGGCACGGCTCTGTATACCTGCTTTGAGGTTTTCAGAGCTGTCTATCAGCTCGATTATCTTCTGTATCTTGGTATCGGAACTTATTGCCCTGACGCTGACGACTATCGAGCCTTCTTCAACGACTGTACCTGCGAATACCGTTGCATTTACCGACTTCATCACGGCAAGCGGCTCGCCTGTCATGGAAGACTCGTTTATGTAAGCCTCGCCCTCGGTTATTTCGCCGTCAACAGGAATAACGCTGCCAGTTCTCACGCGGATCTTGTCGCCGACAGAAAGCTTGCTTATCGGGATAAGAACGTCCTCATCTCCATTTGCGAGCCATACTGTGTCAGCCTTTACCGCAAGACTTGAAGTGAGCACCGCCTTTGTACGCGCATGAGTATATTCCTCAAGCAGAGACGAAACTGAAAGCATCAGCATTATAGTTGAAGCCGTCTTGAAGTTTCGCTGTGCAAGGCAGGCTGTAATAGATGCAGCGTCCAGCACCTCGACCGTCAGCTTGCCCTCTGCGAGCACAGAAACGCCCTTTAAGATATACTTTGCACCATTGTATACAGCCAAAGCTGCACGCAGAGGCGCGGGAAGGAGCAGCTTCTTTGCGTAATGGACAGCAACAAGCTTAGTCAGTCCCTTTTTAAAGTTATTGTCTATTTCATTTGTTGCCGTATCCTCAGGCAGAGGGGTAAGGGTGCGGAAATCAAGGCTTTCGATAAAGCTGATGACATCGTGTCTGCGATCCTTTTTATAGCAGATCAGCAGACCTCCGTTGGCGTAATGCACCTCCGCAGACAGTATAAAGGGATTAGCCTCAGTCACCTTCTGTATACAGCTTTCCAGTGACTTGTCAAAAGCATATCCGCCGAAACGCACTCTGATACGGCCCGGATAATCAGATACGATCCTGTAGCGCATTAGTTTTCGCTTTCTTCGCTTGTTTCGTTAAGACCTGCCTGCTCCTTTGCCTCATAACAAAGATCCTGAGCCTCGTCCTTCATGCTCTGGAAAGCAGAATTAGCATCGTTCTTGAGCTTCATTCCCTTTGCAAGACCTGTAACAGCGAGTTCTCTTGTTTTCTTTGCAGTGAGAACCTTTTTACCGAAGATAACACCTGCAGCACCTGCGGTTACCAGCCAAAATTTTTCATTCTTAAATATGTTTTTCATGATGTTTCCTCCTGTGTGTTTTTTTACAGAGCCTTAATATACGCTGTACGCTCCGTTTACATGATTATATTCCATTTTGTCTCAAATGTCAAGTGGGAAGACCCTTTTCCGACATTTTTAATTTTGCCAGAAATTGCCTATTTTAAGCCAAAAATTCAACTTCGGCTGTAAGACAGATATAACAAAACTGTAATGATTAACTGTAAGGGATATATAACTTTTTTATCGGGTAAAAGCGCTGCCCTTACCGTTCATTTCTCCTATTTTCTGCGCCGATCACGTCAAAAACTTACAACTCGATATAGTACGGGCAAATGTTTTCAAAGTGACCATCTTTCATTCTGAAACCGTTAGGTATTACTCCCAACTGAATAAAGCCGACTCTCTCGTAAAGGTGTCTTGCATGGATATTGCTCTCCACAACGGCATTGAACTGTAAGATCCTGAATCCGATGTTTGCGGCAGTTTTTATGCAGTCGGTAACGAGCATTTCACCGATATGCTTTCCGCGGCATGATGAAGCTACGGCATAGCTTGCATTGCATATATGACCGCAGCGTCCCACGTTATTCGGGTGAAGAATATACAGACCGACAACATTATTATTTTCATCAGCAGCAACTCCGCAATAGCTTTGTGAAGCAAAGAACTGCTGTCCCGTCACGGAGTCCAGTTTTTCCTCCTGCGGAAAAGCCACGCCCTCGTCAACGACCTCATTCCAGATACATATCATCTTCTCTATATCATTTGGTTCGTACTTTCTTACTATCATTTTTATGCACCTCTGAATCAGTTTATAACATTACCATAACATCATACCGGCTTGGCGGATCATCAATGCTGCATTAATATATTATAAATACTGTAGCACAAATTTTCTCAGCGGTCAAGCTTTTTGGCATAATAAAAAGCAATGATTAACTGCCCACGACCGGCTGAAAAAATTTTTCATAAAATTCGACAAAATTCGACATTTATTTTTTGAATGCACCTTGACTATTGTTATATTTCATAGTATAATATATTTATCAACGCGATTTTTGTATATAAAAGCAATTTTGTTGGGATTGGAGGGACTTTATTGTACATAGCACACATTAACGACAATGGCGACGAACAAAGTGTTGCGGCGCACCTTCATGGGGTAGAGGAGCTTTGCCGCAATTGGGCAATTCCGCCCGCAAAAGATCTGGCAGCGACAGCAGGTAAACTCCACGACATCGGAAAGTATTCCGAAAAGTTTCAGGAACGCATTCGCGGCAACAATCACATTCAAGTTGAGCACGCGATATGCGGCGCAAAAGAAGCCGAGGTTCTCTTTGGCAAAAAATCTCCATGTGTTCCGCTGCTGCAATATGTTATCGCAGGTCATCACACAGGACTGCCCGACGGTGGTTCAAGAGTCGAGTTAGAAGGCTCTACGCTTCGCGCAAGACTTAAACACGAGACTGAGGATTACAGCGCGTACAAAAATGAAATAACGGTCGAATGTCCGTCAAATGAAGCGATCAGCTACATTACCAATGGCTGTCAGGAAAAGACGGAAGCAGTTGAGCGCTTTGCTTTTCTGACAAAGTACATATTCTCATGCCTGACTGACGCAGATTTTCTCGACACCGAGCATTTCTGTCAGCCGAACATAAAACGCGGCATGGGCGGAGATTTTGTTAAGGCTCTTGACCGCGTAAACGAAAAACTTGCGCAGTTCACCGCGAATACTCCCGTAAAGCGAGCGCGTGCCGAACTCCAGAAACAGGCGCTTGAAAACTTTGACGACAGTGCCGATATCAGTTTTCTGCAAATGCCCACGGGAAGCGGAAAAACTCTTTGCAGCCTGAAACTCGCGCTTGAACACGCGGTTCGCAAGGGCAAGGACAGGATAATCTACATAATCCCCTACACCTCGATAATTGAACAGACCGCAAGAGTTTTCTCGGATATTCTCGGTGACAGCGTTGAGATACTCGAACATCATTCAAACTATGATTTTGACGCAAAGGACAAGCCGACTTCAACCACCGCGGAGAAACTCAAAAAAAGCTGTGAAAACTGGGACGCCAAACTTATTGTTACGACAAACGCGCAGTTTTTCCAGTCGCTTTACCACTATAAAGGAAGCCGACTGCGCAAGCTGCATAACCTTGCAAATTCCGTGCTGGTATTTGACGAGATACATATGCTGCCCACCGATCATCTCCAGCCGTGTCTGCGCGGAATAGGCTATATCACGAAATATCTGAACAGCCACGCGATACTTCTTTCAGCGACAATGCCCGACTTCATGCCGCTTCTGGACAAGTATGCGAACATGGCTGAGATCCGTGAGCTTATTACCGACAAGAGCAGTTTTAGTTCATTCGCGAACTGCCGCTATCCATTTCTCGGTCACAGGGAATACAGCGGAGGTGCCTTTGAACCGACACAGCACGAAAACGCGCTGTGTGTCGTAAACACCCGAAAGGCTGCGCGTGAACTCTATAACCTTGTGGGCGGCAAAAAATACCACCTTTCAACGTTTATGACTCCCGTTAATCGTTTGGAGATACTTAAAAAGATACGCGCCGCTCTTGATGAAAACGAACCTGTTACAGTAATTTCCACCTCCTTGATAGAGGCAGGGGTTGATCTTGATTTTGCAGCAGTATTCCGTCAGATCTCAGGATTAGACAGTATTTTGCAGGCAGGCGGACGCTGCAACCGCGAGGGTCTGAGAGAAGGTTCACAGGTGTTCGTCTTTGAGAGCGATGATATGCCCAAGGGCGACTTAGGCATACGCGCCGAGATCGCTAAAGGTCTGATGAATGAATTTGAAGATATAAACTCCCCCGACTGCATCAAGGAGTATTACAGGAGACTTTTCTTCCACCACAGTGACGTGATCGAACGCAATTCAATTGTATTTTTCAACGAAAACCACTTTGATACAAAGCATAATATCTGCGATATTCCGTTCAGGAGCTACGCTGAATACTTTGAGTACATAAACTCCGAAAGCATTGCCGTAGTTGTACCTCACACAGATGAGGCTGTGGAGTTTTTAAGACAGGCGGAGTTCGACCCCTCAGTCAAACGAAAGCTTCAGAGGTACACGGTTTCGGTTTATCCGTATATGCTCCGCGACCTGCTTGAACGCGGAATAGTGTGTGAGCGATCGGGAATGTTCGTCCTCGGTGCAATGCAGTATTACAATGAGGAAACTGGACTTACCGATGAAACAAACGACAGTTATTTTATTCAATAAGACAGGAGGTATTTTTCATGGGGTATGGAATCTCAATTATCGTTGAGGGCGATTATGCCTGCTTCACTCGGCCGGAAATGAAAGTGGAACGCGTGAGTTATGATGTCCCGACGCCGAGTGCTCTTGAGGGACTTCTGAAAAGCATTTACTGGAAACCCGCGATACGCTATGTTATTGATAAGATCGTGGTCTGCAATCCGATAGTATTCACCAACATACGCCGAAACGAAGTTAAGGACAAGGTACACATCACCGCAAAGCAGATAAAGGAAAATGATCCGCCCGAATTTTACACCGCCGACAAGCGTAAGCGTACACAGCGCAGCAGCATGATACTTAAAAATGTCAAATACGGCATAAGTTTTCACTTTGAGCTTACTGGTATACGTTCCGAAAAAGAGGACGAGTGCGAAGAAAAGCACTACAATATCATGCTTCGGCGTCTGAGGAACGGTCAGCATTTCCGACAGCCTGTACTCGGGTGCAGAGAGTTCGCGGTCAGGTCAATAACACTTGCGGATTCACTTGACGCTCTCAGGACAGACGAGACCTTGTGCGGTGAACGCGACCTCGGATATATGCTATACGGTCTGAAATTCACGGGCGACAACTGGGAAAAGCATAAATTTTCCGATGAAGCCGAAGCCGTATACTACCGCCCGAAAATGATCGACGGAGTTATCGATGTCGCGAAGTACAGGAGGGATACGGTATGCTGATACAGGCGCTTTGCCAATACTATGACATGAACACGGAGAAAGTAATTGGCGGACTTCCAAAATACTTTGAAAAAGTTGAAATATCGTATATGATTTTTCTCACTCAGGAGGGAAAGATCAGCAGTATTCAGGACATACGGGAAACAGTGGAAATTGCCGGCAAGAAAAAGCCTGTCGTCAGAAAGAAAACAATGGTTTTCCCCATACGTTCAGATAAATCAAGCATTGACCTTAATATCGCCGAGCACCGTCCACTGTATATTTTCGGACTTAACTACGACAAAAAAAGCGATTCATTCACGCCTGAGGACAATACCAACAAGGCGAAAAAATCACATGAATGCTTTGTAAACGGCAATCTTGAATTTTGTGAGGGACTCGACTCCCCTATTATCAATGCATTCCGTGAATTTCTCATCAATTGGAATCCTGCGGACGAAACGGAGAATCCTCATCTGAAAGCAATTTCCAAGGACTATTCTAATGCTTACTACTGTTTTGCCCTTGAGGGAAGACCTGATATTCTCCTGAACAATGATGCACTGCTGAAAAAAAAGTACACAGAGTATGCCGAGTCAAAAGAGTCAGACTCGCAGAGCGGAAAAACGTTGTCCATGTGCCCGATCGAGGGTAAAATGCTACCTGTTTCCAAAACTCATAATAAGATAAAAATGAAAGGAGATAGCATACTCGTTGGGTGTAATATAGAATCATCTGAGTCATACGATAAAATACAGGCTTACAACAGCAACATTTCTGAAAAAGCTATGAAAAAATACACTGCGGCATTGAACTATCTACTCAAAAATTCTCAGCACCACACCTACCTTGACGACATGACTCTTTTCTATTTCGGACTCTCACCCGATGATGAGGAAGAATGCGATTACTTCTCACAAATCCTTAATGGTTCCGATGATGACGGCGAGGGAACTGAATTAAGAGGAAATCTCCACGCAGCCGCAAAGGCATTCCAAAACGGAACTGTTCCAGATATCAGTGTTTTTACGAAAAATAACGACTTCATCATTGCAGGAGTTACACTGAACAAATCAAGAATTTCAATAAGGTTTCTGTTCCGCAAATCATTCGGAAATATCATGAAGAATCTACTTCAGCATCAACACGATCTGAAGACGGAGAATCACGAAAAGTCCATACCGATGTGGCTCATATCCAAGGAGTTTATTTCGCCAAAGGAAAAAAAGGAGAAAGCGCCTCCCCCACTGCAATCCGCAATAATGCTCGCGGCTATGAACGGCACACGCTATCCCGATGCCATGCTGCACACAGTCCTGCGCAGGATAAAGACCGATGATAGTATGGGCGCTGAATTCGGAGCAATAAAAATAGGACTTATAAAAGCATATCTGAACCGCAAAGCGCGGTTATCAAATAATAAGGAGGAGATCACATTGGCACTAAATACGGAAAATAAAAACCCTGCATATCTCTGCGGAAGACTGTTCGCGGTTCTGGAGAAAATACAACTGGAAGCCTCAAGAGACAAGTTCAACAGAAAAATCAAGCTCAACCGAACAATAAAGGACAGCTTTTTTGCATCAGCCTGCACAAGACCCGTTTCGGTTTTCCCGAGGCTTTTAAAACTCTCGCAGAATCATATGGCAAAACTGATAGATGACCAAAATTGGCAAGATCTTATTGGAGAGATCATAAATGATATTGACGGACAGTTCCCCTCAACAATGCCGCCTGACGATCAGGGCAGGTTCATTATCGGATACTATCAGCAGAAAAATGCATTATGGGATAAAAAATCCACTGAAACAGGAAAGGAAGATTGAATATGTCAGACGTAATTAAGAACAGATATGAATTTGTAGCTCTCTTTGATGTTGAGAACGGTAATCCTAACGGTGACCCCGATGCAGGCAATATGCCGAGAACTGACCCAGAAACTTCCCTCGGTATCGTAACAGATGTCTGTCTCAAGCGCAAGATACGCAACTATGTTGAATTTGCACGCGAGGGCGAGGCAGGTTACAATATCCTCATAAAGGCGGACAAGGCTCTCAACACCAAATTCACGGAAGCTTACGAGGAACTTGGACTTAAAACAGGTCAGAAGGGCAAAAATGCAAATGATGTTGCCACTACTCAGAAATACATATGCGATAACTATTTCGACGTAAGAGCTTTCGGAGCTGTTATGAGTACCGGAAACGATCCCTGCGGCATAGTAAGAGGTCCTGTGCAGCTTGCTTTCGCAAAGAGCATTGACCCCGTTTATCCGCAGGATATCACAATAACACGACAGGCTAAAACAACGGAGGAAAGACAGGAAGTGGGCAATACCGAAATGGGTAAGAAATCCATTATCTCCTACGGTCTTTACCGTGCAGAGGGTTATGTTTCGGCTATGCTCGCACAGAAAGTAACGGGATTCAATGAGGATGACCTCGAACTCCTGTGGAATGCCGTACTCAATATGTTCGAGCACGACAGAAGTGCTGCACGCGGCAAGATGACAGTCCGCAAGCTTTATATTTTCAAGCACGACAGCGCGCTCGGAAATGCTCCCGCAGGTGTGCTCTTTGATAAGATAGAAGTTGCAAAAAAAGCTGATATCGCTATCCCGAGACAGTTCTCCGATTATGAAATAACCGTTGACAGCACAATGCCGGACGGAGTTACACTTATCGAAAAGCTATGATGTCCGAAAAGCCTGTTTCGCTCCGCATGATACAGCACTATATGTACTGTCCGCGCAGATTTGCACTCCTTGAACTCAATCAGGACTGGGCTGAAAACGCCGCGGTAGTAAATGCCAATATCCTGCATGAAACAGTTCACAGTGACAAGCCACGGTATATGCCCAAAGGGGTGATCGCGGAAAATTCCGTAACCGTATGGAATGATGAGTATTCGCTGCTCGGAGTGTGTGACTGTGTGGAATTTGTACCCGATAAAAACGGTATCGAAATTGCGGAGCATGGCGGGCGCTATCGTGTAAGGCTTGTTGAGTTCAAGCCTACCGCACCCAAAAGCGAGGCATTTTATCCGTCCGACGAGATCCAGGTCTACGCACAGAAGCTTTGCGCCGACAGCGTATGGAATTGCGACTGCGAGGCATATATCTACTACTCCTCGACCAGAAAACGCGTAAAGCTGCCGTTCGATACTGAGGGGGACTATTATCACAGCTTGCTGTTGCAGTATCTTTCCGAGATGAAGAAAATTTCCGAAACACATTCCATTCCGCCGTGCCGAAAGGGACAGGTTTGCAGCAATTGTTCGCTTTATAACGACTGCTTTCCGAAAGCTCCGGCGCAAAGTGTTCGCGGCATGATCGACAAAATGTGGGAAGAATAATTTCAACGCACTAAACAGGCTATAAGGAGGGTAAAATGAAAAAACTGCTCAATTCACTTTATATTCTTGACGAGACAGCCTACCTTTCTCTGGACGGCGAAAACATCGTTTGTAAATTTGATGAAAAGCCGCCTATGCGCGTCCCACTTGTCAATCTGGAAGATATCTATGTTTTCGGCTACAGCGGCTGCTCCCCTGCCCTTATGGGAAAATGTGCGCAAGAGGGCGTTGCACTGAATTTCTTTACGCCAAACGGTTCGCTTCTCGCACACATACGAGGCAAGACCAAGGGCAACATTTACCTCAGAGCAGAGCAGTTTCGGCTGTTTACAGATCCGCCACTTATCCTTGCTCAGAATACTGTTGCAGCCAAGCTTTACAATACCTGCTTTGTGCTGAAAAGAAGCCTTAAAGATTATCCTCAGATAGATGAGGACGGAAAGGTCTCGGAGTGCATTGCCTATCTAAAGGAACAGATAGAGACGGTCTATGAATACAATGACCGAGACACGATAATGGGCGTTGAGGGGAGCTGTGCAAAACAATATTTCGCAGTTTTTGACCGAATGATCCTAAAACAGAAAGAGGATTTTTACCTGACCTCGCGAACCAAGCGTCCTCCGCTTGACCGTGTAAATGCTGTGCTCTCATTTCTGTACACTATATTCACTTCGCACTATGCTTCGGCGCTTGAGGGAGTCGGTCTTGACAGCTTTATGGGCTATTTTCATACAATGCGCCCGGGACGTAGCAGTCTCGCCTGCGACCTCGTTGAAGAAAGCAGATGTATTGTTGAACGACTCGTGCTTACTATGATAAATCTGAAAATACTCAATGCGGATGATTTTGAAACACAGTCGAGCGGAGCTGTTATGCTGAACTCTGACGGCAGGAAAAAAGTTATTACGCAATGGCAGGAAAAAAAGCGGTCGCAGATAATGCACCCGTATCTTAAACAGAAAATCCCGATTGGACTGCTGCCGTTCGTGCAAAGTAACCTGCTGGCAAAATATGTTCGCGGCGAGATATCCGAATATCCGTGCTATTTGCAGAAGTGAGGAATAAGCTATGATGACTCTTGTAAGCTACGATGTGTGCACTACAGATGCTAAAGGCAAAAGCAGACTGCGCAAAATAGCAAAGCATTGCCAGAATTACGGACAAAGGGTTCAGAATTCGGTTTTTGAGCTTGATGTGGACTACGGAACTTTTCTGAAGATCAAGCACAAACTTCTGGAACTTATGGACAGTGAAAAGGACAGTCTGCGAATTTACTACCTTGGGAACAACTGGGAAAAGAGGATCGAGCACTTTGGCGCTAAAGAGACCTATAACCCCGAAGGTGTTCTTATAATTTAATCGGCGAACCGCAAATAAAAGGAATACTGCGGTAGGTTCGCCGTAATATAAGCACAAAAAACACATCCAAAAAGCAGTATTCCTGATGTCCGCCTCAATATATTGGAGTGTGGCTCTATATTTTATACAAGATATAGGGTCACGCCTCGCATGAGGCGTGTGAGTTGAAATACGTTATTGTTTCCGTCTGTTAAACCTGTAGTATGTCACGCCTCGCATGAGGCGTGTGAGTTGAAATTTTTTGTTTTAGTTTTATTTCGTTTTGTTTTTTCGTCACGCCTCGCATGAGGCGTGTGAGTTGAAATAAAATTGTACGGTGTGGGTTCTAACACACCAAAAGTCACGCCTCGCATGAGGCGTGTGAGTTGAAATTTCCACCAACAAACACACACTTTAAAGCAATAAAGTCACGCCTCGCATGAGGCGTGTGAGTTGAAATTGCTGTTTCCACAGTATCAAACCTAATATTTATGTCACGCCTCGCATGAGGCGTGTGAGTTGAAATTTAATAAATTTGTGTTATATCGAATATATGAATAGTCACGCCTCGCATGAGGCGTGTGAGTTGAAATAATGGTTTTAGCCCCTCTTTAAACCACCGCATTCCGTCACGCCTCGCATGAGGCGTGTGAGTTGAAATGGTGCCAATTACATTCCCTATATTAATATGTTCACGTCACGCCTCGCATGAGGCGTGTGAGTTGAAATCTCTTAATCCGGTATATACCATATACCATTAGTAAGTCACGCCTCGCATGAGGCGTGTGAGTTGAAATCAAATGATATTAAAACCGTTTTAACAAAAACTGTTGTCACGCCTCGCATGAGGCGTGTGAGTTGAAATTATCATATTAAATTACTAATACTTTATCCAATTAGTCACGCCTCGCATGAGGCGTGTGAGTTGAAATTGCGTGACGCGTTTTTATATGTTTATTAATTTGATGTCACGCCTCGCATGAGGCGTGTGAGTTGAAATTTTAATTAAATTTTTATTATACCATTCGTAAAAACAGTCACGCCTCGCATGAGGCGTGTGAGTTGAAATTATATAATTTCGGGCGGTAGCCCATACCGCCCGAAGTCACGCCTCGCATGAGGCGTGTGAGTTGAAATTTTACCAATATATTGTTTCGGGTTACGGACGATGTCACGCCTCGCATGAGGCGTGTGAGTTGAAATATAATTGAAACGGGATTCTCCACCGCAATATATTTAGTCACGCCTCGCATGAGGCGTGTGAGTTGAAATAACGGTTTTAGCCCCTCTTTAAACCACCGCATTCCTGAGTCACGCCTCGCATGAGGCGTGTGAGTTGAAATTTCCACCAACAAACACACACTTTAAAGCAATAAAGTCACGCCTCGCATGAGGCGTGTGAGTTGAAATAAAAAATGATAAAAATGAAATTGATAATATATATGTCACGCCTCGCATGAGGCGTGTGAGTTGAAATGAAGGTACTGATGAGGTTCTTGCAAAAATTGCAAGGTCACGCCTCGCATGAGGCGTGTGAGTTGAAATGCGGCAGTCCTGTATCAAACCACCTTCCGTCCTGTCACGCCTCGCATGAGGCGTGTGAGTTGAAATAGCGTCAGCCAAACGGGTGTTTTTAATATCGTCCGTCACGCCTCGCATGAGGCGTGTGAGTTGAAATAGTTTACTGATCTTCATTATTTCCGTTCTGCAGTCACGCCTCGCATGAGGCGTGTGAGTTGAAATGTTATTGCAAAGCATTTTCCGAGAAATGAATATGTCACGCCTCGCATGAGGCGTGTGAGTTGAAATGCCGATACTTCGGGGCTTCATGTCAAAGCCGGAGTCACGCCTCGCATGAGGCGTGTGAGTTGAAATGATACGGAGGTCTCTGATTTTACTGTTCTGAACAGTCACGCCTCGCATGAGGCGTGTGAGTTGAAATAACTCCCAAGAATTTGGATATTTCATCTTTAATGTCACGCCTCGCATGAGGCGTGTGAGTTGAAATATTGAAGTTGTTCCCGATGAAGTCAAGTCACCAAGTCACGCCTCGCATGAGGCGTGTGAGTTGAAATGAAAATGCGGATTCTGACATTGATGTGGTTATTGTCACGCCTCGCATGAGGCGTGTGAGTTGAAATACTACCGACAACGAACTCAGACAGTCACCGATCTAGTCACGCCTCGCATGAGGCGTGTGAGTTGAAATTAACGGATAATGTTAAAATATTAGATTTAAACGGTCACGCCTCGCATGAGGCGTGTGAGTTGAAATTATTCAATAAAGTTACTGAATGGCATTATCTGAATTCGTCACGCCTCGCATGAGGCGTGTGAGTTGAAATTCAGATGTTAAAAAAGCCCGTAAAGGCAAGTCTTGTCACGCCTCGCATGAGGCGTGTGAGTTGAAATTTTTCATTTCCTGATTCCAACATTCAGGACATTTGTCACGCCTCGCATGAGGCGTGTGAGTTGAAATAATAATATTCTCATTTTATATCCTCCCATTTATGTCACGCCTCGCATGAGGCGTGTGAGTTGAAATTTTAAACCACCGCATCCCCGATACGGCTAAATGGTCACGCCTCGCATGAGGCGTGTGAGTTGAAATCCTTCCATTCGCCCATAACCTTGATATTGCCGATGTCACGCCTCGCATGAGGCGTGTGAGTTGAAATTCTGTGCAATTAAGAGAACATACAAAAGAATCCCGGTCACGCCTCGCATGAGGCGTGTGAGTTGAAATATTCAGCAATGCGCGGAGCGCGGGGGTGGGGCTGTCACGCCTCGCATGAGGCGTGTGAGTTGAAATCGCCTCGGCGGAAACGCCGCGCCGCACTCTGCGGTCACGCCTCGCATAAGGCGTGTGAGTTGAAATGGTTGTTGGTCTGCTTGTAGTATCTACTGCGGAACGTCACGCCTCGCATGAGGCGTGTGAGTTGAAATTAGGATTCGATAAGGGACGTCCAGAAGATGAACCGTCACGCCTCGCATGAGGCGTGTGAGTTGAAATACCTTTCTGTATGCCGTTAAATACACCGTCTGCATGTCACGCCTCGCATGAGGCGTGTGAGTTGAAATGATAAGCTCGAACTTTTCGGCACAGATTACATAGTCACGCCTCGCATTGATGGTATGTTTGACAATGAATCAAATATCCCTGATGAGTTCAAGGTCAAGCCAAATTATAAGGAAATCTGTAAAAAATGCAAGCACCATGAAAGCACATGGGGCGAACCGAATAACGATTAAATCGTCAACAGCAGTGAGCAGTTTTCTTATACCCAAAATCAAATCAAAAAGGACTGATAAAAATTGAAGAACGAACAGACGGTGTGCATATCTGCGGATATGTCAACTCGTGGTGCTATGCCACAACATCTTGAAAAGTATATTCAGTCCTGTATGATTCAGCAGTATTATTATGTAAAATATCGCTTGTTTTTTGTATTCCCGTATGATATAATGTATGAGTTGATTTAGGTCGTGTTGACACTAAGCCTAACAACGCATCTTTTCGGCAAAATTTCACGCATCCTGCGTTAAAAAGTCTTGACAGGCGACAGCCTGCCTGCGACTTTTTGCCTTGTCTACGTAAAATTTATGCTCGAAAATCTGCATATTATCTTAGTGTCAACACTCCCTAAAAAATTATGAAAGGCAGAATTTAAAATGTTTCCAAAAATGCGCCGCTTCAAGCAGGAACTTTCACGCGAAGAATGTATTGAGATCCTCAAAAACGAGCCACGCGGAATAATGTCCGTACAGGGCACCAACGGCTATCCTTACGGATTTCCTATGAACCATGTTTATAATGAAAGCACGGGCAGAATTTACCTGCATTGCGCTAAGGAAGGCTACAAACTTGAATGCCTCAGAGCCGATCCAAAAGTATCTTTCTGCGTGCATGACAGAGGATTCCGCCGTGAGAATGAATGGGCACTCAATATTAAAAGCGTTATAATTTTCGGTGAAGTGCGCGAAATTTCCGAAAATGACGAGCTCATCGCTCATCTGTGTGAACTTGGACTGAAACTCTACCCTAATCCCGATGACGTTGAAGAGGAGATAAGAAAATCTGCGAAAAATGCTGTATGCCTTGAACTTGAAATTCATCATATGACAGGCAAAATAGTAAATGAATCCTAAAATTCCACGCATTTTACGACCATTTTTTCATTTTCCATTGACAAGCTTGTGTATAAAATGATATAATACAAGTACTTATGAATTAAGAGCCTGTTCAGAGCCTTTTTATGTGCGGATTTTCGGGCATAATTTTCCGGTGACAAGGAAAAGATCCACGTACACACTGTCGCATGACAAGGATTTTTGACGCAGTCAACGGCAGGATCTGCCGAAAAGACGTGAGGAAAAGGATACTGAACAGGCTCTGAGAGAGGAATTGATCAAAATGAAAAAAATGCTATCTTCAATCAGTGTTTCGCTGCTTCTCGCGGCAATGCTCACAGGCTGCGGCGGTACTGCAAAAAATACCGTACATAATCAGGACGACCTCAAGAACAAGACTATCGGTACACAGCTCGGCACTACCGGCTATGTTCTTGCTTCCGATATCGAGGGCGCAAAGGTCGAGCCTTACAACAAGGGCGCAGATGCGGTTCAGGCACTTATTCAGGGCAAGATCGACGCTGTGATCATCGACAGTGAACCTGCAAAGGTTTTCGTTGAAAAGAACAGCGATAAGCTCCAGATCCTTGATGAACCTTTTGCTGAGGAGGAGTATTCTATCGGCTATAAGAAGGGAAATGATGAACTCGGCGAAAAAATTGACGCTGCTCTCACAACTCTCAAGGATAACGGCACGCTCGACGAGATAAAGAGCCATTGGATCGGCGACGAGGCTGACAGTGCTTCCTATGTTTGCAGCGAGGATAATACAGGTGCAAACGGAACTCTTATAATGGCTACAAACGCTGAGTTCCCGCCTTACGAAAGCATGGCTGACGGCGAGATAGTCGGCATTGACGTTGACATGATGAACGCTGTCTGTGATGAGCTTGGCATGAAGCTTGAAATCGAAAACATGGAATTTGATTCGGTCATTGCTGCCGTTAACTCAGGAAAGGCAGACGTTGCCGTTGCAGGTCTTTCAGTAACTCCCGAGCGCGAGAAGAATGTGTCCTTCACACAGGGTTATACCACAACCAAGCAGGTAATCATCACAAGAAAAGACTGATGATCGGGGTATACACAGACTATGACTATACTGGACAGATTAAAAAATATACTGGACGGATTCAAAGATAAACTATACGACACCTTTATTTATGAATCCAACTGGAGATACCTCACAGAGGGTCTGAAAACCACTCTGATGATAACCTTTTTCGCGGTTATCATCGGAATGCTCCTCGGATTCGTGATAGCAATAATCCGTGCAATGCACGATAAAACGGGAAAATTCAAAATTCTCAACGTAATCGCCAAGATATACCTTACAGTTATAAGAGGCACTCCTGTAATGGTTCAGCTCCTTATAATCTATTATGTCATCTTCGCGTCAGTAAACATTGACAAGTTGCTGGTCGGAGTGCTCGCTTTCGGTCTCAACTCTGCCGCCTATGTTGCGGAGATCGTCCGCTCGGGCATTATGTCTATCGACAACGGACAGTTCGAGGCAGGCAAGAGTCTCGGTCTGAGCTACTCCAAGATCATGATATATGTCATTCTTCCGCAGGCATTCAAAAATGTCCTGCCAGCTCTCGCAAACGAGTTTATCGTTCTCCTGAAAGAGACTTCCGTTTCGGGATATATCGCCCTTCAGGATCTCACCAAGGGCGGAGACATCATCAGAAGCCGAACCTACGAGGCTTTCCTGCCGCTTATCGCGGTCGCACTCATCTACCTGTTCATGGTAATGATACTGACATTCCTCGTATCACGCTTAGAAAAGAGGCTCGCAAAAAGTGATAGACATTAAAGATTTAAGAAAGTCGTTCGGCGATCAGGAGATACTCAAAGGAATCACGACTACCATTGAAAAGGGCGAAAAAGTCGTCCTCATCGGGCCTTCAGGTTCGGGCAAGAGCACTTTCCTGCGCTGTCTCAATCAGCTTCAGACACCTACCTCCGGCGAAATTTACTATTACGGAGAGGACATCATAAATTGCTCAGAGAAAAAGCTCAATCAGGTTCGCGAGCGAATGGGCATGGTTTTCCAGCACTTCCACCTTTTTTCAAACATGACAATCAAAAGGAATCTCACGCTTGCTCCCGTAAAGCTCAACCTCATGAACCAACAGGAGGCTGAGAAAAAGGCTGAGGAACTGCTTAAAAAAGTTGGTCTTTCCGATAAAGCAGAGGCGTATCCGAGTCAGCTTTCGGGCGGTCAGAAACAGAGGATCGCGATTGCGCGCTCACTTATGATGAACCCCGAAGTCATACTCTTTGACGAGCCTACCTCCGCTCTCGACCCTGAAATGGTCGGCGAGGTTCTCGAACTGATGAAGCAGCTCGCCAATGACGGCATGACTATGGTTGTCGTGACCCACGAAATGGGTTTTGCAAGAGAAGTTGCTTCGCGCGTTCTCTTCATGGACGGCGGAGTTATTGTCGAGGAAAACGCTCCTGCGGAATTCTTCTCCAACCCGAAGAATCCGCGTCTGAAAAGTTTCCTCTCGAAGGTTCTGTAATATGCAGATCAAGGCACGATTCTATGACGAACTCTGCGGCGATGCGATGTATATACGCAAGGCAGTTTTCATGCAGGAGCAGGGATTCCACAACGAGTTTGACGAAACCGACAAAATATCGACTCATGTCGTCCTTTACAATACTGACGGAAAACCTGTTGCAACGGGGAGACTTTTTCCCGACAGCGACAAACCAAACTCATATATTATCGGCAGAGTTGCCGTGCTGAAAGAATTCCGCCGAAACTCGCTCGGTTCAGAGGTCATAAAGGCTCTTGAATCCAAAGCCGCCGAAAAAAATGCCGACAGCATTTCACTTTCAGCTCAATGCAGAGTGCAGAAGTTTTACGAGAGTTTAGGCTATCACGCGACTGATGACCTGCATGATGATGAAGGCTGCCCCCACGTTACAATGGTGAAAAAGCTCTGAACACCGCAATAGTATAAAAACAAGAGGCTTCCCACATCGGGAAAGCCTCTTTTCTTTTTATCAGTTTATCAGTCAAATCTTTCGTCAATAACTCTTGCCGTCTTTTTGGTGCTTCTCGGAAGAACGCCCACCTCTACGACCTTGACGATAGGAGTAAAGCCTATCTTGCTCTTAACCTTTTCCGAAATCCTCTTGCTGAGATTCTCAAAGTCAACATCGCCCGTGGATTCAACGTAGATTCGCATTGTGTCCTTTCCGTCAAGGTGGGAGATACGGATCTGATACTCGCTGTTTATCTCGCTGAACTTGCCGAGAACCTCCTCTATCTGACTCGGGAACACGTTTACGCCCTTGATCTTCATCATATCGTCTGTGCGTCCCATGATAACGTCTATTCTCGGGAAACATCTGCCGCACTTGCACTTGCCGGGAATGATCCTGGAAAGGTCATGCGTTCTGTAACGGATAAGAGGTGCGCCCTCCTTAACGAGAGTTGTTAACACTATCTCACCCATTTCTCCGTCGGGAACAGGTTCTCCTGTAACAGGATCAATAATTTCAAGATAAATATAGTCGTCCCAGTAGTGCATACCGTCATTGCACTCACAGCTTATGCCGATTCCGGGGCCGTATATCTCCGTAAGTCCGTAAATATCGTAAAGCTCAATACCGAGCGACTCCGAAATGTGCTTGCGCATCTTGTCGCTCCAGCGTTCCGAACCGATAACGCCTTTTTTGAGGTAGATCTTATCCTTTATGCCGCGTTTTTCGATTTCTTCGGCAAGCAGGAGAGCATAAGAAGAAGTCGAGCAGAGAACAGTGCTCTTGAGCGCCTGCATCATTTCAAGCTGCTTTTCCGTATTACCCGGGCCCATGGGAACTGCCATTGCCCCGAGCTTTTCGCAGCCGTTCTGGAATCCGATCCCTGCCGTCCACAGACCGTATCCGGGAGTTATCTGAATGCGATCCATGTTTGTGATACCTGCTACCTCGTAGCAGCGCTTGAACATCTCTCCCCAGTCGTCAACGTCTTTTGCTGTATAAGGGATTATTACGGGAGTTCCCGTTGTTCCTGATGATGAGTGAATGCGAACTATCTTCTCCTCGGGAGCTGTCATAAGTCCGAGCGGATAAGCATCGCGGAGGTCTTTTTTCTCCGAAAAGGGAAGCTTCGTAAACTCCTCGGGAGAGTCGATGTGCGTGATGCCTGCCTCTGCAAGCTTTTTGCCGTAGAAGCTGTCCGCCTCGATAAGTGCGCGTATCCTGTCGTTTACAAGGTCAAGCTGTTGCTGTGTGATCTTCATTTTCTTATCCTTTCCTCTCATACATACCTGAGAGCCTTGCTGTTCATTTCGATAAACTGCGGTTTTACGGTCTTTTTCATGGTAGCCTCGATATCATCGACCGAGAACGGCAAAACGTCGTTTCTGACCGATGCTCCGAGCATTATCATGTTGAGGACCTTTGGCGAACCGATCTTTTCGCAGACTTCAGTTCCGTTTACAATAATGAGATTTTTAACATTTCGCTTTAAATAACCGAGCATTTCGCTGCCCGTGTAGTCCGAACCGCTGAGAGTTGCGGTAACAGGCATGATAGGGTGTTCATTCACGACTACCTGTCCCCCGTCCTTGAGATACGGCAGCATACGAACTGCTTCAGCAGGTTCAAATCCGATAAGAAGGTCTGCGCTCTTTTCGGGGAACATGGGACAGTATATGTCATCGCCCAGACGCAGAAAGCTGAAAACACTTCCGCCCTTCTGCGCCATGCCTATCGTTTCAGCGCTCATTACGGGAATATCGTGCTCCATAGCGGTTGCGGCAATGAGCTTTGACGTGAGGACAATACCCTGACCGCCGACTCCGCATATAAGGATATTACTCTGCATGGGAAACACCTCCTATAGCTCCGAACGGACAGACCTGAGAACACAGTCCGCAGCCTGTACAGAGAGAATTTTCTATTGCCGCCTTGCCGCCGCTCATTATTATTCCCGGACAGCCGAGAGTCTTTATGCAGCGTTTACAGCCGGTGCACTTTTCGCTGTCAATGACCGCAGGCTTTTCAGGCTTTATAAGAACTGCGCAGGGTGATTTGAAAATGATCGCCTTTACGCCCTCCTGAGCGGCAACGCGCTTAACGGTCTCGATCGACTTTTTAAGGTCAAGCGGATCTACGGTCTCAACGACCTTTACGCCAACGCCTTTCAGAACTTCCTGAATGCTCACCTTTTCGACTATCTCGCCCATCATGGTCTTTCCTGTACCCGGGTGAGGCTGATGTCCCGTCATTGCAGTCGTAGAGTTATCGAGAATAACAAGTGTCATGTCCGCCTGATTATAGACCGCATTGACTGCACCTGTAATTGCCGAGGCAAAGAACGTGGAGTCTCCCACAAAGGCAAAGCACTTGGTATCAGGCTCTATTCGTCCGATTCCCTGAGTGATGTTAACGCCTGCGCCCATGCAGAGACAAGTGTCGACCATGTCAAGCGGCTGAGCATTTCCGAGCGTGTAGCAACCGATATCGCCGCAGAACACAGACTTCTGCCCCTTCATTGCTTCCTTGACGGCAAAGAATGATGCTCTGTGCGGACAGCCTGCGCAGAGTACGGGAGGTCTGACGGGAAGCGGCGGTGCTTCTTCAGCCTTTGCGGCAGCAGGTATCGCCCAGCCCATGAATTCCGATATATTTTCAAGCACCGATGAGCAGGTGTTCTCGCCCGCTGTTTTTACATTGTGGGTGAGCTTGCCGAGAATTCTTGTCGGAAGATGATACTTTCCGCAGATGTATGTCAGTTCGCGCTCGATTATCGGGTCAAGCTCCTCGATACACAGAACCTCGTCAAGCCCGCTCAGAAACTCAACAGCCTGTTGTTCGGGGAACGGAAACGGAGTAGCAACCTTAAATACGCGCGGAGCTGCCTTATCTCGCAGAGCCTCAGCCGTGTATGTATAGCTGATCCCATGTGTGGCGATTCCCTTTTTGCAGCCCTCTGCCTTTTCGGGAACGATAACATTGCGTGGATATTCCGAGAAAATCTTTGACAGCTCCGCGTTACGTTCTTCAATGTGAATGTGAGCATTGTAGGAAAGGCGCGGAAAAATGACCCACTTTGAAGAATCCTTCACGAATCCCTCGGGAATATTGCGGCTGTACTCATTCTCGTCCTTTACCTCTATTGAAGCGTATCCGTGACAGACTCTTGTCGTAGGACGGAAAAGCACTGGAGTTCCGTATTTTTCGGAATACTCAAAAGCGTCCTGAATCATGTCATAAGCTTCCTGCACGGACGAGGGATCAAAGCATGGCAGCTTTGAAAACGCCGCAAAATGGCGTGTATCCTGCTCGGTCTGGGAAGATATCGGGCCGGGATCATCGGCAACCATTATCACCATTCCGCCCTTTACGCCGATATACGCGAGACTCATCAGCGGATCTGAGGCTACATTCAGTCCGACCTGCTTCATGGTCACCATTGAACGCGCACCGCTGTAAGCCGCTCCTGCTCCAAGCTCAAGAGCAGCCTTTTCGTTTACCGACCACTCAACGTAAATCGAGCCGTCGTTTACCTTTGCTGTGGTTTCGAGAACCTCCGTTGACGGAGTTCCCGGGTAGCCTGAGATAAGGTTCAGACCTGCCGCTATCGCACCACGGGCAATCGCGGCATTTCCCATAAGAAATTCCTTATGCATATTATTCGATCCTTCTTCAGTAGATTATAGAAACATTTCCGCATAGAAAATATGTTCAGAAATATTGGCATTTTAAGGCAATTTCACCTCAAAAACGTGTGTATTATCTGTGCAGACAGTCTCTGAATAAACATATTAAATCTCTATAAATTATATCACACACACTATTAAATGTCAATTACTTCTGAGAACTGCCTTTGAGCAAAGCAAAAATAAAAATTTCCGAAAAGTATTGACACAGCCGTTTCAATGTGATAGAATAATAACGGTTTATGAGTAAGATCCATATTCCAAAATTTAATTTGCAAAAGAAGCTTCGGTTTCAAAGCAAGATTTTGACCACTCCGTTCGGAGTTGAGGCCATACGGACAGCCGGGTCAGATGCCGACTGCCGATATTTTTTCGGCTGGCAACTTCTGTTGCCTTATTGATTCGTACGCTGCAAAGCGGCGATTAAGTTTTTATAAGTTTTCATCAGCTTGTGAAAGGTCAATAAGAGTAGTAAAGGGTAGTATCTTGCTTATATAGACTCTGAAACCATAGTGAAGTTTTAGGTATTTCACGCGTATGCAGGCTGTGTAAGTCTGTATGCGCTTTTTTGTTATATACAGCGATTGGGATACGGGGAGCGAATACAAATATATTTCCGAGGTGTGTTATATGAATAATAAGCTGAAGCTTTACGGCTTTAATAATCTCACAAAATCACTAAGCTTTAACATATACGATGTCTGTTACGCCAGAACGCCAAAGGCTCAGCTCGATTATATCGCATACGTCGATGAGGCTTACAATTCCAAGCGTATTACCGAGATAATGACGCATCTTACCGAAATGATAGGAGCGCAGGTGCTGAGTGTTTCGCGGCAGGACTACGATCCGCAGGGAGCTTCCGCTACCTTTCTTATCGCGGACGACACAATGATCCCCGCAGGGGGAAGCGAGACTGTCGCTCATCTCGACAAGAGCCATGTTACAGTCCACACTTATCCCGAATACCACCCCGATACCTGCATAGCAACTTTCCGCGTGGACATAGACGTAGCCACCTGCGGCAAGATAACTCCCCTCACCGCCCTCGATTACCTCATCGGCAGTTTCGACTCGGATATCATCACAATGGACTACCGCGTCCGGGGATTCACGAGAAATCTTGACGGAGAAAAACTATTCATAGATCACGAGATAACATCCATTCAGAACTATGTGGACGAAGCTATTCTCGATAAATACGATGCGGTCGATATCAATGTCTATCAGGCGAATATGTTCCACACGAAAATGCTCATCAAAGATATCGAACTGCAAAATTATCTGTTTAATACGGACGTAAGAGAGCTTTCACCGAGAAGCAGACTTGACATAACAAACGCCCTCAGAAAAGAAATGATCGAAATATTCAGCGGAAGGAATGTGTTTGGAAATGGCTCTTACTCAGGATAATGCCCCGATCTACGAGGCTTTGGAAAGAATGCGCAGAATGCGCGTTGTACCCTTTGATGTTCCGGGACACAAGCGCGGACGCGGCAATCAGGAACTCACGGATTTTCTCGGAGAAGCCTGCATGAGCGTGGACGTAAACTCAATGAAGCCCCTCGACAACCTCTGCCATCCGGTATCTGTTATCCGTGACGCGGAGGATCTCGCGGCACAGGCTTTTGGTGCAGACAGCGCGTTTTTCATGGTCGGGGGAACTACCTCTGCCGTTCAGAGCATGATACTGTATGCCTGCAAGAACGGCGACAAAATAATCATGCCGAGAAATGTCCACCGAAGCGCAATAAATGCACTTATTCTATGCGGAGCTGTCCCCGTCTATGTGAATCCCGATGTAAACAATACGCTCGGTATCGCGCTCGGAATGTCAGTCTCGCAGGTGGAGCAGGCAATTCTCGAAAACCCTGATGCCAAAGCTGTAATGGTGAATAATCCGACATACTACGGAATATGTTCCGACCTGAAGAAGATCACCGAACTTGCCCATGCTCACGGAATGCTCGTGCTCGTTGACGAGGCTCATGGAACGCACTTCTACTTTGGCGATAATTTTCCGCTCACAGCAATGGCGGCAGGAGCGGATATGGCATCGGTAAGTATGCACAAATCCGGAGGAAGTCTCACGCAAAGCTCATTCCTGCTTATGGGCAGAAACGTCAACTCCGACTATATGCGCCAGATCGTAAACCTCACGCAGACCACGAGCGCCTCATATCTTCTGCTTTCGAGCCTTGATATTTCCCGAAAGAGGCTCGCGCTCCACGGCAGGGATATTTTTTCAAAAACCGTTGAAATGGCTGAATACGCGCGTGAGGAGATCAACGCCATAGGAGGCTATTACGCCTATTCAAGGGAGCTTATCAACGGCGACAGCATTTACGATTTTGACATTTCAAAACTCAGCATTTTCACTCTACCTATCGGCCTTGCGGGAATAGAGGTGTATGACCTGCTCCGTGACGAATATGACATACAGATAGAATTCGGCGATATCGGAAACATCCTCGCGTACATCTCAGTCGGCGACCGAAACCGCGATATTGAACGGCTCATCAGTGCGCTCTCGGAGATAAAGAGACGATTTGGCAAAACCGAGTCAGGACTCCTGACTCAGGAATACATAAACCCGATAGTTGCCGAAACTCCGCGGAATGCTTTCTACGGCGGCAAGCGTTCACTTCCGCTTGATGAGGCGGCAGGCTGTGTTTGCAGCGAATTCGTTATGTGCTATCCGCCCGGGATACCGATACTTGCTCCCGGCGAGCTTATCACCGACGAAATAATAAAATACATAAAGTATGCCAAGGAAAAAGGCTGCTCCATGACAGGTACGGAGGATATAAACATTGAACGCCTCAACGTACTGATTTAGGTTGAAACGGCGAGGAGGAATAATATGGAATTATGGTTCACAGAAAGGCACACGCCGAATGTCAAGTTTTCGATAAAGGTAGATCACCAGCTATACAGCGCAAACAGCGAATTCCAGCGCATTGACGTTTTCGATTCAAAGGAATTCGGACGCTTTCTCACGCTTGACGGCTACATGATGCTCACCGAAAAGGACGAGTTTATCTACCACGAAATGATCACCCATGTACCGATGGCTGTTCACCCAAAACCGAAAAATATTCTCGTTATCGGCGCGGGAGACGGCGGAGTTGTCCGCGAACTTACACGATACAGCTCAGTCGAGAGCATTGACCTCGTGGAAATAGACGAGCTTGTGGTCGAGGTGAGCAAAAAGTACCTGCCGACTACTGCCTGCCGCTTTGACGACCCAAGAGTTCACATCTACTACGAGGACGGCGTGAAGTTCATACGCCGCTGTGAAAATCGTTATGATGTCATCATTGTCGATTCAACAGACCCGTTCGGCCCGGGAGAGGGACTTTTCACTAAGGAATTTTACGGCAGTTGCTTCAACGCTCTCCATGAGGACGGAATAATGGTAAATCAGCACGAAAGCCCGTTTTACGATGAGGACGCGGCAGCTATGCAGCGCTCTCACAAGAGGATCGTTGAGAGTTTCCCGATAAGCAAGGTCTATCAGGCACATATCCCGACCTATCCCTCAGGACACTGGCTCTTTGGTTTTGCCTCAAAGAAATATCACCCGATAAACGACTTTAATCCCGTTAAGTGGAGTATGCTCGAGATCAATACGAGATACTACAACACACGGCTTCACGCAGGCGCTTTTGCCCTGCCAAACTATGTAGAGGAGCTTCTGAGAGATGTTGAATAAGAACGTACAGACCTTCATCGCCTGCGACAGCGAATATGAGGACGCAAAGATCGTGCTGTTCGGCGCAGGATTCGACGGAACGACAAGCTTTCGTCCGGGAACAAGATTTGCTCCGTCAGCGATAAGAAATGAAAGTTTCGGTATCGAGACCTACTCCCCCTATCAGGACAAGGATATGCTCGACTACTGCTATTTTGACAGCGGAGACCTTGAACTTCCGTTCGGTGATACCGACCGCGCAGTTGACGACATAACCGAGAGAACGCGCACTATTCTGAATGACGGCAAAGTGCCTTTCATGATCGGCGGCGAGCATCTTGTGACGCTCGGAGCGGTAAGAGCAGTCTGCGAAAAATACTCCGATCTTTACATAATACACTTTGATGCCCACGCGGATCTGCGAGATGATTACCTCGGGCAGAAACTCTCCCACGCGTGCGTGCTCAGAAGATGTCACGAGCTTGTTGGCGACGGTCACATTTTCCAGTTTGGAATACGGAGCGGCGACCGTGACGAGTTCAGATTTGCCGCCGAGCATACGGAAATGCACAAATTCAGCTTTGACGGTCTTGCTGAGACTGTCGAAAAACTAAAGGGGAAAAATGTTTACATGACGCTCGATCTTGATGTTCTCGACCCGTCGACTTTTCCCGGCACAGGCACTCCCGAGGCAGGCGGAGTTACTTTCAGCGAACTCAGGGACGCGCTTGAGCTTGTCTGCGGAAGTCTTAACATAGTCGGCTGTGACGCAAATGAGTTAAGTCCTGTTTACGACCAGAGTGGAGTTTCCACCGCTGTTGCCTGCAAGGTGATCCGTGAAATGCTGCTCGCAATGTCGTGAACTGACCAATACGATAAATGATCTTTCACCAATAAAAAGGAGATTTGGAATATGAAAAAATGTATGATCATCGGTTGCGGCGGAGTTGCTTCCGTTGCTATCCACAAGTGCTGCCAGAACAGCGAAGTTTTTGAGGGGATCATGATAGCGAGCCGCACCAAGTCCAAGTGTGACGCGCTCAAGGAGAAACTCCAGCCCACTACCAAGACGGTTATCGAGACAGCGCAGGTAAATGCCGACAACGTTGACGAGCTTATCGCACTCATTGAGAGCTACAAGCCCGATGTTGTGCTCAATCTCGCACTCCCCTATCAGGATCTCACGATAATGGACGCCTGCCTTGCTACAAAGACTCACTATGTTGACACCGCAAACTATGAGCCGCTCGACACAGCAAAGTTCGAGTACAAGTGGCAGTGGGCATACCGTGAGAAATTTGAAAAAGCAGGTATCACCGCTCTGCTCGGAAGCGGCTTTGACCCCGGTGTTACAGGAGTGTTCTCTGCTTACGCAATGAAGCATGAGTTTGACGAGATCAACTACATTGACATTCTTGACTGCAACGGCGGCGACCACGGCTATCCGTTCGCAACAAATTTCAACCCAGAAATAAACATCCGCGAAGTTTCCGCCAAGGGAAGCTACATTGAGGATGGCAAGTGGGTCGAGACCGAGCCTATGGAGATAAAGCGCGTTTACAACTTCAAGGGCGTTGGCGAAAAGGATATGTACCTGCTCCACCATGAGGAGCTTGAATCGCTCGCCCTCAACATTAAAGGCATAAAGAGAATTCGCTTTTTCATGACATTCGGTCAGAGCTATCTCACTCATCTCAAATGCCTTGAAGATGTAGGAATGACTTCTATCGAACCTATCATGTATGAGGGCAGAGAGATAGTTCCGCTGCAGTTCCTCAAGGCTGTTCTCCCCGATCCTGCATCACTCGGCCCGAGAACTGTCGGCAAGACCAATATCGGCTGTATTTTCCGCGGCAAAAAGGACGGCAAGGATAAGAACTACTATCTCTATAACATTTGCGATCATCAGGAGTGCTACAAGGAAGTCGGCTCGCAGGCTATCTCCTACACAACCGGAGTTCCCGCAATGATCGGCGCTATGATGATACTCAACGGCATATGGAACAAGGCAGGAGTTTACAATATTGAGGAATTCGATCCCGATCCGTTCATGGAGGCACTCAACAAATGGGGACTTCCTTGGGAAGAAGATTTCGACCCGACTCTCGTAGACTGATAAAAAATTGAGGAGAAAACAGTTATGATACTTGTAAATACTGATTACATCGCAGGAAAAAATTTAGGTATGCTCGGACTGGTAAAGGGTTCGACGATACAGTCAAAGCACGTCGGCAAGGACATCATGCAGGGATTCAAGACCATTATCGGCGGCGAACTTAAAGCCTACACCGAAATGATGAACGAGGCGCGTGAGATCGCAACCCAGCGCATGATACAGGAGGCTCAGTCAATGGGTGCGGACGCTGTTGTCAATGTTCGCTATTCCACTTCGGCTATCATGCAGGGTGCAGCCGAGGTCATCGCTTACGGAACAGCAGTCAGATTTATATGATAGAAAAACTTGATATAAATTCGCTCCCCACGCCCTGCTATGTTGTGGACGAGGAGCGAATCGTCCGCAACCTTGAAATTTTAAACAATGTTGAAAAGCGAACAGGCTGCAAGATACTTCTGGCGCAAAAGGCTTTTTCATGCTACCACATCTATCCGAAAATACGCGAATACGTTTCGGGAACAGCTTGCAGCGGACTTTACGAAGCAAGGCTCGGATACGAGGAGATGGGCGGCGAAAACCATGTTTTCTCAGCCGCATACCGCGAAAATGAGATGGACGAGATGATCTCATACTGCGGACACATTATTTTCAACTCTTTTTCCCAGCTTGACAAGTACCGCGACCGTGTACTGAAAGCAGGCAGAAAGATCGGCCTCAGGGTGAATCCCGAATGTTCCACTCAGGAGGGACACGAGATATACGACCCATGTTCACCGAAGTCAAGGCTCGGCATAACCAATGTCAACTTCGACAGAAATGACCTTCGCGGAGTTAGCGGACTGCACTTTCACACACTATGCGAGCAGAATTCGGACGCTCTTGCAGAAACACTCGATGCAGTAGAGCAGAAATTCGGCGATGTACTTTCTTCCCTTGAATGGATAAATTTCGGCGGCGGCCATCACATCACCCGAGATGACTATGACATTCCGCTCCTTGAAAAGTGCATACGCAGAATGCAGGATAAATACGGTCTTGAAGTTTTTCTCGAACCCGGCGAGGCTTTTGCACTCAACGCAGGCTATCTCGTTACGGAAATTCTCGATATCACACGCAATGATATGCCCATAGCGATCCTCGACACCTCGGCGGCGTGTCATATGCCTGATGTGCTTGAAATGCCGTACCGTCCGCCGCTGTTTAGTTCGGGAGAAGCAGGCAGTCTTGAATACACCTACCGCCTCGGCTCGCAGACCTGTCTTGCAGGCGACGTTATCGGCGAATACTCATTTGACAAACCTCTTGAAGTCGGCGGCAGGCTCGTTTTCGGAGACATGGCTATCTATTCAATGGTCAAAAACAACACCTTCAACGGTATGCCGCTCCCGTCAATTCTTCTGCTGAAAAAGGACGGAACGACAGAAACTCTCAGAAGCTTTAGCTATGAGGATTTCAAGTGCAGGCTGTAATACATGAAAGGACTGATGTAATTCAGTCCTTTTTTGCCAATTACGCCGAAAATCCAGCAACACCCCTTTACTTTAGCTGATTAGTATGGTATAATGTTAGAGCATTAATATTCCGGGATCTTTCCGCACAGAAATACTATTTCCCATTCGGAAAGGTTCTGATAATAAAGGAGAATTACCTGTTATGAAATTTACAAAAGTTCTTTCAGCCGCTGCTGCACTCGTACTTATGGCTAATCTTGCCGGCTGCGGCAAGGCTTCCGATAAGGACAGCTCGTCCGGCAATTCATCAAGCACATCTGCTTCTGACGATTCGCTCCAGAAGGTTCTTGACAGCGGAGAATTCGTTCTCGGCCTTGACGCTTCATTCCCTCCTATGGGATTCAGCGACGAAAACAATGAGATAGTTGGTTTCGATATCGACGTGGCTCAGGCAGTCTGCGACAAAATGGGTGTTACGCTCGTTAAGCAGCCTATCGTATGGGACGCTAAGGAGCAGGATCTGGAATCCGGCAGAATCGACTGTGTTTGGAACGGTATGTCAATCAGCCCCTCCCGTGCTGAGGCAATGAACCTCTCCGACCCTTACATGGAGAATGAGATGATTTTCGTAGTTCCCTCAGACAGTGATATCAAGAGCCTTGATGACATCAAGGGCAAGACTGTAGCTGTTCAGCTTGGTTCTACTGCTGAGGAGATCCTCGCAAATGCTGATTTTGCAAACGACATCACAACAACTCCTCTTGAGGACAACGTAACTGCTCTCCAGCAGCTTGAACTCGGATTCTCGGACGCTGTTTTCATGGATTCTGTTGTTGCAAACTACCTCATCACTTCAGAGGGCAAGGATTTTGTCATTCTTCCCGAGGGCCTTGAAAAGGAAGAGTACGCTATCGGATTCCGCAAGGGCGATCAGGCACTCCGCGATGAGGTTCAGAATACTCTCAGCGAACTCAAGGCTGACGGCACTCTCGGCGAAATCTCCACCAAGTGGTTCGGAAGCGACATTACTACTGTAAAGTAATAGCCGCCGTGAAAGGAGATATCCTATGACAGCCGATGAGATCCTGCATCTGTTCAAGCTCATGCTGAGCTATTTGCCGCCGACGCTTAAACTTTTCGGATTCACTCTGCTGTATTCGATCCCGCTCGGAATGGTCGTGGCTCTGCTCAAAATGTGCAAATTCAAGCCTGTTTCATGGCTTACCAATCTTTACATCCTTATCATGCGCGGAACTCCCCTACTGCTTCAGATAATTGTTGTGTACTACTCAGTGCCGACAATACGCAGCAATCCTCATTGCCCTGCGTTTCTGCAAAATCTCCTCAACGGCGTTGAACTCAGGGGCGATGCAGGCGTTGTGTATATGTTTCGCATGATACTGCTCGCATTCGTGCTCAACTACGCAGCTTATTTTGCGGAGATCTTCCGCGGCGGCATAGAGTCTATTCCAAAGGGACAGTACGAAGCGGCAGCAATGCTCGGCTTTTCAAAGCTCCAGACATTTTTCAGGATCATTCTGCCGCAGGTGGTAAAGCGCGTAATTCCTGCGTCCTCAAACGAAGTCATAACGCTCGTAAAGGACACTTCACTCGCCTACTCAATGGGCTACATGGAAGTCATGTACATAGCGAAAAAGCAGATGACGACTTTCAGTTCGCTCACTCCGCTTTTCATGGCAGGTCTTTTCTACTTTGCAATGGCAACGATCCTGACTATGATCTTCGGTCTTGCCGAGAAAAAGCTGAACTACTACAAATAGGGGGCGTAACATGGAAAACTTACTGGAGGTAAGAAACCTCAAAAAAAGCTTCGGAAAGCTTTGCGTCCTCGAAGATATCAGCTTTAATGTCGAAAAGGGCAAAGTCGTTGCGATAATCGGGCCTTCCGGTTCGGGTAAGTCCACGCTCCTGCGCTGTCTTACTCAGCTTGAACGTGCCGACAGCGGTGAAGTTACCGTCTGCGGCGAGGAAATGCTCACCAAAGACGGCTACAGAGATGCAAAAACTCTGCGCGAGATTCGTCTGAAAACCGGTCTTGTGTTCCAGAATTTCAATCTTTTTCCGCACTTCTCTGTTCTGAGAAACATCACCGAAGCTCCCGTCCGCGTGCTCAAACACGGCAAAGCAGAAGCCAAGCAGAATGCCATGGAGCTTCTGAAGAAAATGGGTCTTGAAACCAAGGCGGACTCCTATCCCTGCGAGCTTTCGGGCGGACAGCAGCAGCGCGTTTCTATCGCGCGCGCACTCACGCTTAACCCTGATATTCTTTTCTTTGACGAACCCACCTCGGCACTCGACCCCGAACTTACGGGCGAGATCCTGAAAGTAATCAAGGAACTTGCGGCAGAAGGCATGACCATGGTTGTCGTAACCCACGAAGTGTCTTTCGCGAGAGATGTTGCCGATCACGTTATCTTCGTGGAAAACGGCGTTATCGTAGAACAGAATGAACCGTCCGTGCTCTTTGGCGAAAATGCTTCCGATCGAGTAAAGCAGTTCCTCGCAAGATTCAACAGATAAAAACTGATCTGAAATAATAAAACAGTCCCACACAAATCACTAACGTGTGGGACTGTTTTATTGCGTTAAGCCTCGTCACCTGTTTGTTACAATGACCTGACAGCTTTCCATTGTATCGAGTGCAGCGTTATGTTTCTGCGGAGTTACTCCGGCACAGCACGAGGCATCGACTGAAATTGTCAGCTCGGGCATGAATCCCTTGAGCATAAGTGCGTTTGAAACCACACAAATATCCGTGCAGATACCCACAAGCTCTACTGAATCGACCTTGCCGCACTCGTAACTTTTCAGCATATCCTCCGCAAGCTGACGGCTTGCAAAAGCAGATTTCTCGTAAACCTTTCTGCCCTCTGCAAGCGGAGCAAGCTCTGTCGGAAACTCCCAGCCGTCGGTATTTTTTATGCAATGCTTGACCGGCAGAAGCCTTCCCTCCTGAGTTTCAAGGTAGTTCTCAAAATGCGTATCCTTTGTGAAAATCACCTCGCCGTCAAAGCTTTTCACTTTCTGTATGAGCCTTGACAGCATCTCTGCCGCCTCCTTACTGCCGAGATCTCCGTCAACAAAATCCTTCTGAACGTCAACAACGATCAAATACTTCATAATATTCTCCCTTTCTTCTTATGCTCCGGCAATCAGACGTTTATGTAGCCGTCACAATACGGACACCTGTTCGCATAGCCGCTCGATGCCTGAAAATTCGCGCCGCATGACGGACAGGTCACTCCGACAAGCTTCATCTCCTCGGGAACGACAGGTCTGTTGTTCATAAGCTCCTCCTCGCCCGTAATATGCTCGTATCTGAGCGACCTCGGATCCCAGCTAAATCTTCCGTTATATTCAAATATGTCAATTGTCATGCCGATTCCGTACATATTTGAGTTGCTGGAAAACTGCGTAGGAATTATCGCCTCGCGCACATAATGATTAACGTCAAAAAAGCGAACCTTTGTATTCACTGTATACTGACCATTCACAACAAACGAGGAATCGTCAACATAGCCGTATACCTTTGCAGGATAGCGCGTTCCCTTTGAGCGTACTTCCATTTTTCTAATCATCTGTCGGAATGCGATAACGAGCATAACTGCTCCTATCAATGCAAAAAGCAGCGGAATAAGAACAAACACACCTATACCGCTTTCCCTGAATATGCCCGATGTACTTGCAAAAAGTATCGTCATGACCATTCCGATAGTGAAAAACATTCCGCCCATCAAAAATAAAATTACTGTCACAGGCATTCTCCTATTCATCTGATTTATCTAGGGAGTGTTGACACTAAGATAATATGCAGATTTTCGAGCATAAATTTTACGTAGACAAGGCAAAAAGTCGCAGGCAGGCTGTCGCCTGTCAAGACTTTTTAACGCAGGATGCGTGAAATTTTGCCGAAAAGATGCGTTGTTAGGCTTAGTGTCAACACTCCCTAAATTATACCAGAGATCCACTCAAAAATCAACCCCGACAAGGCGACTGTTTCCGCAAAATGCCCACAGCAATATGCGCCCACAGTTTTGTTGACATTGCTTCGGTAATATGCTATAATTACGCTGAAGAAGGTGATTTTTTGTGAGAATGGACGAAATAGGCTACAACCACCGCCACGGTCGCTCGTTTTACATTGACCGTCCGGAGGGAACGGGCGACTGGCTTATGCTGATAATAAAGTCTCCCGCATATTTCCGCGTTGACGGCAAAGATATAAAAACGAGTTCCTGCGCTTTTATTTTGTACGAACCCGGCGCTCCTCAGCATTACCACCCTGCGGCAGACGAATATTTTGACGACTGGATACATTTCGGGCCGAGCAATGAGGAGCTTGAGCTGATAATCAAGCTTGGAATTCCGCTGAACCGCCCCGTAAATGTAAATGATATCACCGATATTTCGGCGATCGCACGAAATATGTGCTTTGAATATTACTCGTCAAATCAGTACAAAAACAGCACTGTTGACCTCTATTTTCACCTGTTGCTGTATAAACTCGGAGAGAAAGTGAATTCCGCTGAAAAAAAGCAAAAAGCCTCCGAGAGCCTTTATTTCGAGAAGCTTATGTGGATACGCGAGTCGATTTACCGCTGGCCGTCACGAGATTACTCTATCGACGACATGGCAAGTGAGCTTTCGCTGAGCCGTTCAAGATTCCAGCATCTTTACACAGCAACATTTGGCGTGAGCGTAAACAAGGACGTTATTACAAGCCGTCTCAGAAAGGCTGCCGAAATGCTCCGAACCACAGATCTTTCCGTTAAGGATATCGGAATTATTATCGGCTACGGAAACACTTCTTATTTCGTAAAACTGTTTGGCAGCGCTTACGGTCTGCCTCCTCTGCAATACAGAAATGCTGAAAGCGCCGAGGGTTCGCACTCCGAAAGCGAGCCGCAGAAAAAATCCGAAAAGGAGTCGTATGAAAGTTAAATTTGCACTTGTATTCTCAGCCGTGTGCCTGCTGTGCTCATGCGGCTCGGACAATAAAGTCCCCAACACGGTGGAAGTCGCCCAAACCCAGACAACAGTTTCAGATATTGAAAGAACTACAGCGCCAACTACCGTTTCTACCGAAGAACAGACCACTGCTCCTGCAACGACTTCCGCTCCTGCTCCGCCGGAAGATCTCATACTTTCAGGCGCAGGAAATGTTGAAGTTTATGACAAGCTGACTGTCGGAGACTACATCACCGACACAAATGTAGAACTTGCTGAGCCTTCCGCTATCCTTGACACAAGCGAACTCGGCGAGCATCAGCTCTCCGTACCATATACTTTCGGGGGAGGGACTTTCTCTCAGGATATCACCTACAACGTTGTTGATACTACCGCGCCTGTTGTTCTGAATTCAGGCTGGTCACCCACTCATCAGTGCGGTATGCCGTTCGACCTTAACGACTATGTGGGCTTTGCTGACAATTACGACCGTGCTCCCACACTCACCTATGTTGGAGAAGTTGACCCGAATACTGTCGGTGACTATCCGCTTATCGCAACTGCATCTGACAGTTCGGGAAACGCAGTCTCGTGGGACGTTACAATTTCCGTTGCCGAAGTTGTTCCACCTATCCCCGACTACGGCGAGCCTGTTGCTTTTGCCGATTTCATGGAAAAATACGCCGCTGACAATGTGCGTTTCGGTATTGACATTTCAACTTGGCAGGGCGATATCGACTTCAATGCCGTTAAAAACGCAGGCTGTAGCTTTGTTATAATGCGAATCGGCTATTACTACAGCAATATTACAATGGACGACCGCTTTCAGGCGAATCTCGCAGGTGCTCAGGCGGCAGGACTTGATGTGGGAGTTTACATATACACCACCGACCGCTCAGAACAGGATGTGCGCGACCACGCAAACTGGATCGCGACTCAGCTTGACGGAACACAGCTTGCCTTTCCTGTGGCATACGACTGGGAGGAGTTCGGAAGCTTTCAGAAGTACGGCATGAGCATTCACGACCTAAACGAGTATTATCGCCTGTTTTCTGATGAAATGAACAGCTACGGCTACTCGGCAATGCTCTACAGCAGCAAGAATTTCCTGAATAATTTCTGGAACGATGACTCAAAAGCACTCGATCCCGTGTGGCTTGCGCACTTCACCGAGCAAACCGACTATGACGGCGAATATGCGCTTTGGCAGGCAAGCAGTCACGGAAGAATTGATGGAATTGACGGAAATGTTGATTTTGATATTCTTTATACCGACAGATTTTAAAGTAAATTCGCTGCTGATATAATAATGGGATTCTAAAGGGTTGTTAACCCTTTAGCGGATTCCAAAGGCAGAGCCTTTGGTGGGGTGTGGGGCAAAGCCCCGCAAATCGCCGCAAAGCGCTCCGCAAAGGGTGAATTTAAAAACAGTCCGGTGGACTGTTTTTAAAGAGGGAACGCCCTGCAAGTGAGGGCATTCCCTTATCAAACTTACACTTTTTGACAAACCAAAAGCTCCCAAACGGGAGCTTTTACTGTTTATCTGTACTTATAGACCGTAGCCGACTCAAATCCGTCAAGCAGTGTCGTCATTCTGCCGAACGCCATTCCCGTGCCCTTTGCAACACAGTTTATCGAATCCTTGGCGATATTGCAGTTTATTCCAAGAGTTCTCTTGATAAGCTGCGGCAGTCCGCCAAGAAGTACGCCGCCGCCAGTCATGAGCAATCCGTTATCATAGATATCACCGACAAGCTCGGGCGGAGTATCCTCCAGAACCTTTCTTATCGCCTCCATAATAGCGAAAGTATCGTCCTCGATAGCCTCAAAAAGCTCGGTCTCGCTGATGAGGACCTGTGCAGGCAGTCCCTTCAGGAGACTTCTTCCCTTGACCATATACGTTATCTCGTCGCTCGGGTCATAAAGGTTGCAAAGCTCGATCTTCACGCGCTCAGCAGTACGCTCCCCTATGAGAAGCTTGTACTTGTTCTGCATATATTTGATGATAGAACGGTCGATCGCATTTCCTGCCGTCTTTATCGTGTACGAAGTTACAACTCCGTTCATTGAAACGATAGCCACATCAGTAGTTCCGCCGCCTATATCAACGATCATATGACCCTTTGCCTTGGTGATGTTGACTCCTGCGCCGATCATTGCCGCGATAGGTTCCTGAATGAGGTATACCTGACGCGAACCTGCACTCTTTGCCGCATCTACCACAGCACGGCTCTCGATATCCGTGATAAATGAGGGGACGCAGATAATAATTCTCGGCTTTACAAGCTGATGTCCCGAGACCTTTAAAATAAACTCGCGTATCATGCTGTGAGTGAGGTCATCGTCGGAAATAACTCCCTCGCTTATAGGCCGTGCCACGGCGATATAATCGGGATTTCTGCCTATCATCTCATAAGCCTCCCTCCCTACTGCAAGAACGCGCTCGGTTCGGGTATTATACGCAATGACCGACGGTTCACTGAGAACCACTCCCCTGTTGCCCATGGTCATAACGATATTTGAAGTTCCTAAATCTATTCCGATATCCGTATTAGCCATTTTTATGTATCCTTTCTCTATTCAAGTCCGAGTATTGCTCGCGCCTCGGCGCTGTCGGACAGATCCTCAGGCTTATTCTCAAACGGAAGCTGTTCAGGCGGAGTATTTTTGCCGCCGCTCAGCATTTCTCTAAGGCAGGTATAACGCCTTGTCCGCTTGTTATTGTCAACCATTCTGTGTACGCGCTCCTCCGTGCCGATGAGTATCATCAGCTTTTTGGCTCTTGTGACCGCCGTATACAGAAGATTTCGGTAATACAGCTTGTCAAAGCCGTCAGGCAAAGTCATTATCACTATTTCAAATTCACAACCCTGACTCTTATGAACTGTAACCGCATAAGCAAGTTCAAGCTGCGGCAGTAGATCATATGGATACTTTGCTATTCTGCCGTCAAAGTCGATCACAACTGTCTGAGCCGCATGGTTTATGTTAACTATTATGCCGATGTCTCCGTTATAGATCCCCGTTCCCTGCTCGGACTCGTCACGCCGCCACACGATATCGTAGTTGTTTCGTGTCTGCATGACCTTGTCCCCAAGCCGAAACGTATATATGTAGCTTTTGCATTCGGGCTTTTTCTGCGAGGGCGGATTCAGCTCGTTTTGCAGCAGCTTGTTAAGCTCAATTGTTCCAAGAGGCCCTTTTCTCGTTGGCGAAAGTATCTGCAAATCTTCGATCGGCGAATACTTGTAGGCTTTCGGCAGGCGCGTTTTCACGAGATCTACCGTAAGCTGCATTGCCTTTTCCGTATCGGGACGGTTAAAGAAGAAAAAGTCCTTATTTTCATTGGTAAGTTCAGGGTATTCTCCTGTAACTATCTTATGCGCATTTGTTACTATACGACTCATTTTTGCCTGTCGGAAGATCTCCTTCAGTTCGATCACCGTAACAGCTTTGCTGTCGATGAGGTCACGCAGGAGATTTCCTGCGCCCACCGAGGGCAACTGATTGCTGTCGCCGACCATAATGAGCTTGCACCCGAGTTTCACGGCTCGCAGCAGTTTCTCGAACAGCAGCACATCGACCATTGACATCTCATCAATGACAAGCACATCACATTCAAGCGGATTATTCTCGTTGTGCACAAACGTAAGCTTACCGTCAGAGCCGTATGCCACTTCGAGCAGACGGTGAATGGTTTTCGCCTCGCACTCCGTGAGGTCAGCCATTCGTTTTGCCGCACGCCCTGTCGGAGCTGTGAGCATTACGCGGCTGCCCCTTTTTTGGAAAATGGAAATGATCGCGTTCAGGGTGGTCGTCTTACCTGTACCCGGGCCGCCTGTCATTATCATAAGTCCCTTTGAAATAGCCGAAGTTATGGCTTTTCGCTGGAGTTTTTCATAGTGTATGCCATGTTCTTCCTCCTCGATATCTATCAGAACATCATAATCAAAGTCCTCGGGAGAAGTAAAATCGCGCAGGATCGAGATTCTGTCGGAAATAAACTTTTCCGCGTAATAGTAGTCGGGAAGGTAAACATACTCACGCTCATTTTTTATGTATTCAAAAAGCTCGTTCTCGTCAAGTCCGGCATTGTAGGAACTGTAAAAGTCCTGCTCGGAAATTTCGAGAAAGCCTTCCGCCTTTTTAAGCAGGATATCAAGCGGCAGGCACGAATGACCAATCGCAGTATTTGCGCGCAGAATATGCTGGATCCCCGCGATCACGCGTTTATTGGAGTTTTTCTCGATATTCATGTCGCTCGCTATGGTATCCGCCTTGTCAAAATCAAGCTCTATCGCATCGCCGCATAGCAAGTACGGATTGACCTTGAGAAGTTCGAGCGAATCGCCGCCGAATTTGTGATAGGTTTTCATGGCAAACTGCGACTTAATGTCGTATTGCGACAAAAAGGACATTATACAGCGCAGGGAAAAGAGTTTTTTCGCCTCCGCAGCTATTTCCTCACACTTTTTCGCTGAGATCCCCTTTATCTCGCTCAGCCGAAACGGCTCGTTCTCGATGATATCGAGAGTCTTTTCGCCGAATACACGCACGATTTTTGATGCAAGTCCCGGGCCTATACCCTTGATTGCTCCTGAAGAAAGGTATTTTTCAATATTTACCGTGTCACTCGGAAGTTTTCGCTCGCAGTATTCCGCACGGAACTGCGTGCCGAATTTTCGGTGAGTCACATATTGTCCCTCAAGGATGAGCACCTCGCCC
>ENA-ORLU01000212-ORLU01000212.1-human-gut-metagenome-genome-assembly--contig:-NODE-212-length-62579-cov-9.248168_pt1 | contig 62579 bp, 48 predicted proteins | sample MGYA00243009_ERZ508833 | MGnify/ENA primary metagenome ERZ508833 (study PRJEB26277, sample SAMN04329763) | human gut metagenome | biome: human-associated habitat | host: Homo sapiens | place: USA...
CAAAGGTAACTTCAGCTTGACTATTTACATTCTCTTGGGCGTGATTTTTTATCTCATGGGTATTTCATTGTATCAATTTTATATAGAACTAATAATGTATGATAATTCAATAAGTATGTTTCCTAAATATAATTCAGAAATATCTTCTGAATTATATTCCTCTGTTTCTTTTATCCATGCTTGGTGTGCTGTAATCCATTTATTGATTCTGGAAGAAAGTTCAGATATGTCTTTCTTTGTTGTCTTTAATAGTTCTGCGTAATCGTTCCCGTTTTCTTCTTCATATATGCTTTCCTTTAATTTTATCAGGAAACAATTTACAGGCAATTCTTTAACGCATTCCAGATAGATACCTTGATTATTCCAAGTTTCGAAGTCATTTTTCAGTATGCTTTTATCCCTTCTATATAAAGTTATATGTGATTCCAATATTTTAAGCCTTCCATTCAATGAAGCTGAACTGGCATAAGAGCCACCCCAATATTTTAAGTAAGTGCAATCTGTATAGGCTTTTGATAGCAATTCCTCTAATTCATACCATGCCGTAATCTCATCCTTCAACAAAATTCTTTGTTGTTCTGTCTTACATATATCCAACAGTTGAGCATATTCATTAAATTGTTGGAAAACCAGACGAGTATATTCTACTCTATTATTTACGTTCATTCCCATTGTAGAATCATCCGAATCTAGTTCCCATAATTTACGACTTGCTTCAATCACTGTATCAGCCTTAGCATACTGTGATATGGTATCTGTTCCCAGTTTATTCGTATTGTAATATTTACACAACTTCTTACGATATTCATTCATCCACTTTAAATCGTTTTCAAAAGTAAGAGAAGATAAAGAATCAGTGTGAATATATTGATAGAGAGGGCTTATCAATGCAACAAGTTCTCGGCTAGCTTTTAAGATTGTGTCAGCTGTCCAGAATTCAAGGCTTTTAACATCTGCGCATTCTTCTTCCATCATCAACTCTGCAATCTGTTTGAACACAGTTCCAGCCATTAGTCCACCGCTTGCAGGTTTATCTTTCTTGTTGATTGACACAATTACGCTGTATTGAGGATTATCGGCAGGGAAATAGCCACAGAACTCTACTGCGTATTCACCATTTGGAAGTTGTATTGTTCCCGTTGCTCCAGCTATTTTTACTTCATCAGACATGGCTGGTCTAGCCAATCCATCCGTTACCGTATATTCCAGTGCTCGCTTAATATTATTGACAGCTGTTTTATCACCAATCATACCTTGTGCTATGGCATTATAAAAAGTCAGATTCTGCAAAGGAGTAGTGAACACTCCATATCCCGAAGGATTATAGATAAGACTGGTATCTTTCACTTGATAGCCATACTTTGTAAGTGCTTTTGCAAAAGCCTGTGCATCCTTAAATGTATGCTTAGCAGTTTTATAGTTGGCAATATTTGAAGAAAGTCCGAATCCTTGTTGTATGGTAATCTTTCCATATCCTCCCCTGTACCAATTATGGTCGAGTAAGGTATCTTTACCGATAATTAAAGTACCATTACCTACGTCTATAGTATCAGAAAGTTGAACAGTTTTTGTTTCCAATACAGCCAACAGTGAAGCGGTACGTATCAAGCCAGATTCTTGTGGCTTTTGTTCTGTACCAGCAGAGGCTTTTATTTCTCCTGTCTGTACTTCCATTACAATGACTTGTCCAGAGGTAGCATCAAGCTCGGACAGCTTGTTTTGTAGAATGGAATCTACTTTTATTTGTAAAGTGTTATAGATGATTCTTTTTTGTTTCAGAGATTGGCTGGCATATAAAACAAATGGAAATAAGAAACACAATATGTTAATGGATTTCATGTATTTTTTATTGTTAAGGTTTCTTTATGCAGGTTGTGATAATATTTAAGCAAATAATCGTATTGAGTAAAATATAAATCCACACTTGTGGTCCGAACTTTAAATAATTATAAGTAATAAGCAATCCTATATTAAAGATTATTCCTAAAATGTTTATTGTAGTATTAACCTCTTGTTCAAAAAGAATGTAATAAACAATAATTCCAATTATAAACCAAACTGTTCCAGCTCCTAATTCATATTCCCAATAAAAGCTAAGATATGAAGCTAAATAACTAATAATAAGATAGATGATAGAGAAGAATAATCCTCCTGCTATTTTAAATATAAAATCAGATATTTTCATTATATAATCTCACATTAATTAATAAAAGCTTTATTGAAATATGCAAAATAAGAGAAATGGATTATTAGAAAAATTATTATTACTAATAGGAAGATGACAATTCCTGTTCCTAATGCTATTTCACTCCATTCTTTGGCATTTTCTGAATAATCTTTAGCTTCCGTATAATTCCCTTTTTTATACGCTTCGCTAACTTTTAAGGCATTTATAATGCCAACAATTCCCAATGGGAAGCAACAAAAAACAGTAGCTAATATGGATGGAATTAAAAAACTATATGGCATAGGCGGTATTGGAGGGGGAATTTCTTGTAGCAGGTCAGATAGTTCTACTATTTCTTTGGCTTCTATCCATTCATCCATACCTAATCTCCAAATATAAGTAGTGGGGTGTATGTTTTTCTTTTTTAATTCTTGAAGGGTAAAAGGCCCTTTTGTACATCCTTTTTCTAAAATATAGTATGTGCTCATTGTTTTTATAAATATTAAGACTTTGCTGTTTAAGCACTTATTATTTTAATTTGGAAATTTAGAAAATATTCTTTGAGTTATCTTTTGAAAATCATTTTTGTATTCAGGAGGATAACATAAAATGGCAGTCATAAAAATGTCATTTTTTAATACAGTCTTTTGATAGAAAATTCTTCCGTCACTTGTGTAGTCAGAGATGACAAACCAATTGTTTTTTAATGTGCTATATGCTACAGTGGATATAGCATTCTCATAATATCTATCTGCTATTGTTTCATTTAATGCATTATAAGAAGCAAAGACTGATAAATAAATCCTCTCATTCATATAAAAACTGCACCCATCTCCATTTGTAGGTTCTTCTTGTTGAATAAAGCACGATGGGTATTCTATGCTATAATCAAAACGACTATTATGGTAATAGTTGTATTGGACTTCATGTAATTGTGTTCGTATATAATTTGTATTTTCTATTTCTACAACTTCTATGGAATCCTCTACTTCCGAATGATTAGTAATGATTGTATCGTCTGTTATAGTTTTACTATCATTTACAATCTTATAATTTTGTTCTATTCTTCTTAGAAAAACTATTCCAAGAGATGTTCCAATTCCTCCATATAAGCACAGCATAATTAATGATATAATGGTTGCTATAATGCATATGAGTATCGTTTTTTTCATATTTGAAGACTTTAAACATAAAATATATTCCTTACTATCCACCAACTTATTGTTGTTATGAAATATCCCCATATAAATCTCACATTGTGTATTTTTAAATATAAGTTAGGATATTTTCTTCTATTTAACTCAGCGTATCCTAAAACTACGACTATAGGCAATGATAGTATTAGTAGTGCATTATATTTAAAAGCTCTTGATAAATCCAAATGTAGAAGATAATGGATAGCCCTTTGTGAACCACATCCTGGACATTTTAAGCCGGTAAGACAATAGAATGGGCATTTAGGGAAAAGATTATTATCTACAGGATTATAAAAGAAATAGATTAATCCCACAATGGCTATAATCCCTATAATGTAAATATTTCTCATGAATTATTCAATATCGAAAAGATAGTTACACTATAGATTAATAAGTACATGATGATAACTGCGAGTCCAATGAAAAAACCTATTTTAGTCCATTTCTTTGCATTGATGCTAGCTTGTAGTGATGCTGCATAATTACCTTGTGTGTAAAGGGAACTAACTTTTGAAGCGTTAATAATGCCAACAATTCCAAAGGGGAGGCAGCAGAAGAGTGTGACAAGGATAGATTCGGTCATCCAAGTTTTTGGGCAAATATTTGTTCCCATAGAAAGAAAAGTTTAATTATTTATTGTTATAATAAATGATATGGCTAATACTAGAAGATAAATTATGAAGAATACTAGAGCAATAAAAAAACCTACAAGAGTCCATTTTTTTGCTTGCCTGGAGTATTGTAATGCTTGTTGGTAATTTCCGGCATTATATTCTCCTTCTATTTTGGTCGCATTAACGATGCCAATGATACCAAAAGGCAAGCAGCAAAAGCAGGTCACTAAAATGGATTCTACTAACCATGTCTTAGGCATAACATTTAATGTTGGTGGTTCTGGTGGTAAATTAGAAAGAACCTCTGATAATTCAGGAACGTCTTTAGCCTCTTTCCAATTGGTAAACCCCACACTCCATACCATTGTATGTGCATTAATATTTTTGCTGCTTAATTCTTCTTCAGAGAAAGGGCCTTGTTTAATATTGTTTTGTAAAATATAATATTGCATATTATTGGATTTTATTATGCTCTCCAATTCCCCGAAGAAAGCTATTAATAATAAAAAGGTGTGGGAACTATATTTGTCTTATCCTTAGATTAGGTCTTCGCAATACCCTTGGAATGGATAAAACAATAGCAACCCACACCTCATGACAATATAAGAACACCATATTACATGAATATGGCATATATGTCAAAGGTGTGGTGCTATTGCCATCATCTTCATTCCAAAATTAAAGTTGCGAAGTTTAATCTAAGAAGATAATTTCAATAACACCTTTCGTAAATTATGTCCTTTCAGCGTCCCAACTCGATAGGTCACTGGAATTGCTGCAAAGTTAGCGAAAGTTTTTTTTATATTCAAAATAAAGCTTTTATTATTACACATTTAACTATATATCTAATACAGTTCGGTGGGATTATACTGGCTATTATATTAATATTTATATCTAGTCGTAATTGACCTACATTTTCTTCAATTTCTGTAATGGTAAAGCAGAACAAAAAATCACAATAATGTTGGTAGATTTTCAGAACCTCCCCGTTAGAGAGAATATTTTCTGAAAAATCTACCTGCCCATTATTTAGAAGCTCAATGATTCATAAGTCTGCAATATTTCTTCCTGCCTTAATCCCAAGTATCTTTTAGTAATGGCAACAGAACTATGATTGAACAGTTCCATCAGTTTTACTAATGCCAGCTCTGAATTTTCACTATTCATATTATAAACCTGTCTGCCAAAAGTTTTTCTAAGTGAATGGCAGGAAAAGTTTTTAATCTTTAGCCTGTACTTCTTCTTAATCTCTTTAAGAATGATATTTATTCTCTGTTCGTTCAAAGTCCCAATGTTTTGCTACAACAGATATTTTAAGACTTTTGTAGGTGCTTTTCCCATTCTGTGCAATTCTCAACATTAAAGGGTGCTCCCCATTTGCTAGGGTTTTACTTTTGTAGCAAATCACTGAAATTGTAGCGTCCATAAGAATTCGGTTTAATTTTTGGTTTAATTGCTGGTTTAATTTGCTCGATTAAACCGCCGCTTACAGCAATATGCATAAAAGCAAAAAAGCATCGACAATCATCAGATTATCAATGCTTTTTACCAGTCGGGGTGACTGGATTCGAACCAGCGACCACACGCCCCCCAGACGCGTACTCTAACCGGGCTGAGCTACACCCCGAATTGCGGATGCAAAGGTAAGGCTTTATTTTAAATTAGCAAATTATTTCATATGCTTTTTCTGCTTTTTTAGAATAAGCTGTCGCTGTAATATCTTTAATAATGCCTTTTAGCCCATTGTTTCGCAATAGAAGTCGAACATATCATATACCTCATCTTGAGTGGCACTTTGGTTGATATGGATATCACCTATTTCACCGAGTAGGGTGAAGTTGACATTGCCCAGTGAGGGATTTTTCTTATCATGTTTCATAAACTCGTACAGACGGTCATAATCCTTACAGCTGAATGCCAGTTTCCCGTAATGCTCCTTGATGAACTGTATGGTAGGGCGTAACTTGTCTTTGGGGAAACCAACCTTGAGATGTGAATAATATAGTTCGCACACCATTCCCCATGCTACGGCATATCCATGCAATACAGGATGTCCTGTTTCCAGAGCAAAACTTTCGAATGCATGACCTACGGTATGTCCGAAGTTTAAGGCCTTGCGGATATTTTTCTCGAAAGGATCCTGTTCTACCACTTTTTCTTTTACCTCGATGGAAGTAGCGACAAGTTGTTGCAGATGCTTGTAGTCTACGTGCTCCATATCGAATTTGATAAGCTCGCTCCAGTGCTCCGTGTTGCTGATAAGTCCATGCTTCAGCATTTCCGCATATCCCGACAAGATATTGGGATAATCGAGTGATTTAAGAAATTCACAGTCTATCAGAACATAATTGGCTGGTGCGAACACTCCAATCTCATTTTTCAACCCATTGAAGTTGATACCTGTCTTTCCTCCTACAGAAGCATCTACCATGGCCAGTAATGTAGTAGGAATGTTAACCATGTCGATACCTCGTTTGAAAGTAGCAGCTGCAAAACCACCCAGGTCGGTTATCATACCTCCGCCCAGATTGATCATCAGTGAGTGGCGTGTACCTCCCTTGTTGCTAAGCTGGCTCCATACGTAGGCAAGAGTTTCCAGATTCTTATGAATATCTTCCACTCCGATGCAAATATGTTCTGCCTGTGCAAGAAACGGATATTTTTCGATAATCGGAAGGCAATACGTGCGCGTATGCTCGTCGGTCAGAATAAATAATTTATCGTATGTTTTGCTGGTGACTGCCTTTTGCAGGTTTTCTTCCAGGTTATGGCAGATTACAACTTCTTGTTTACTCATAAATCTATTGTTTTTCCTGCAAAAATAGAAAAAAAGTAAAAAGTACATGTGTGTACGTTGACAATTAATTATTTTTGTGCTGAATTTACCAATAAATTGATTTATGAAAGGAATATTACCGGTTGCCTGTAGAATAGCAGGATACGCATTACTTATTTTATCTGTTTTTGTGCCTTTGTTGATGTATATGTTTGGTCAGGTACACGACGGGAATCTGATTTATGTAAAATTGGGGATTAAGTTGGTTGTCTGGCTGTCGCTGTTCATGATTTTTCTCTCTAAAGTAAAGGATGAGGCCGAAGAGACGGCATGTCTGCGCAGTAAAGCTATGAAATATGCCTTATATATCTGGGGAGTGTATTACATCGTGATGCTGATAAAGGGAGCAGTAAACCAAGATTTGCAGGTGGCCGACAATTCTGTCGGAATAGTTTATCTGATTATCTGTGTGATTTGTTGGGAGTTTTTGTATCAGAAGCATCGTATAGAAAAAACGTTCAGAAAAAAATAAGTTTTAAAAAAGGTTGCAATATTAAACCTTTAAAATGTTTTGATGTCAAACCAGCGTTAAAACATTTGATTAGATCGGAATAATGAAAAACTGGGTTATGGGGCTGCTACTGTTATCCTGTGGGATATACGCTTTTGGACAAAGCAGAGGTAGCAAAGGTTTAGTTTCGGGTACAGTTGTCGATGGAGATGATAACTCCCCGGTGATGCAGGCTACGGTACAGATTCTTGCGTTGAAAGATAGTTCGATGGTAGCTGGTAATGTGACTGATTTGGACGGACGCTTTTCTTTGTCAGCTCGTCCGGGTAAATATCTGTTGAAGGTTTCCTTTGTCGGATATTCGCCGTCTTTTCAGCCTATTACATTAACGAGTTCTAAACCACGTCTTAATCTGGGAACAATCTCCCTGCACTCGGATGCAGTTATGCTTGAAGGAGCTGTCATTGTAGCTCAGGCACCAGAGGTTACTGCTGCCGAAGATACATTGGTATACAATAGCTCTGCATATCGTGTTCCGGAGGGTTCTGCACTGGAAGAACTGGTTAAGAAATTGCCGGGAGCAGAAATTGACGATGACGGTAAAATTACGATCAACGGAAAGAAAATAAAGAAAATTATGATTGACGGCAAGGAGTTTTTTGCCGATGATCCTAATATCGCCATGAAGAACCTGCCGGTTAATATCATCGATAAGATACGTGCCTATGAAAAACAGTCGGATATGGCACGAATGACTGGTGTGGACGATGGAGAAGAGGAAACCGTGCTCGACCTGAGTGTGAAGCCCGGAATGAATCAGGGATGGATTGGTAATACCGATCTGGCTGCCGGTACGAAAGACCGTTATAGCGGAAAGGTGATGATCAATCATTTCCGCAACAAGAACCAGCTGACTGCCATCGGTTCGGTCAATAACGTAAATGACAATGCTTTTCCCGGTGGAGGTGGAGGATTCCGTAAGGGAGGAAACGGTCTGACTGCTGTGAAAATGGCAGGTGTGAACTTTGCCACTGAAACAGAAAAGTTGAAGACTGAAGGAAGTGTCAACTTTAATTATAAGGATGCTGATATCGTCAGTAAACAGGCATCCGAAACTTTTGTATCATCGGAAAGAAGTTCTTTTAAAAACGCGCTAGACCATTCTCGCAATAAAAATACCAAGCTGGTGGCAGATGCCTTTATCGAGTGGAAACCGGATACCATGACTACTTTTGTATTCCGTCCTCGTTTCAGCTATGGTAAGACCGACAATACCAACGGACAGAACTCTTATACATTCAGTCAGGATCCTGGATATACAACTGATGAACTTTTCGGTACGGACGACTTGACTTCGCTGGTTTCCGAAGAAGATATTATCAATACGGTGCTGAAGAATACACTGAAAAAAGGTGATGACCTGACTGTAGGAGGTTCGGTGCTCGTGAACCGGAGATTAGGCAAGCTTGGCCGGAATATTACATTCCGTGGAAAATATAATTACACCAATAGCAGCAGTGAACAGTTTTCTACATCGGAAACAGAGTATTTCCAGAAAACTCCGGAAGAACGTATGGAAATATTGAACCGCTATATTACAACTCCTACAAAGAGCTACGATTATAGTGCGCGTCTGACGTACAGTGAGCCGATTTTTACCGGGGGATTTTTGCAGTTCAGCTACAATTTCCAGTATAAACACTCTACCACAGATAATTCTACATTCGATATGGGTGACAACTGGACGACTGGTGACGGAGTGAATGAAAGTAATCCGGGAGTGCTCAACAACGACTTGAGCAAGAGTGCAGCCTATAATTATTATAATCACCAGATGGATGTTACTTTCCGCTGGATACGTGAGAAGATGCGCTTGAATGCGGGAGTCAGCTTCCAGCCTCAGAAGTCGGATCTTTCTTATAAGAAAGGTGATCTGGATACAACGACTGTCAGAAATGTATTTAATTTTACTCCGACATTCGATTTCCGCTATAAATTCTCAAAAACCAGTCAGTTGCGCTTGCGTTATCGCGGACAGGCTTCTCAGCCGAACATGGTAGATTTGCTGCCTATCTCCGATAATACAGACCCGCTTAATATTCAGAACGGTAATCCAGGACTGAAGCCGACATTTACAAATGAATTGCGTGCCGAATATAATTTCTTTAATACGGAAAAACAACGGGGAATGTTTTCATTTTTCCGTTACCAGAATATCATGAACAATATAAGCGACCGCAAAGTCTACGATTCGGAAACCGGTGGATATGTTACTACTCCTGAAAATATTAACGGAAACTGGAACCTGATCGGAATGGTGGGAACCAACATTGCCTTGAGAAACAAGAAATATACCATCAATACGTTTACCAGAGCAAATTACCAGAATATGGTGAGCTATATAAGCGAGAAGGATCTTGTTTCTGATACAGACAAGAATATTACCAAACGCTTGTCGCTGGGTGAACGTTTAAGAGGTACGTACCGTAATGACTGGTGGGAGTTCTCTCTGAATGGCTCACTCGATTATACCCATTCGAGAAACAGTTATCAGGAAAGCAACAATCTGGATACTTACCAGTTTGCTTATGGAGCCAGCACCAATGTGCGTTTGCCGTGGAATATGTCCATTTCTACAGATTTGTCGCAGAACTCCCGCAGAGGATATGCCGAGTCGAGTATGAATACCGATGAACTAATTTGGAACGCTCAGATTTCTCAGGACTTTTTGAAGGGAAATGCTGCTACCGTAAGTATTCAGTTCTATGATATATTGAGAAACCAGAGCAATATCAGTCGTGTAATTACGGCTGCTATGCGTCAGGATACTGAGTATAATGCTATTTATAGCTATTGCATGGTACACTTCATCTATCGTCTGAACCTGTTCGGCGGTAAGGGAGCTGGTAAGGGAGGTCCCGGCTTTGCGCCTCCCGGACCTGGCGGACGTCATGGAGGATTTGGTGGTCCTCCCCATCGCCGGTTTTAAATAATATTCGAAAACGGAGATTCGCATAATGGCGGATACTCCGTTTTTTGTTCGTATCGGTTGAGTTGCTAGTGAATCTCTGTAAGGGAAATATTTTAAACAATTTTAGATTCCCTCCGATTTTCATGTTTGCGGAATCATTTAATTTTTCCTATTTTTGTCCGAATAGCAGAAATTTAGTATGAGAAAATTTTTTTATATCCTTTTGCTTTTGTTCGTCAGTGCTTTAGCTCAGGCACAAATGAACTGTACGTTTACTCATTATTCTCAGGAGAATGGTCTGTCCGAGAATTCGGTAATGGATATGGTACAGGATCACGACGGTATGATATGGTTTGCAACGTGGGATGGAATCAATCGCTTCAATGGCTACGACTTTAAGGTTTATAAGGCCCGTAAGGAAAACGATATGCGATGGAGTTCCAATCGTGTAGACCATTTGCAGGTCGACAAGTATGGAGATGTATGGTGCATTACTTACGATGGGAAGGCATTCCGTTTCGATAAGCGGATGGAAGCGTTTACCGAAGTTACGGCAAATGGGGCTGAAAAAGACTTGGTTATAACTTCTATCTTGCCGTTGGATAATGGAACTGTATGGCTGCTTACTGATAAAAACGGAGGTATCAGAGTGGTGCCTGACAGGAAAACCGGAACACTTGCTTCGAAAGTTTATTTGTCTACTGCTTCAAAAGAAAAAGGTACTGCTATCAAGACTGTTTTTTTAGATAAGAAAAACAGAGAGTGGCTGCTTACAAAAGATGGATTGCTTTGCATCGAAGGTAATAATGGAAAGCAGACTCCTTTTTTTGTAAATACGCATCCTGAATCCGGACGGCCTAACCAGTCTTTTTTTTCGGCTGCATTCGTTAACGGACACGTATATTTTACCTCTAATAAAGGACGGGTATGGAAATACTCGCTGAAGGATGAAACATTCGAGTTGAAAGGCTTGGACTTGCAGGACGATGTGATAAGCATACGGGAATTGTCCGGAGGAAAGGTCATTATGGCTACCCGCCGGTCGGGCTTCGTTGTGGGAGATGCAGCGCTCGAATCACTGAAGTATTACGGTCTGAAAAATGAATTTGATTTTTCTCAGCATCCGATACGGTCAATATATGTCGACAGTCATAATGAGGTCTGGTTCGAAGTAAACAAGATTGGTACGGTCTGTCATTTTAATCCGTCGACGGAGGTGTTCAAGGTGGAACAGGTTCCGGTTGAAAAAGAACCGGGTGATGCTCCAAAGTTTGCTGTCTGCGAAGATAAGCAAGGCAATCTGTGGGTACATCCGGTAGGAGGAGGACTGTCTTGGTTCGACAGAGAAAATAATGAGCTGAAGCCTTTCTATAATGAAGTGGGAACAGATGCATGGCGCTTCTCAAACAAACTTCATGCTATGATGCTCGACCATCAGGGCAATTTATGGCTGGGCACTCACTCCAAAGGACTGGATAAGGTTACATTCTTCAAGAACGAATTCCAGTTGATTAAGCCGCAGAACTGTAAGTACGATACCAATGCCAATCAGGTACGTTCGCTTTGTCAGGATTCCCGTAAGCAGTTGTGGATAGGTACACGTAATAGTAAAGTTTCTGTGTATTCTCTTGACTTCCAGTTGCAGGGTTATCTTACAGTCGACGGACGCATATCACTTACTGGTACTCCTTTCAGAGGATCTGCCTATAAGATAATAGAGGATTCGAAAAAAAATATCTGGATTGCTACGAAAGGAAACGGAATCGTTCAGCTGATACCGCAGGGAAGCGGATATAAGATGCTTCATTATACTTACGATGCCAACGATATCTATAGTCTGAGCCATAACAATGTGTACGACTTGTGTGAAGACAGCTACGGTCGTATCTGGGTTGTTACTTTCGGTGGAGGTATCGATTACATCGAAAAGGAAAGTGATGGAAGTGTCCGTTTTATAAACTCGCGTAATAATCTGAAATCGTATCCAATGGAACGTTGCTATAAGGCACGTCGTATGTTGCTCGACAAAAAAGGTATGCTGTGGGTAGCTACTTCCAATGGACTGCTGGCTTTCAGTGAAAAGTTCGAACGTCCCGATACGATTGATTTTCATTTGTTCGTGTGCATGCCTAATAAGCGTGAAGTGTTGAGCTGCAACGATATATACGATATCTTGCTTACACACGACGGGCGTCTGTTCTTTGCTACTTTCGGTGGAGGACTGAACGAGCTTAAGAGCCTTGATAAAAAAGGTAACGCTCTGTTTACTTCGTATGCGGTAAAAGACGGACTTCCTACCGATGTGCTTTCTTCACTTGCCGAAGATACGAAAGGAGATATATGGATTGGTTCGGAAAGCGGTCTGAGCAAGATGGATATTGTCAACCATCATTTTGATAATTATCTGAAGCAGGAGATAGGAGAGGAGCTTTCGTTTGAAGAAAGTACGGCAATACGTGCCGAAGACGGACGCTTGCTGTTCGGAACAAACAGAGGACTTTTGTGCTTTACTCCCGAACTGATACGGAAAAACTCTTATGTGCCTGGCATTGTATTGTCGGGCTTGAAGATAGCCAATAAAGATGTTGTTCCCAGACCGGAATCCGTATTGCCTGAGTCTTTGAACAGTTTGTCGCATTTGTATTTGTCGCATAAGGAAAACACCGTAACGCTTTCTTTTGCTGCTCTGGATATGAGTTTCCCGGAAAATGTAAAGTATGCCTATATGCTCGACGGGTTCGATAAGGAGTGGAATTATGTGGGTAAACAGCGTACGGCTACTTATACAAACCTGCCGAAAGGTAATTATGTTTTTCGTGTGAAGTCGACCAACGGAGCCGGTATCTGGGTGGAGAACGAACGTGCCTTACGGATAACCGTCAAGCCTTCGTTTTGGGAGACTCCTTATGCCTATGTGATTTACACATTAGGCTTTATGCTGATTCTGCTGGTTGGAGCCTATACACTTTTCGTTATTTACCGGTTGAAACATGAGGTGTCTGTCGAACAGCAGGTAACGGACATGAAGCTCCGCTTCTTTACCAATATCTCTCATGAACTCCGTACACCGCTTACCTTGATAGAGGGACCGCTGGAATATATCTTGAAACGTTCGGATTTAAGTAAGGACGTACGCGAACAGTTGCAGGTGGTAGAACGTAATACACATCGGATGCTGAGGCTTGTCAATCAGATTCTGGATTTCCGTAAGATACAGAATCACAAGATGAAACTGTGCATCGAACAGATTGATATCGTCGCGTTTGTACATAAGATTATGGAGAATTTTGAATCCATAGCCGAGTCGAACAAGATTGATTTTATTTTCGAAACCGAACAGCCTAAGCTCAAGTTGTGGGTAGACGCTGACAAGGTAGAGAAAATAGTCTTCAATTTGCTGTCGAATGCATTCAAGTATACGCAGCCCGGAAAAACCATTACCGTATTTATTCATGAAAATGAAGATACGGTTACCGTAGGAGTGCAGGATCAGGGTATAGGTATTTCTGAAAATAAGAAGGCTTCACTGTTTGTACGTTTTGAAACCCTGCTCGATAAGAACCTGTTCAATCCGAACAGTTCTGGCATCGGACTTTCGCTTGTGAAAGAACTGGTGGAAATGCACCATGCCAGCATACATGTAGACAGTAAGGAAGGAGAAGGAAGTTGCTTTAGCGTAGACTTCCTGAAGGGAAAAGACCATTACGGTGAGAATGCCGAATTTGTCTTGTCGGATAACGTGGAAATAATCGGTGAAGCATCCAAGCATTCCTTGCCTGTGGATGTTGAAACTCCTGCCGTTGCTACACCGGAGGATAAGCCGGAAGCTGTTCCTGCTGCTGATGAGGCTGACAAGGCATCGGTTTCTGAAACAAAGACAATGCTGCTCATAGAAGACAATCTGGAGTTGCGCTTCTTCTTGCGGAGCATTTTCAGCCAGCGTTTCCGTATTATAGAAGCTGCCAACGGAGTGGAAGGACTGGAGAAAGCCATTAAGTATGTGCCCGATATCATAATCAGCGATATTATGATGCCCGAGAAGGACGGAATAACTCTGGTAAAGGAACTGAGGGAGGAACTGACTACCAGCCATATTCCAATCGTATTGCTTACTGCAAAGACCGATATGGACACCAAATTGCAGAGTCTGGAACTGGGGGCTGACAGTTATATCACCAAACCGTTCAGTGCCACTTACCTCGAAGCACGTGTTGATAACCTGCTGGCACGCCGTCAGAAGTTGCGTCAGTTCTATTGCGACCACCTGATGGATATCAACCCTCCGAAAGTGGAAAATGAGGAAGAAGAGGTAGATGTCATGTCGCAGCAGGACCGTCGTTTCCTGGAGCAGCTGACAAACTTTATGGAACGGAATATCGACAATGGAGAACTTGTTGTAGACGATCTGGTGCATGAAATGGCTGTGAGCCGTTCAGTCTTCTTCAAGAAGCTGAAATCATTGACCGGACTTGCTCCGATAGAATTTATCAAGGAAATGCGTGTGAAACGTGCTGCCCAGCTTATCGAGACTGGAGAGTTTAACATGACACAGATTTCGTATATGGTGGGAATCAACGATCCGCGTTACTTCAGCAAGTGCTTCAAGCAACGCTTTGGCATGACTCCTACCGAATACCGTGAAAAGCAGAAAAACAAATAATTGAGATTTTTTTATCGGGGAACCTTTCCGGAAATTTGTACAAAAGCAAAAGGATATTGTACAAATTTCCGGATTTTTTGTTGATAAGTTTTGGCTATTTAGCCTGTTTTTACTTATTGATTTTAGCATATTTTCATTAGAGAAAGATTAGTTTAATTAGGAAAAAAACTTTTTTTTTTGTTTTTTATATAGAGGGTAATTATATTTGTTGTGCTTTTATAAATGGATATGTAAAGTTCTTAACAAGTCAAAGAAGCTTTTTGAGGAGTAAGTATTAACCTAATTAGTGAAAAGGCATGACACTCTTGTATAAAAATGAACATATTTCGTGTACTAATTATGCGGAAGAATTCAATAAAGTTTTTACGTTGATGGAGATTCCCGAAGGGCATACTGTGGAACGTCGGTTTCTTAATACAACTTTTTTGGTTATTTTGTTACAAGGAGATATTGAGATAAGATATGAAATAGATAAATATTTTACTCCTCAATTGGGGTATATGTTTTTACTTCCAAAAAATAAACAAATAACGACCTTTGCTCGGAAAGCTACGACCTTATTATTATGTTCGTTTACAAACGATTTGAAGTTGTGCTCGCGTTTTTCCATTCAACAGTTGTCGCATTTTATATCTGAAAGCGCTTGTCAAAATCCATATTGCTTGAAACTAGATATACGCTTGCAAAGTTTCTTTTCTTTACTAGTAGATTGTTTAAAAGAGGGATTGGGGTGCATACACTATCATCAGATAAAGCGTGATGAACTTTTCTTGTATTTGCGTGCCGGATATACAAAAGAAGAACTGGCTTTGTTTTTCTATCCCGTTTTGGGCCAAAATTTAGAATTTAAGGATTTTGTATTAATGAATAGCCGCAAGATATTTGATGTCAAGAATTTTGCTTTACAGACAAATATGAGTCAGAGTACGTTTAATCGGCGCTTTAAGGAAACTTTCAATGAAACAGCTAAAAACTGGCTCTTATTACGTAAACAGGAGTTTGTGAAGCGCGATATTGCTTTGAGCAATTTGTCATTTAGTGAGATTGCCGAAAAATATAAGTTCTCTTCAACCTCGTATCTGGATACATTCTGTAAAAAATATTTTGGAAAGACTCCTAAAGAAATACGAAAAGAAGCAATTGGAAAAAACTGTATAGGTTGACTAGAATTATAGGGTGATTGTAAATTGTAATTATTTGACGTGAATTTGTAATTTTTGTATTTCCGTTGCTGTTTACCTTTGCAAAAAAATAAAATGATAGTGTAGATGATACGGAAATATAGAAAATTACTCTTTCTATGTGCCTTTCTGTGTTTCGGAGGAAACGGAAATGCTCAAAACGTAGCTTTGAAGACAAATGCTCTTTATTGGGGAGCTACTACCCCCAATGCCAGCGTTGAAATTGGTTTGAGCCGAAAGTTTACTACCGACTGGCAGCTGGCATACAATCCTTGGACGTTTAGGGATGACAGAAAGATGCGTTTCTGGCTTGTGCAACCAGAATTGAGATACTGGTTCTGCGAGAGTTTTGAAGGTCATTTTGTAGGAGCTCACTTGCATGGAGCACAATATTATGGAGGTTTCAGTGATAAGCGATACGACGGTTGCTTGACCGGAGGGGGAGTAACCTATGGCTACAACTGGATATTGTCGTCGCACTGGAATCTGGAAGCGCTGATTGGTGCCGGATACGCTCGCCTGTGGTATAAGGAGAGTCCCCGCATTCCTTGTAGTAAGTGCCATGAAGACAAGACCAAAGATTATTGGGGGCTTACAAAATTGGCTGTATCGGTTTCTTATATCTTTTAAACGTTTGCAATATGAAATTCAGATATACATATTTAATCTGGGCTGGATGCTTGTGGCTTGGAGTAGCCGGCTGTGCATCATCGGGTATGAATAAGAAAGTTGCGGTAACACCGGTGCGTACGCTTACTCCCGACAGCATGTCTACTGTGGGTGTGGATGTGAATATTCACATTCCGGCAAAGGCCTTTACAGGTCGCACCCGCCTCATTGTTGTTCCGCAGTTGCTGCAGAAAGACTCTATGCTGGCAGAATACACTCCTATGGTGTTCGATGCTCCTATCTATAGTAAGAAAATGAACCGCCGTGTACTTCTCGACGGCTATGTTGATACACTGGCAAATGTCGCACGCAAGGTAAACAACCGCAAGGAGTACGATGTAACCTATTCCGAACGGGTAGCCGTGCCTGCCGATATTGACGGCGGACGCATTGTGGCCGTACTTTCTACCGACGGATGTGGTGAGTGTGGTATTGCCGATACCGTAGATATTGCTTACATCAACAATATCCCTACGCTGATAGAACCTAAGAAATCGCTTCAACTGAACTGGATTGAGCCAGAGTTTGTTATCCGTCCCAAGGTTATGGAAGGCAGAGGAGAAGCTTTGTTGCAGTTCGTGATAAACCGTTACGACATCAACCTCTCGCTGGGTGATAACCGCAACGAGATGAACCGTATGCTTGCTACGCTGCAGAAAATCGTGACAGACTCGCTTGCCACACTGAACAGGGTAAGCATTTACGGTATGGCATCGGCTGACGGTTCGTATGCTTTCAATACTACCTTGTCGCGCAACCGTGCCAATTCTGCCAAAAACTGGCTGGTAGACCAGCTTCATATCAGTGCGTCGCAGGCTTCACGTTTCAGTGTCGGTTCCCGTCCCGAAGGCTGGATGCCGGTGCTGCAGGCAATGATTGCCGACGGACACCCCGACTCGCTGAAGGTAAGAGAAATATTAGATAAGTATAATGCCGAGAACGACGATGTGGCAGAACACTATATCCGCCGTCTGTCTTGCTGGAACGACATCAAAAACAATTACTTGCAGAAAGACCGCAAGGTAGAATACGTATATACATATACACTGAAGAGTTTCACTACCGATGCCGAACTGCTCGACATGTACGGCAAGCGTCCCGATGCCTTCAATGAAGAAGAGCTGTTGCGCGTATCGACCCTGAAGAAGACTCCCGAAGAGAAGAAGGAGGTATACCGTACCATTTTGCACTACTTCCCGCAATCGCAGGTGGCAGCCAATAATCTGGCGGTACTTCTGCTGCGTGAAGACAAGGCAGATGAGGCCGAGGCAGTGCTCAACGGGTTGAAAGAATATTCACCCGAGGTGCTGAATACCAAGGCAGCCGTATATGTATATAAGGAAAACAACGAAAAAGCTATTGAGCTGCTTCAGACCAATACCGAATTGCCTCAGGCGCGCTACAACCTGGCATTGCTCAAGGCACAGGAAAGAAAGCTGCAAGAGGCGTACACGCTGATGCGGGGGTACGAAGACGTGAATGCGGCGGTTGTATCGCTCAGTGTTGGCGATACACAGCATGCGGCTTCCATTATGGATCGCTGCGAAGACCACACTCCGCTGGCAGAATACGTACGTGCGCTGGTGGCTGCACGTATGCAGAAAGAGGCAGACGAGGTAGCAGCCCGTCTGGAACATGCGCTGCCCGACAGCCGATTGAAGGAACGAATGCAAACAGAGCCGGATTTCCTTCCTTACCTTACGACACCGGCATTTCAAGCATTGACAGAAGGAAAAGACTATGAGTAAAGGAATAAAGATATTGTATGTATTGCCGGTGGCTGTGTGTCTTCTGTGGAGCAGTTGCATACGCGACTCCATTCCTCCCTGTCCGCCGCTGCAGGTTACGCTTACGGTAAAAGACAAGAATTACTTCAACATCGACGATGCCGTGAAGTTGGGACTGATGGAGCGCAAGGCAGAAAACCTGCCGTTTCGCGATTATGTGAGCACGCTATATTACATTGTACACGATGCCGAAGGAAAGGTAGTGGCAGAGCAGAAAAATACGCTGGTAGACAACGATGATCAGACTCAGCTTATCACTCTTCCCGAGTCGTTGCCGTATGGAAAATATACCCTTACCGTATGGGGGAACATGAAAAGCGACGAACCGCTGGGCGAAGATGCTACTACGGCAGAAATGGAAGCTGTGGGTGCGGCGGCAAACGACATCTATCTGGCAAGTGCTACGTTCGACTATCGTTACGGCAACGAAGAACATTTGCTTGCCATGGAGCGTACCAAGGGCGACCTGCTTATCAAGGCGGAGGGAATTCCCGATAACATCGACTTCTCCACCAAGGATATACAGGATATTTACAATTTTGTAGACAATGGTTTCCAGTATTCCACCCTGACCGATATACATACCGAGCTCGACTGGCAGGAGATACGCAGTGAAATAAAGAGCGAAACGCTGATGTGTCCGTCGCCGTCGTACGAAGGTTCTACGCTGAGTGTGATGTTTATCGACAAGTCGGCAGCCGGAACCCAAGGCAGGGCAACCTACCATCCTACGCTAGAACCACAGGACGTAAACATCACCATGGGGCGTAACGAGATTACCATCCTGAAGTATGTGTATGTAGACGAAGGCGGAAGCGGTGAGGGCGACTTCGAGATTTACCTTCGGGTAAATGATAACTGGGAGTTACTACACGGTATGGAACTGGATTGATTGACCGATTATTGATAATGTTATTATTTATAGTTTAATTTTTTAAGTATGAAGAAAAACTATTTATTGGGAATGGCTTTGATGGCATCATTGTCGTTCAACTCTTGCGACAAGGAAGTTGTCTATGTGCAAGACGGAAATGGTGTAGAGAGTGTAGCTGACGGTGCTCAGATTATCACACTTCAGGTGGAAAATGGTGGCGACGGACTGGCTACCCGTGCCGGACGTCCGCTGTATAGTGCTGAGGCTAAACAGACTATTGAAAATGTGAAGCTGTGGATTTGTGATGGTGCTGGTAATGTAAAGTATGTAACAACAATCTCTAACTGGGATAAAGATGGTTCAACACCATATACTACCGGTGGTCACGGTCGGCAGACTACTATTGAACTGAAGGGTGCAGATAAACTTGCTGCCGGTACTTATAAGATTTATGCGGTAGGTTATAGTGCTACTAGTGATTATGATTTAACTAAGGTTACTGAAGTTAAAAAGACAGAAGAAGGTGGAGGTAAATATACTTTCAGCGAAAACATGGTGTTGCCAATTAAAGGGGACGCTACGAATAAGATTGGTGAAGAAATCTTTGCCGGACAGATGGAATTGACTGTTGAACAAGGAAAAGGTTTCAAGAAACCGATAGTACTGAACCGTCAGGTAGCAGGTGCTTTTGCCTATGTTAAGGATATTCCTTATATGGAAGGTGCTAAGTATCTGAAACTGGTTGCAAGTGCTCAGAATCAGTCATTGGTTCTTGGTAATTTCAATAGCTTTGATCTTACTGGAAATGGTTCTGGTAATGGCAAGAATGTAAAATATGTAGTAAACGGTACCAGTGGCAAAGCTGATGGAAGTGATACTTATGTGATTAGCACTATTGATTTGAATAAATGGTTTACTGCTATTAAGGATGAGGACGGTGATAATTTGATTGATGCGGGTGAAAACTGGAAAAATCCACATAGACCTAGTGGCAGCCCTGCAGCTGGTACATATCCTACTTTCCAGAAAGGTTCTGCTTTTGGTGGTGAATTTGTTATCCCGTTTGCACATGTAGATGGAAAACAGACTTTGACTTTGCAATTGACAAAGGAAGATGGAGATTCGCTTAGAAGCTGGAAAGTGAATCTGGGTTCAACTGATGTTCAGTTGAATCAGGCAATTACATACTGGAATAGAAATTGGGATAGTACTATTACAGATACATCTGCAAACACCTACAGCCTTGTACGTAACCACTTGTATGGTATTGGTACCAGAATGAATGATGAAGCTAATCCCAAAAAGCCGGGTGTTGATCCAGATCCAAATCAAGAAAATCCAAATGACAAACCAGAATCATTGAACAACAAGCAGGAACTTGTATTGAAAGTAAACGATAACTGGGAAGTGATTCACGGAATGGAATTGGATTAATTTTCAGACCGATATATCGAATAGTATTGCCTGACATTCGGGCAATACTATTTTACCCTGTTTTTTGAATTTCCGAAGTCAAGTAACAAAAAGCTCTTCTGCAAGACGTTGGCAACAGTGAGATTTCTCATGAACGATACGAATCGGAGCCGGAAGACTGCCTGTCTTTCATTATTATTCCGAAGGCAAGAGCCAGGCAGCTTTCCGTCATTATTCAGAGAAAGAATCGCGTAAAACCGCAGGCAGGTAGTACCGTTTTATGCACGACGGGGAAGTGAAGTAATATTGTAAAAACTATAAAATTTAAAGATAATGAGCGTATTTTTCCAGACATCCAGACAAAGGAGTTTTCTTTCCGCCTGTCGAATAGCCGGAAAGAAATGGTCTGCATCGGTGCCGCTGTTTCTGGCTGCACTGCTGACAGTTGTATTTTATTCATGCCGCGATGAGGATTTACTTCCCTCGGTGCAATCTTTCGAACAAGGCGGAACACGTGCTGAGGCTGCAAGTACCTCGGGACTTGATGTGGTACAGGATGCTACCTACGGTGCTACATACAAGCCCAATTGTCGTGTCCCTTTGGTGGGTGAAGGAAGAGTAATCAACCAGATAACCAAGAATTTGGTAGGCGTTTTAAGTAACTCGGATAATAAGTTGGAATATTTGGTAGACAAGAACTTAGATAACTCTGTTAGTCTGAAGGGATTGGCAGAGGTAAATGCAGGGCTTCCAATTTTGTCTGTAAAAGATGTCAATCGTGTTTACTACGATTCTTCTAATGGCATTAAGGTCGGATTCTTGTATAAAAAAACAGGAGGTTTACTAAGCTTAAATGTATTGCAAGGCTTTTGGGTAAAGACTTATTTAAAAGGCAAAGAACAAGACGGTTCCTCTACATCAGGAAGTGGTGATAATTTTAAGTTACTAAACTTAAATCTCTTGAATGTATCCGGAGGATTAAGTGAAATTTCATTTACTACTACTAAACCTTTTGATGAGGTACGCATCGGTTGTGCTTCCATCGATGTCGATGTACTTAGTGGACTGGAATTCTACTATGCGTTTGTGGGGGAGAATCCTAAAAAGATAGCAGCTAAAGAACATGAATATCCTGACGCTAAGCAAGAAAGACCGAGCACAAATATAACTGATTTGTTGGGTCGTAATCTTGTGGATTCAGATATTAGTAATGGTCCAACCTGCGAATTGCTTTCTGGACTTGTAGGTGGTGGACTCACCTGTCGTGTAGATTTTGGAGCGACGATACCCGTTGGTTCAGAAGTAGGATATTATACAAAGGGAGGTGGATTAGCTTCTATTTCTTTAGGAGCTACTAAATTAAATGCCTATGACACAGGTGATAATAATCCTCAAAGCATTAATACGGAAGGTGGTATCGGAGTATCTGCTTTAGTAGGAGGCGCAAGAGAGTTTAGCATGATATTAACAAAAGAGAATGCCCAAAGATTGGAACTGGATTTACCTTCTGGTATTAATTTGTTATCAGCAGTGCAAGTTCATTACGCCTACTCCCGCGATCCGGTAGAGATAGACGTATCCTCTTATTTTACCATTGGCAATGACACCATTTCTACCGATTATTACAACCTCCCGACACCATCGGATGGTTCTGTAACATATTCACTTATTAGTTGGCCCAGCGGAGCTACATCTCCTTCTATATCGGGCAACCACATGACCGGCATGACAGTAAATGGTGACTATGTAGTAAAGGCTGTATATACTCGAGGGGAAGAAACTTCATGGTCGTATGCGGTGATTCATCGCAATAAAAAAGAAGCTGTGGCGGGTTGTAATACGATGATGATTAATACTTCTGGAAATGAGGGACAATATACAGTGGTTGAATCTAGTGGATCACAGGGAGGTATTTCTTTGTTCAATAAGATAAACAACCGCCAGAATCTGGTTGATGGTGATTATACTAATTATGCAGAAGCTACCAATGTATTGAGCTTGATTCAGTTTGGCAGTCTGGCTGGTGTACATTCTTCTCAAGACATTGCTCCGCAAGGAGGAAAGACCCGCGTGGGATTTGTGATGCAGACAAATAATCAGCTGCTGGGTGCCGATGTCTTGAAGTTTTTCTTTATCAGACTGTATAAAGATGGTGAAGAAGTGTTTTCCGGACTGACGGCAGAAAATGACGCGATAGGAGTGGGACTGGTAGGAAACGACGGAAGCAAGTTACGTTTTTATGTGGAAACAGATAAGACATTCGATCAGGTGGAGCTTTGGACTGCAGGCTTGCTGAATGTCAATTTGAATACCTTCCGTTTGTATTATGCTTTCTACGAACCCACTACTTGCGAAGAGTATGCAGGGACATCGGAGGCTTGTATGGAAATGATCACGGCACAGAAGCATGGGGCGACTATCAACTATGCGGAAACAAAATCTTCGTCGGTGGCAAGTGTGGGGGCTACCACGAACAACCTGTCGTACGTAATCGACAACAGTCAGCAGACAGCGGCTTCTATTGTAGCTGGAGTCAGCCTGATAAGCCGTTCTACCGTGGCTGTAAAATTTAATTCCATCAGAGGCGGACAGCCGCTGGGTGCCATACTCCGTACGCCGGGATATGTGCTGAATGCGTCTGTTCTTCAGAATGTGACAATAGCAGCATACAATGGTGGACAGGCGGTAGCAAGTGAGTCTACTTCCAGCGGATTGGCTTCCATCGAGGTGATAAGCGATGCCGGACTGGCTTATATGGAGGTTACTCCTTTACAGGATTACAATGAAGTACGTATTTCGTTCCCTTCATTGGCAGATGCGCTCGAAACAGTCTGGCTGTCGGGTTTCTATATCCGTCCGGATGCCAACGGGAATGGTATTCCCGACTGTGCGGAAGAGCTTGAAGTTCAAGGAGAAATCGACATTGTATACAGGGGTATAACCGAACATGTTTGTGTGGATGAAACAACCTATTTGGGTAATGTACGTATCTCTGTCGATGCTAAACCTGAGCTATTAGGTACTGAACTTACATTTACCTGCTATCCGTATAACGGCAACGGACAGAAGATAGAACAGGAGGCTGCATTGCAGCAGGATAACAATGGCTATTTCTTTGAATTGTCATTGCCGGTAGGCGATTATTCTATTTCGGGATTGTCTACTTACAACGGGCTGCGTGCTCAGGTACATCCGCTGAAGACTACCTGGAAGAGAAATGCGTCAGATACCGACTGGAACAACTGGAACAACTGGACGGACGGTTCTCCTTGGGGATGTACTAATGTGGTGATTCCTGCAGGAGCCACACGTTATCCGAACTTGAATGCTTGGGGTAGTGTAGATAAATTCTATGGCGGTAACTATTGTGCGAATATTCATTTCGAACCGGGAGCTGCTGTACTCAATACACAATATCTGGAGTATGACTGTGCATACGTGGAAATGGAAGTACAAAGCGGTATGTATCATATGATTTCTACTCCACTTCACGGCATGGTTACGGGCGATATGTTTGTTTCGCCTGAGATGCCGGCATACTTTACTCCGCTGAATGGGGCTACTTATCGTGAAGTGCGACACAATCCGGTAGTACGCCAGAAGATGTACAGTCGTGCGGTTACAACTGCAACTTCTGGTACTGATCCTAACGGTACTGTAGTTGCCACTGCCGACTGGAGCCGTACATTCAATGCCGTGGCTCAGCCGTACGAGCAGGCACAGGGCATCAAGATGATGGTTGGAAATGATTGGGGGACTTCTTATCGTCTTCGTTTCCCGAAAGCATATACCGAGTACAATTATTATACGCTTTCCGGCGGATGGGTTAAAAAAGAAACTTTGCCGGAAGGGGCAAGAAATATGAATGGAAAATTTGCTTATGAAGTGATTGGATTTAATCCGGAGAATGCAGGTAGTTCATTTACTTTTGAATTGCGGAATGAAGAACAGGGAGCTACCTGTTTTGTGGCAGGCAATCCGTTTATGAGTTATCTGGATATAAAGACATTCCTGACAGAAAATAAACAGTCTGTTCAGGCTATCCGTATCATAGATTCTGAAAATATTTTCGGAGGAAAAGAGGGATTGGTCAGAATTTCCTTAGGTGAAAACGGAGATTTAAGCTTTGATGTAGCTGGAGAACAGAGCAACACCATTGCACCGTTGCAGGCATTTTATGTAGAGGTGTCAGGAGATTATGCTTCAGACAATGTTAATATAACTTATACCTCGAATATGTTTGTACAGCCTTCTGCAAGTACTGCAACCAGAAGTTCCCGCAGTGCTTCTGTTCCGACAGCAGGCGAAATGAAAATCTCGGCTGTATCGGGTAACTCTGTAAGTTCTTGTTCGCTGCTTCGCAGTGCCGGAGCATCGGATGCATACAATGCGAAGGAGGATATTGTTTCACTGATTGACGAGGACTTTATGCCGAAGGTAAAGGTGTATACCGTAGCCGACAAGCGTGCGCTCGATATTCAGAAAATGAGTAATGCAACTCGTGTGGGTTTAGGATTCATGGTAAAGGACGGTTCGCAACAGACAGAATTCACTTTGGACTATGGCAGCAACTGGAAGGGATGGACACTGGTTGACAAGCAGACAGGAAAGCGCTACCTGCTGGATGGTACTTCGCTTACAGTAAATGCAGGTGCGATGAAGAGTAATGACGGACGTTTCTATCTCGTAAAAGAATGAAAGGAAAGTAGGTTATGAAAATGAAACAATTCATACATGCTGTATTTTGTGCCCTGACTGTGTGTGGCTTCCTCCTGCTGGGAGCCTCATGCAGCAAGGAGAATGAACCGATACAGACTGTTGAGGGAGTAACGGTTACCATTGCGGCTCAGAGTGACTTGCAGACCCGTACTTCCTTGCCGGTTTATGATGGAGATTATGGAAATAATATTCGTGGTGTGCAGCACGTTACGGATGTATATCTCTATATTTACGAAATGGACAAAGCTGGGACCGATGGTGAGTGTAAAGCCCGCTTTAATGTGGGGTGGAGAGAATACTTTGGAGCTAATAATCTTCCGGATAAAACGGCAGTAATGCGGTATACGTTTGCTTATACATTTACGGTCGGAAAAACTTACCGGCTGGTAGCGGTAGGTGTAGATGGAGCGACAGGGCAAGATAATATGCCAGACTATGACGGGATGAACTCGAAAGAAACCTATGGCTTGCCTGAGTCTATTCAGACAGGCAGTAAGCTGATTGATCCGATTACACTTCAAGAAGGTAAAACTCCGACTGATATGGCACATTCGGAATTCTTTACGGGGTACGTAGATAAGCCAGCATCGGAGAGTGACAAGAATATTGGTGAGATTAATTTGTGGCGCAGAGTCGCAGGTCTGCAGGTTTGCCTGGATCAGATTCCGCTGGAAGTAGAGCGCGTGAGAATATTGCTTTATAATTCGCAGAATACACAAGTGAAACTATTGCCCAGTGCTCCAGCAGCAAGTGGAATTACAGATTATATTACCAGCCCTTACGGGAATGATTCTTTCAACGAAGAGGGCAGGGTACTGATGGATAAGACCTTTACAAAGGATGATTTATATCTTCCAGAACCTGGCTCAGGAGTCGTTTCTGATTATGCTTACAAATGTTCCCTGACGGCATTTATGCTGCCTGTCAATATCCCAGACAGGGAGCTGTACGACTATACGCTTGTAGCGGAGTTTGTTACTACCTCCATGACCGGTATTGTAGGTTCCAGCAAAAAGGTACGGTTGATAAAGCCTTGGCAAAATAGCGACGGGCTTGATTTCGAAGACGAAACTGATATAGGCACAGGTATTATCGACGACCTCGACAAGTATCTTTTCCCGATTGAGGCAAATCATTTTTATTGTCTGGGGATTCCGTCAAAACCTATAGACTGTTCTGGCGTGTTGCAATAACAATTGGCACTGTGTAAGGTAGTTACAAGGGTATGAAGTTTCTTAATTGGATGATTAACTTATGAAATATACTAGATTGATTTATATGTCAGGCATCGTCCTGATGCTTCTTTCTGCCTGCAGCGATTCGTCGTCGCTTGATGCAGAAGGACAGAATGGGAAGCCACTGCAGCAGACGTTTACTGTAGCGGTAGAAAGTGTGGGCGAGCTTTTTGAAGGTGGAGAAGGGGTGAATCCGGCTACTGTCACATCACGCCGTCCTATTTCGAGCGTTACACCTACGCAGACGTTCGACAAGCTCAGTATACTGATTGTGGAGTATCAGAGCCCGGCAAAGGTGGTATATAAAAAGACGATTGAAAACTGGAGTAATCCGGATAACAAAGCAAGTTATCCCTGGAGTACTGAAGACGGACAGGGACGATATGCCACGATTACGCTTACCGGCAGTGAGTGTCTGGAGGAAGGAAAGAATTACATGGCATATGTAATTGGTTACCAAAGCGGAACTTACGGAGGCTATGAGCCGTTTAAAGGTGTAGAAGTAGGGGATTATTACAATCAGACTGAAACCGTAACTGTCCCTAATGGAGGGTATGCTGAAGAAGTTTTTGCAGGTGCAGAAATTTTTTTGGTGGAAAATGGAGTGATTCTTTCCAAACTGAGTGCTGAAGCAGAGGCACAGCATGGACTGATGGTAGCTCGCCGGCAGGTAGCGGGTACGTTCGGCTATTTTACCCGTGTGCCGGTGCAGGTAAACGGCAGTAGTGTGGCTAAGCTGCGGCTAGTTGCGACCAAACGTAATCAGACTATTATCTTCGGAGGATTCAGAAGTGTGGACGATGCTTTCGATTTTCATAAGGATAATGTGATAAATGGTATGAATCCGCGTACGGACTATGATTGTGCTTTGGCAGAATCAGCAGTGAACGATGCGTTTTCTGTGTATGAGATTGACTTGTGCAAGTGGTTTCCAGGTAATACAGAGAATGTGCAGTTGCCGCTGGATATGAATGGTGATGGTTATTTGGATAGTGCCGATACGAACTGGCGGACTGATGAGGAAGCCTATCCTAAGGGGACGATTTCATTACCGAGGGGTACGGTGTTCGGTGATAGCTTTTGGGTTTCGGTTGTTATGACGCAGCGAGATGTGGAAGAAGGAATACCTACTTTCCAAATGCAGATGCTTGATGCGGAAGGAAGAGTGATAAAGTATTGGGATATTATTTTACGTAATTACGAAACTGCAGGTGAAGACCGTACATTGGTATCGTTGCCTGATGGGGAGAACGGACGTACTGTGATTACCGAACTCGATAATATTGATACAGAAACTTGTTTTAGTATTGTACGTAATCGTTTGTATACGATGGGGGAAAAGAGGCAATCGCAGAATTATGGTGAAGATGAGCCTATCGATTTAAGTTCAGCCGGAGTGCTTGTGCTTGATGCTCGTCATGAATGGCAGATTATGAATTCTATTATCTTTAATTAGGTATTTATATTACATTTTGTTAATAAAAGAACAATATCCCCAACTTATTTAGCAAGTTGGGGATATTGTTTCAGAATTCAGTGGGTTTTCCTGTATTCTGCATATAGTTTGTTCTAATTTTAGAACGGATAACCGATTGCGAAGTGGATACCCATTCCGTCCTTGAAGTTCGGTATGTTGTAGTATTTGGAGATTCCTGTTTCGTAAGGTACGTGCAGGGCTACTCCCCAGTCGAGGCGAAGTACAAGGAAAGACAAGTCGTATCGGATACCCAGACCTGTTCCCAGTGCAATATTGTCGAAGAACTTGTTGAACGTAAACTGCGCATCGGGACGTGCTTCGTCTTTCCGCATCAGCCATACGTTTCCGGCATCGAGAAACAATGCTCCGTTCAGATTGCCTCCGAAAAGGTTGGAGAAAATGCGGAAGCGATACTCTAGGTTGGCTTCCAGCTTGATATCTCCCGTTTCGTCTACGTACGAATAGGCTGCGTTTTCGGCCGGATGAAAGCGTCCGGGACCGATAGAACGTACCGTGAAAGCACGTATGCTGTTGGCTCCTCCTACGTAGAACTGTTCGTTATAGGGAGCAATGGTCTTGTTACCGTATGCCCAGATTACTCCGGCCATCAGTCGTCCGGCAATCTGCTGCTTGTCGTTGATGTAGTAAAGCGGTCGTATCTCGCTCGAGAACTTCAGGAACTGTGCAAATGGAGTTCCGAGGAATTTCTTTTCTCTTTCTTTCAGACTCTTGCCGAAGGCTGCATAAATAAGTGAGGTGACATTACCTGCCGAGCTGAAAGAGTTTTCCCACCATATTCGCATCCGGCGGTGACGCCATGAATCATCGTAGGTAAAGGTATAGGTGACCGAAGGGATGAACTGGTCGTCCAGACTGTGAAACAGCATGGGGTTGGCCTGTGCAATCGAGTCGAATGTAGCCGTACGGTGCTGCAAATGGTTGAACGCCAGATGGAGTGGTGTTACGGTATGTTTCATGCTTCTTGACGGGCGGAAACTGTACGAAACGGTTCCTCCGAAAGACAGCATCTTGAAGTATCGTGCACGGTTTACCTGTTCGGCATAAATCTTGAAGTTCGTTTGCGACGGGAAGCGGAACGGGTCAATGCGGTCGCGTACCCATGGAAGTACAAGGCGAGGGAACTCCAGTGACAGGGCTGCTCCCAGTTCGTAAGAGTTCATGACAGACTTGTCGCCGTCGACGGTTGAGCTGGTCTGCCATTCGTATGAACCTTTCAGCTCCAGATTGAGTGAGGCTCCCATGCGGCGGAAGTTTTTACGCGACAGGTTGAATATGGCTCCGGGACCGGTCTGCTTGGTACTCTTGGTAGTGACGTTAAGCTCCAGCTCACTGTTGTAGGGCAAGTCGAACATGGCATTCACGCGTACGTCGAGTGTATCTTTTTCTGCTCCTGTACGGGGAGTATATTGAAACTCGCTGAACTTGAACACACCCAGTCGTGCCAGAGCTTCCTGGGTATAGTTTTGTCTGGTCTGCGAATAGACTTCTCCCTTACGGTACAGGAAACGCTTGCGCAGTACGCCGTAGCGGATGCCCGGCTTCTTTCCGGAGTAATAGATGGTAAAGTTGCGCAGCTTCAGTGAGTCGTCAGGCTGTTCACCGTTATATCCCGTCAGGTACACAGAAGTATGTCCGATATGATACGTGCGGAGGGCTTCTTCGGGAATACTTTGCCGGGGTACAATCTTTAACTTGACGTACCCTTTGCGCATGATTGTATCGGCAAGGAAAGTGATGAATTCATTTCTTGCGTAGTAGTATCCGTTGTCGCGGAAGAGGTCTATCAGACGCTGCCGTTCCTGATTCAGGACCGTCACGTCGAAATTATCTCCGCTGTGTATCAGCCGTTCGTCGAAATGTGCATGAATCAGACTGTCGGTTTGTGGTCTGAATCCTTCGTATGTCACGGTATCTATGTAGTACGGATTTCCCATATCGATGTCGTAACTCAGTTTTACAGCCCGCGGGTTACGGGTACTGTCTACCCGGTAAGTTACTTTTCCGCCGAAATACCCGTAGTCGTGCAGCAGATTGGACGCTACTTTTATTCGGGTTTCTGGATTTACGGTAGAAACATATACCGGTTTGGCAGCCAGTTTTTTGAATATCCACTTTCCGAAGCCTTTTTCATACCTTTCAAAGCGATTGTATATCCATAGTCCGAAAGGTATCGGAAAACGGATATTGGGCTTTACCACGATGGCGTTGTTCGGAGCAATGCTGATAGCTCCTTCCGCTTCGGCAAGTGCCTTTTGTCCTGCCTTGCTCTTGTCTTCGTTGTTGATGGTTACTTTCTTCAATCCCAGATACAAGGTTTCCCCTTCCGGCAAGTGCTTTGTTGTAGAGCATGATACAGCCATCATGGCTGCAAGCAGAAGCGTCAGGATATGATATGTTTTATATTTCTTCATGGATATGTAATTATGCTTCAATCAGTTTTCTGTTGTTTGTTCGGGCTGTTTCTTTTTGCGGGAGCGGAAGATGAACAGTTCGCTTAGTTTGCTCACTTTCTTTCTCAGTACGATACCGGCTCCTGTTTCTATCACTTCACCGTCGAGTATGCTTTCGTAATTCTTGTCGTGGAAAATCTTGATGTAGCGTGTACCGCTGTTGTCCAGACGGTATTCCAGCGAAATGTTGTCGATAAACGACTCGTCTTGCTGCTGTACATCGTTTCCGGTAGATATTTTTCCTCCGATGATAACCTGGAAGCGGTTGTTCCAGAATCGTTTGGCAAACTGGAAGTTATAATCCGTACGGGTATTTCCGGTTGCGCCTTCATCGGTCGTTTCCATACCGAAGTTTATATCTATTGTTTTCAGTGCATTTCCTGCTATCTTGTTTATCTCACTTTGCAGGAACGAGTTCAGCATACTGTTGGTGTCGAATCCTTTGCCTCCGGTATTGCTTTCTGACATATATATACCCGTAACCAGCATGGTGACAGCCAGCTTGTTTTTCTCTTCGGCCGATTTGGCAGCGAGTTCGTTCTGCATGGCACCGTCGTCGGGAGCTTCGAGTGTGAAGGTAAAGCCCAGATCTTCCAGGCGGTTTGTCAGATTCACTCCCACGTTGAAGTTTACCATACGCGTACTTTCTCCATCGGAAGAAACCGACGCACGCACCCGTTCCGAAGCCTTTATGTTCAGATTCGGGTTCATAACGTTTCCGGTCCATTCGATATAGCTTCCATCCTGAATGTAGAAAGTCTTCAGCGGGATGATAGGCATTTCGTATTTCATTTCTCCGCTTATCAGCGAATAACGGCCGTTGAGCAGCATGTTTCCGTCGGGCTGATACTGGAATGACAAGTCGCCTCCACCTTCCAGCAGCATGTAGTTGCTTCCGCTTTCATTTAAGTTGACACGTGCCTGCACAGCCTCGTCGATGTGAAGTGTCATCAAAATATCCATACCTCCCAGCGACATGGCAGGAATGTGAGGCTTGGCTATGTGAGTCGTATCGCTGAAGTCCACAAACGTGACAGTTTCGTTCAGGCGGTCTTCTACGGTCAGCGGAGAGTCTTTCAGTACATAAGTGAAATCACTGCTTCCTAAAATATTCATGTTGCCTCTCATGGTAAGGGCATCCGGCCGTCCTTTCAGCATGGCATTTACATCGACATAAATCTTACCGTGTACCAGCGACTCTTTGGTCTGTTTGGCATTGATCAGCTCAAAGTTATGCGCTTCCATTTTCAGGTTTATATCCATGGCAGCCATGTCGGTCATGTCTACGTAACCGTCTATGCTGAACGGTGTCTTTCCCTTGGTAAAGATGTTGAAGCGTTCGAATTTTAGTCGGCTGTTCTCAATCTTCAGCGGTCGGTTGTCGAGTTGCAGGTTCAGTGAAGCCTGTGGAATATTGATTATTACACTGTCAAGTCCTAGTTCTCCGTTCAAGACGGGCTGTGACGTGGAACCCTCTATGGAAATCGAACCGTCCAGGTCGCCTTTCAGCCTGGCTATATCATCGGGAATGAATGCGTTGGCTACCTTCAGCGGCAGATGATGCAGGTTCACATCTGCCGTCAGATTATCTTTATCATTTTTCCCCGTGGCAGAAAGGTACGTTCCGTTCAGGCTCATTATTTCTTCATCGTTCAGCATCAGGAAGCCGTCTATGCTGTGTTCTCCTGTTTCTTTAGGCAGATATACGGCACTCATTTCCCAGTTGCCCAGTTGTTGTTTGTTGTAGGCAAGGTTGTTGATTCCTATGTCGGTTGCAACTTGCATGCTCGACTCGCTTTGTATATAGTGTGCCTCGGCGTTGATAAAGCCGGCTATGTCGGGCATATATGGGATGATGCGCCGGAACTCAGCTATGTCTATCTGGTTGAGAGCTACGGTAAGATCCTGCTGTACGAGAGAATCCGGAGTAGAATATAAGGATAATCCGGAATGATTCTCATCGTATATCTTGACGTCGGCATGGATACGTCCCTCGTCGCTCAGATAGATATAGTTGTCGGGGTTCACCTTAAACGGACGATATACCAGAGTAGGATTGTCCGGAGTGATGTGCATGCTGATGCCGTTGGGGCGTAGCTGTGCCTTTAGGCCGAGATCAACTCCGGTTTCTCTTTTACCGTTCAGGTAACCTATTGCCAGTTGTGCATCGGTAGATCCGATATATCCGTTCAGTGAAATGTCGAAGGCTTCCTGACGTTTGTTGGCAAGAGCCTTTACACCACTGTAGAATTTCACCTGCACAGAGTCTTGCAACGTCTTGAAGTAAATCGTATCCAGTTGAAGACTGTCGGTCCGCAAGCCGTACAAGTCGATGGAACCGTTTAATCCGTCTTCCGGCGAAGTGCTGAAGCTGGCCCGCAGACGATTGTAGTTTACATGCTGTGAAGCCAGGAAGTTGGCCACCGGATTGTCTGATCCGGAGAATACTTTCAACTGTGCCGAAGGCAACATTTCTCTGATCAGGCGCTGATTTATGTGTTTTTTCTTCCACTGCTCTCCAAACTCCTTGGCTACCAGGTCGCTCTTGCTCATAAACTTGTCGAGGCTGTTGGCCGATTTGAACAGGAAAGTCAAATCGCCTGCATTGACATATCCCCTTACCGAATCGGTAGCCATATCGAAACCGGCATGCAGGTCTTTAGTCCTGAAGTTTCTTTCGGCTGTTACGAGCTGTATACCGCTGACGGTAGCACGTGCTTTGTGGCGTTGCTTCATATCCGTCTGTGCATGCACCTCGATGTTCATCGACGAACTGAAAGGCGTGCTCATAAGTGACAACGCCTGCCAGTCTAACAGCCGTACATGAGTGTTCAGGTCGGCTTTTATCATATTCGGCTGAAGCAATGCCTGCAAATTGGCCGATACGTCTATTGCCCGGTTGTTGACATTCAGCATCATTGAAGCCTGAGAGTGTTTCAGACCGGCATCGAGTGTGACTCCGGAAAACAGAAGCGAGCCATACCGGAAGTGTGAAACCTCACCCTTCAGCAGAGCGGATGTTTTCGGAGAGAAAAAGTCGAACCCGTTTCCTTCGGCATGCAGTGAGGTCGAAAGTCCGAATATCGAATCATGCGGCATAAACTCGTGTATGTTGAGACTGTCGATATTCAGGTCGACCAGATAGCCTTCTTTTTGCAAATCATAGTCAGCTTTTAAAATAACATTGGCTTTTTTGCCCGGAAAGAACTGCATGTTTGCTCCGAGCAGACTGCCGTTGACCGAAGCTTCTCCTTCCAGTTTCATGCCATATGGCAGCACGACACCGCTGAGCATACTTTCTACAAAGTTCAAGTTGCCCGTTTCTACCGATAAATTGATGTTACCGTTTCTCTGGAGACTGTCCATAGGCAACGTAATACTTCCCGTAGCCTGTGCACGGAAAGCATCCTGAATGCTTGCCGAGAGCGTGGTAAGACGAATCTCCTTCAAGTTTCCGTCTATGCCGGCACGTATCTGCAATGGGGCAGACGGATATTTTTTTATAAAATCTTCCGGCATTCCGGTGATAACCTTCAGTAAATCATTCTTGCCGATGTCAGCCATCAGACGAGCATTAATCATACCGTCTTTTTCAGCATCAGTTGCCTCCCAGTCCATGGATGCGCTGAATTCGAGATACGAATCGGGGGTTGTTATCTGCAACGACGGAACTTTCAGTGTCTTGGCATCCGATACCAGTTTTCCTTTTGTTGAAACAATTTCCAGTCCGGAGCGTTCCTTTAAGTTGAAGTCGCGTATATTGGCATAGATATCATTTCCGGCATAGTAGGCAGAATCTACATCCAGCTTGATGTTGGTAATGCCGATATGCGATGCATCGAATCCTTCGGCAGCAGGAAGTGTATTGGTATCAAGATAAGCACTACCGTTTGTCAGTTTAAGTGAACCTGCCGAGTATGCCGACTTATGCAAGTCAACCAGTCCGTTCCGTAGAGAAAGCTTTTCGAGCGATGTTGACATGCTGAATGTACCCAGCGGCATTTGCATGGCAAACGAAACGTTTTCGAAATCAACATTTTTCAGTTGTATTTTCCAGAAAACCGGTTGCGAGCTGGTCGTATCTGAGGCTGTAGTATCGGCCATGCAGATGGATAAATGAGTATCCTTTAAAGAAAGAGTGTTGACAATGGCAGTTTCCGGATCGAGCTCTACGCCATGTGAGGATACGAATAGCTCTCCCAGATTTCCTTTCAGCGTCATACCTTCGATGAGGTTTGCCGTATTTACAGATGCCTTGCTCAACTCCAGACCGTCAAGTTCGATTTTCTTTCTCAGCAGGGGAGTTAACTGGATCTTCGCTGTTAATTTCTTGGCATTCAGTATGGTATCCTGCTTGTCGATAATTACGGTATTGTTTACTACCAAATCTAACGGAAATGAAAGAGAGATTCTTCCTATCGAGATTTGCATACCTGTGGCTTCGGAAGCGTAGCGTGTAGCCGTGTTTACCAGAAAATTCTGAATAGGAGGTATGTATATCAGAATACATAGCAATATAAATAATATGAACGGAGATGCTACGGCGATCCCTGTCCATCGCAGATATTTTTTCATAGGCCAAGTCAAGCTGTATTGTTTGTGCGAATTTATATAAAATAACCGAATTAGTATTCATTTTGTTCTGGAACTATTTAGTTGTATTTATATAAATTCTTTACCTTTGTGCTATAACTTAATTTTAAAAGATATATTATGAAACCAACTTTGTTTGTTCTGGCTGCCGGAATGGGAAGTCGTTATGGAGGTTTGAAACAGCTTGACGGTCTGGGCCCCAATGGTGAAACAATTATGGATTATTCCATTTTTGATGCTATCCGTGGCGGATTTGGAAAGATTGTATTCGTAATCAGAAAAGATTTTGAAGAAGATTTCCGTAAGAAAATCATCAGCAAGTACGAAAACCATATTCCAGTAGAAGTAGTATTTCAAAGCATCGACAAGCTTCCTGAAGGATTTACTTGTCCGGCTGAACGTGTAAAACCATGGGGTACAAACCATGCAGTGTTGATGGGTAAGGAAGTGATCCGTGAACCTTTTGCCGTAATCAATGCTGACGACTTCTACGGACGTGACAGTTTTGCTGTAATCGGTAAATTCTTGTCTGAACTTCCTGAAGGAGCTAAGAATACATATTGTATGGTAGGATTCCGTGTTGGAAATACCCTGAGTGAAAGTGGTACAGTAGCTCGCGGTATCTGTTCTACCGACGAAAACAGACATCTGACAACAGTAGTAGAACGTACTGAAATTATGCGTATTAACGGTGTCGTTTCTTATAAAGATGAAAATGGCGAATGGGTAGGCATCGAAGATAATACTCCGGTTTCAATGAATATGTGGGGCTTCACTCCTGACTATTTCAACTACTCTGAAGAATATTTCATCGACTTCCTGAAAGAAAACATCGATAAGCCTAAAGCTGAATACTACATTCCGCTCATGGTCAATAAGCTGATCAACGATGGTACTGCTACAGTAGAAGTTCTTGATACTACTTCTCGCTGGTTTGGAGTAACATATGCAGCCGACCGTCAGGGTGTAGTTGATAAATTGCAGGCTCTTGCCGACTCTGGAGAATATCCTAGCAAGCTGTTCTGATAATTGAACATATACTATACAGGGAAATTTCCTTTATGCGTAAACTTTGTGTTTGTCATGAAGTAAGCGTGTAAAGGAAATTTTTTTGTTGAAGTTATGCCTGGCCGGTAAATATTGCGAAATGGATTTTAATCTTTTTTTCTGAATTTTGGTTAACTTTGCACTAATATAAAAGATATTATGAGGAAGCACATTTTATTTTGGCTGCTAGTTAACTGGATTGGATGGATTTATGCGGAATCGGTGGAAAAAGAGATTCCGCAGCTTCTTGCTACACTCGATTCTATATTAGTACAAACTGGAGAGTTGGCATCGCAGAAAGAGCTTAAAATAGCGCAATTGAAGAAAAAGTTATCGAATGCCGCCAATTTTGAAGAGGAATTCTGGATAAATAAAATGCTATATGACGAATCTTTCGTATTCAATGCTGATTCTGCAATGAAATACGTTGACCGTAATATACAGATTGCTACCGAACTTAAAAAGAAGGACTGGCAGGATGAATGGCTGATAAACCGTTCTTTTATGTTTGCTGCAACAGGATTGTTAAAAGAAGCAGGTGAAGTGCTGGAAAAAGTTGATTCTACCAGTTTGTCTGACGGACTGAAACTCTCGTATTACTATCAGCGTTCTTACCTGTATTCGCATTTAGGGCAATATATGGGCGACCAGAAGCAGGTTAATAATAAATATTATAATGAGTTCGAGAATGCCAATAAACACATGCTGGCCTTAGTCCGTCCGAAAGATCCCCTTTATTGGTGGTGTGTAGCGTCATGTAATGAACTCTCTCCTGAAGATAGCTTGTTTTCGGTCTTAGAGAACGTTGTATTGTCTTCTCATCATAATACACGGCTGGATGCAATGAACGCTTATGGCCTTTCGAATATGTATAAGCGGATAGGAGATAAAGAAAAAACCATGATTTATCTGATTTATTCGGCAATGGCTGATTTGAGAGTCTGCAATCGCGATATTGCTTCGTTGCAGGAACTTTCATCGTTATTGTATGATGCAGGAGATATTGACCGCGCGTATGCTTACATGAATTATTGCTTGAAGGCTGCTTTGCTTTATCCCAACCGGGTGCGTATCATTAATATATCTACAGAATTGGATAAGATATATGCTAATTATCAGCAACGTGATATAAGATGGCGTAATTCATTGCAAAATTATTTGTATGTAGTTACTTTTTTCTCGATAATCCTGGTACTGGCCTTGATTGGTCTTTATCGTCAGACGAAAAAGTTGAGAAAGTCGCGTACAGAACTGGATTCTGCAAATCACTCTCTTAATCAACATGTTGTTGAACTTTTACAGATGCATAAACAGCTGGCCTTAGCCAATCAGGAGCTTCAGAACTTGAATGAACTGCTTAGAAGTGCTAACCAGAAGCTTCAAGAGTCGAATGATGTAAAAGAAGAATATATCGGATATGTGTTCTCTATTTGCTCGAACTATATCAGTAAGTTGGATGAGTATCGGAAAAACATTAACCGTAAACTAAAGACTGGTCAGTTTGAAGAGGCAAGACAATTGACTGATAACTCTTCATTGACTCAAAACGAACTTAAAGACTTTTATGCCAATTTTGATGCTATCTTTTTACGGGTTTATCCTGACTTTGTAGCGGATTTAAATTCTTTGCTTCGTCCTGAAGAGCAGATTTTATTGAAAGATGCAAGCGAACTGAATACGGAAGTTCGTATTTATGCATTGGTCAGATTGGGTATAAATGATAGTGTCAAGATTGCTGACTTTTTGCATTGTTCTCCTCAAACAGTGTACAATCATAGGTTGCGCATGCGCAATAAAGCAATTATACCTAAAGATAAATTTGCCGAAGCTGTCCGCCTGTTGGGAAGAGGAGGCAAGTAATAGGAAATTCAAAATAGACTTTTTTAGCGGAGAGAACTTCTTGATTTAAGTTTTTCTTCCGGTTGAGAACAGGTCATAGTACACGCTATTTTGTAGTGTGCTATGGCTTGTTTTCTTGTATTGTTCATGTTTTAGAAAAGCTTGTTCTTTCCTGTTGTAATGAGAAGAAGAGGTAAATCTCATTCCCGAAAGCTGCTTTTCAGACTTGTAAAGGCGTATAAGTCACTCTATATGTCAATCGTATAGTTTACCTGTTAGTTTTATATATGTATTGATAATCAGTATATTATCTTTTTGTAATCTTACTTGCTGACTTTACTTTAGAATAGATTAACGTCCTTTAGTATCTAATTTTGCTTCCAGAATTTTTAATCAAATATTCTATTATGTTAACTAAAAAATTTGCTAGTATGAAGAACAATTTTCAACCGGTACAGATTACTCGGTTTGTATTGTCTCTATGTTGTTTATTGTGTTTTTCTGTTCATTTGTTTGCACAACAAATAACAGTAAGTGGAAACGTCAAAGATTCATCGGGCGAGCCGGTAATTGGAGCCAGCGTTTTGGTGAAGGGAACTACCAATGGTGTGATAACCGATTTTGACGGTAATTTTAGTATTGCCAATGTAGAAGATGGTTCTCAAATTGAAGTATCGTACATTGGTTATGTAACGCAAATGAAAAAGGCAACAGGTACACAACCTTTGAATTTTATTTTAAAAGAAGACACCGAAACTTTGGATGAAGTCATTGTAGTAGGTTATGGAATTCAAAAGAAAAGTGTTGTGACAGCATCTATCAGCCGGGTTAGCTCTGACGATTTGAAAAATGTAACTCCTACCCGTGTAGATAATATGTTGAAGGGACAGACTTCAGGAGTAACGGTTACTTCTGCATCCGGACAGCCTGGTGATGCTGCAAAGGTACGTATTCGTGGTATTGGTACCATAAACAATTCTGACCCTCTTTACATCGTTGACGGTATGCCGGTTGATGGTGGTATCGATTATTTGAATCCTTCTGATATAGAATCTATCGAGGTCTTGAAGGATGCAGCTTCTGCTGCTGTGTATGGTGCTCGTGCTGCCAATGGTGTAGTATTGGTTACTACAAAAGGAGGAAGCAAAGGAAAAGCTGTTATTAGCTATGACTTCTCATACGGTTGGCAAAATCCTTGGAGAAAGAGAGATGTTCTTAATGCAGTTGAGTACGAAACGTTGATGAATGAAATGGCTGTTAACTCAGGCAAAGATGCTCCTTATGCCAATCCGGAAGCAGCAGGAGAGGGAACAGACTGGCAAGATGCTTTGTTCAACTCTAATGCACCGATAATGAATCACCAGATAAGTGTCAGCGGAGGTTCTGATAAAGGTTCATACTTTTTGTCAACAGGATATTTCAAGCAAGACGGTATTGTTGGAGGTAATTTCGATCGTTCAAATTACGAACGTTTCACTTTACGTATGAATTCTAATTATACATTGTTCGATCAGACTAAAAACCGTAACTGGCTTTCATCATTTAAAATTGGAACCAATATCGGTTATACTCGTATTAAATCAGTAGGAGTTGATACAAACAATGAAAAAGGTGGTCCGTTGGGTAGTGCGCTGATGATTGCTCCTACACTCCCTGTGTATGCTGAAGATCCTGAAGCTGTATTGAAAGAATATCCTACAGCAATAAAAGATAAAAATGGAAATGTTTATACCATTGTTGGTGATGCGTATAACGAAATAACCAATCCGCTGGCTCAATTGGAGTTGCCGGGAGATGTAAACAACTCTGATAAATTCGTCGCTTCTTTCTGGGGTGAACTTCAACTGTGGGACAATCTTAAGTTTAAAACAACTTATGGTGCTGATTTGGCATTCTGGGGAAATGATGGCTGGATATATCCTTACTATCTGGGAAAGAGCAACAGTCAGACTCAGTCTTCTGCATGGTCGGGCATGAACAGAGGATATACATGGCAGCTGGAAAATGTATTGTCGTATGACAAGACCTTTGGACAGCACTCAGTATCTGTTATATTAGGACTGTCTGCAAAGAAATATCAGGGACGTACCTTGTGGGGAAAGAACTACAATTTGCAATCTCTGGATCCTGATAAAGCCAACATCAACTTCGGACAAGGAACAAAAGCCGATCAGGAAGCTACAGGACAAGCTCAGCCTTTTTCAACACTGGCATCTATGTTTGCTCGTGTCAGCTACAACTATGCTGAACGCTACATGTTCCAGGCAACAATACGTCGGGATGGTTCATCTAACTTTGGCCCGAATAACAAATATGCTGTATTCCCTTCATTATCTTTAGGATGGAATATCACAAATGAAAAATTCATGGAAAAACGTCCTGAATGGCTTACTTCTATGAAATTACGTGCAAGCTGGGGTAAGAATGGTAATGAACGTATTGATGCCTTCCGCTATACAGCCATTATGAACAGTGGTAACAATTATATTTTTGGTGCTAACGGCAATGAAGCTATTGTGGTAGGAGCTAAACCTAATGGATTGCCTAACCCTGATTTGAAATGGGAAGAAACCAGCCAGACTGATTTGGGATTGGATTTCGGATTTTTGGGTAATGCACTTACTTTTACAGTAGACTGGTATAAGAAGAAAACAGATGGTATGCTGATGCAGATGCCGTTGCCTGCTTATGTTGGTGATACTCCTCCGATGGGTAATGTGGGTAAGATGGAAAACTCTGGTATTGAAATGGATTTGTCTTATAGATTCCAGGTTTCTGATTTGAATGTTAAATTCGGAGCCAATGCTTCTTACCTGAAAAATAAACTGATCGAACTGGGTAATGCCGAAGGTTGGGCTAACTATGATGCTATCCAGAATATCGGAACAATTACACGTGCCGAAAACGGAGAACCTTTCCCGTTCTTCTATGGAAAGAAAACTGCTGGTATCTTCCAGAATTGGGATGAAGTCAATTCATATGTAAATTCAAAGGGAGAGAAAATCCAGCCTAATGCACAGCCAGGAGATGTACGTTTTGTTGATGCGAATGGAGATGGAAAGATTGATGACGCAGACCGTGTGAAGATCGGTAAAGGTATGCCAGACTGGACTGTAGGATTCTCTATCGCTTTAGACTGGAGAGGATTCGACCTGAATGCTTTCTTCCAGGGTACTATCGGTAATGATGTCTTTGATGGTTCTCGCCGTATTGACTTGAAGAGCATTAACCTGCCTTCTTATATGTTAGACCGCTGGCACGGAGAAGGTACTTCCAACAAATATCCTCGTTTGAGTGAAAATGATGAAAATGGAAACTGGTTGTCTTCTGATTTGTATATAAAAGACGGTTCATACTTACGTCTGAAGAATATTCAGTTAGGATATACTTTGCCTAAGGCTGTAACAACAAAATTCTTTGTGCAGAATTTGCGTGTATACGTTGGAGCTGAAAACCTGTTTACAATTACAGGCTACGATGGTTTCGATCCGGAAATTTCTTCAGGTGGTACTTCTTTAGGTGTTGATAAAGGAGTTTATCCTCAGGCCAAGACATTTACAGTTGGCGCAAATATTACTTTCTAACTTTTAAACTGAGAAAAAATGAAAAAATATTTTATATGTGGTGCTTTAGCACTAATGAGTTTGGCTTCTTGCAGTGATTCTTTTCTGGAAGTATATCCTACCGTGAATATAAGCGAGGATGAGTATTATAACTCGGAAGAACGTATTTATAGTGCACTGGTTGCTGCTTACGATCCTTTGCAGTGGCCTGACTGGGGACTGGGACAGTATAATCCTTTGAATCTGGTTGCAGATGTTATGTCGGACGATATTTATGCCGGAGGTTCAACAGAGCAAGATAATGAGCACTGGCATCGCATGCATAAGTTTACAGCTACTCCCGAAATCGTTTGCAGTAGTTTATGGAGTGTATTTTATTCAGGAATCAACCGTGCCAATATTGTTATGGCAAAAATGGATGGTATTCCTGGTATATCTCAGGAAAATAAGGAACGTTATTTGGCTGAAGCACATTTTCTGAGAGCTTATTATTATACATGGCTGTGGAAATTGTGGGGAAACATACCTTATTATACCGTGAATCCTTCTACTTCTCCTTATTTGGTAGAGCAGATTTCAGCAGATGAAGTGTATCCGAAAATTATAGAAGATCTGGATTATGCATTGGGAGAAAATCGCTTGCCAGAATCTGTTGATATTACAATGAAAGGAAGAGTTACCAAAGCTGTCGCACAAATGCTGAAAGCAGAAGTTGTGATGTATCAGAACGATGAAAGCCGTTATGCTGAAGTCTTGTCGGATATGCGCTCTATTATATCTTCTCAGTTGTATAGTCTGCATGATGATTTTGCTGGAATGTGGGAAGATGCAGGCGAATGGTGTGAAGAATCCATTTGGGAAATAAACTATCACGATCTGAATGCTCAGCGTAGCTGGGGAAATCCGATTGCTGCCGGTGGTACAGTTCTTCCTACTCTGATCGGAATAAACGAATGTAAAGATGAAAAGTTTGCAGGCGGATGGGGATTTGGTACCGTGAATCCGGACTTGTATAATTCTTACGACGATGATGACCAGCGTAAGGACGGCGGTATTTTGAATTTTGCAAAATATCAAGAAACTCATCCGAATGCTTCGTATACACCGCGCTATGAAGATACTGGTTATTTCTTGTTGAAATATTTACCTCGCCAGGGTGGAAATAGTCAGTGTACGGGTGACAAGGACTTGAATTATAGAAATAACTTACGTGTATACCGTTATGCTGAAACATTATTGAATGCAGCCGAACTGATATTGCGTACTGGAGGCGATACTGCCGAGGCACAAAATTATCTGGATCAGGTAAGAGCCAGAGCTTATCGTACTACTGTAGAAAATTTGGGAGCTCATAAGGTTGTTGCCAATATTGATAATGTTTTGGAAGAAAGACATCTTGAATTGTATGGTGAAGGTAAGCGTTTCTGGGATCTGGTACGTTCAGGAAAAGCTAATGAGGTTTTAGGAAGTCGTGGTTATAAAGATAACAAAAAGTACTTGCCTATACCGTCTAGTGAAATCGATAAGTCTGCTGGAACTTTGACACAGAATCCATATTAATCACAATGAGGAAAGGCTTTTCAGTGATTTATATCATTGGAATGCCTTTCCTGAAATGTAAATAATTTGTTTATGAAAAATAAAATATACTTACTATCGGCTTCTCTTATGGTGGCGACATTTTCTTTTTTTTCTTGTGTTTCATCCGGAGAAAAGGAAACAGGAAAAGATGAGATAGAGAAAAAGGTCGAGAATCTGTTAGGGAAGATGACACTTCAGGAGAAAATCGGCCAAATGAACCAGCTGAGTCCGTATGGTAGTGAGGAAGAAATGTATGCTTTGGTCAAAGAAGGAAAAGTTGGTTCGTTTCTGAATATTGTAGATGCGGAAGTCGCAAATAAGATACAGAAGACAGCCGTAGAGCAGTCACGGCTGGGTATTCCCGTACTGATGGCACGTGATGTTATTCATGGATATAAAACAATTTTTCCGATTTGTTTAGGACAGGCTGCTTCTTTTAACCCGGATCTGGTTCGTGAGTCTGCCAGAGTTGCCGCTATTGAGGCTTCTGCCGATGGTATACGATGGACGTTTGCTCCGATGATTGATGTATCCCGTGATCCACGTTGGGGAAGAATTGCCGAAAGCTGTGGTGAAGACCCTTATCTTACAGCTGTATTGGGAAAAGCTATGATTGAAGGTTTCCAGGGAGATTCACTGAATGATCCGACTTCTATTGCTGCATGTGCAAAACATTTTGTAGGATATGGAGCTGCGGAAAGTGGAAGAGATTATAACTCAACCTTCTTGCCGGAACGCTTGTTGCGTAACGTATATCTTCCGCCTTTTGAAGCAGCAGCAAAAGCTGGAGCTGCAACTTTTATGACATCTTTTAATGACAATGATGGAGTGCCTTCTACCGGTAATAAGTTTATTTTAAAGAATGTCTTGCGGGAAGAATGGAAGTACGATGGAATGGTTGTTACCGATTGGGCTTCTGCTACCGAAATGATTACTCATGGCTTTTGTAAAGACGCTGCCGATGCTGCAAAAAAATCACTTGATGCAGGAGTCGATATGGATATGGTTAGTGGAGCTTTTTCTGGCAACTTGGAAAATCTGGTGAAAGAGAATAAAATATCCGAAAAGCAGATAGATGAGGCGGTTCGTAACATCTTGCGCTTAAAATTCCGATTGGGCTTGTTTGAAAATCCTTATGTTTCTACTCCACAATCAGTAAAATATTCACCAGAACATTTGGCTAAGGCAAAACAGGCTGTAGAACAGTCGGTTATTCTTTTGAAAAATACAAATCAGACATTGCCTTTAAATGCTGACGAAGTACATACAGTAGCAGTTGTTGGTCCTTTGGCCGATGCTCCTCATGATCAGATGGGAACTTGGGTATTTGATGGAGAAAAAGCACATACGCAGACTCCTTTGGCTGCATTGCGTGCTGTATATGGCGATAAGGTGCGTATTATTTATGAACCGGCACTGGCATATAGCCGCGACAAACAGACAACAGGATTGGCAAAAGCTGTCAATGCAGCTAAGCAAGCTGATGTCGTATTGGCTTTTGTAGGTGAAGAATCCATTTTATCAGGTGAGGCTCATTCTCTGGCCGATTTGAACTTGCAAGGTCTGCAATCGGAACTGATAGAAAAATTGTCACAGACAGGAAAACCTCTTGTTACTGTTGTTATGGCAGGCCGACCACTGACAATAGCTAAAGAAGTAGAAGAATCGGATGCTGTACTTTATGCTTTCCATCCGGGTACAATGGGAGGACCTGCTTTGGCTGATATCTTGTTCGGAAAGGTGAATCCAAGCGGAAAAACACCTGTTACATTTCCTAAGATGGTAGGTCAGCTTCCAATGTATTATGCTCACAATAATACCGGACGACCGGCATTGGAGAAAGAAATGTTGCTTGATGAAATTCCGATGGAAGCAGGACAGACTTCAGTGGGATGCCGTTCTTTCTTCCTTGATGCAGGTTCTACACCATTATTCCCATTTGGATATGGTTTGTCATATACGACATTCAGTTATGGTAATCTGAAGATTGTTTCGGGCAAATTGACGGTCAGTGATACATTGAAAGTTTCTGTTGAATTGAAAAATACCGGACGTTATGAAGGTACAGAGGTTGTACAGTTATATGTGCAAGATAAAGTTGGCTCTGTAACCAGACCGGTGAAAGAGTTGAAGCGCTTCCAGCGTGTCAATTTACAGCCTGGTGAATCTAAGCAGGTTATGTTTGATTTGCCGGTATCAGAATTGGCTTTTTGGAATATAGATATGAAGAAGGTAGTTGAACCGGGCGACTTTAAATTGTGGGTAGCTTCCGATAGTCAGGGAGGCTTGACAACTGAGTTTAATGTCGCAGAATAAATATAGGAGCTTTTTTTATGATAAAACAGATTATAGCACTCACTTTGGCCGGATGTTTATTTTCTTGCCAGCAATCTCAAAAGGAAGTTGAAAATCAACTGGATGAGAATAAATTTGTACATGTTGAAGGTGCCTGTCTGATAGAACCGGATGGAGATACCTTACACATAAAAGGTACTAATTTGGGAAACTGGTTAAATCCTGAAGGATATATGTTTGGTTTCACCAATACCAATTCTGCCAGAATGATTAACCAGATGTTTTGTGAACTGGTAGGACCTGATTTTACGGCCGATTTTTGGAAACAGTTTAAAGACAATTATATAACTCGTCGTGATATAGAGTTTATTGCCGGTTTGGGAGCAAATACAATCCGCCTTCCGTTCCATTATAAGCTATTTACTGATGAAGATTATATGGGACTGACAGCGGAACAAGATGGATTTGCACGTGTTGACAGTGTTGTTAACTGGTGTAGAGATAATAAATTGTATTTGATCTTGGATATGCACGATGCTCCGGGCGGACAGACTGGCGACAATATTGACGATAGTTATGGTTATCCCTGGTTATTCGAAAGCGAACGTAGCCAGCAGTTATTCTGTGATATCTGGAGAAACATTGCTGAAAGGTATAAAAATGAACCTGTAATATTAGGTTATGAACTGATAAATGAGCCGATTGCTCCGTATTTCGATAACATGGAGGAGTTGAATGGTAAATTGGAAGCTTTGCATAAGCGTGCTGTCAAGGCAATACGTGAAGTCGATACCAACCATATCATATTATTGGGAGGTTCTCAATGGAATGGCAACTTTAAGCCGTTTAAGGATGCCAAATATGATGATAAACTGATGTATACCTGTCATCGTTATGGCGGAGCTCCTACGAAAGAAGCAATTCAGGAATTCATAGCTTTTCGTGATAGTGTAAATTTACCTATGTATATGGGAGAGATAGGACATAATACTTCAGAATGGCAGTCATCTTTTTGCAAAGTCATGGAAGAAAATAATATAGGATGGACATTCTGGCCTTATAAGAAAAAGGATGACTCGTGTATAATGGGAATCCAGATGCCTGATAACTGGAATCATATTGTTGCCTTTTCTGAATCTCCCAGAGGCAGCTATGCCGAAATTCGTAAGGCACGTCCTGATCAGCAGATGGTACGGAAAGCGATGAATGATTTCATTCAGAATTGTAAGAAAGAAAATTGCATACCTCAAAAGGAATATATTCACTCGTTAGGTTTTAGTTTTCAATAGTTGAAATAGTTCTTGAAATATCATAAAACATTTAATATCATGAAAAAACAAATATTGTTAGGTGCGTTGGCGTTTGTTCTGTTTGTCTCTGTTTCGGCGCAGTCTGTCGATACACCTGTTTATTTAGATGATACAAAGCCTGTTGAGTTACGTGTTGAAGATGCCTTGTCCAGAATGACACTGGAAGAGAAAATTGCTATGATTCATGCTCAGTCTAAGTTCTGTTCTCCCGGTGTTTCCCGCTTGGGTATTCCTGAGATCTGGTGTACTGACGGACCTCATGGTATTCGTCCGGAGGTTTTGTGGGACGAATGGGATCAGGCCGGATGGACAAACGATTCATGTGTTGCATTTCCGGCATTAACATGTCTGGCTGCGACCTGGAATCCTGACATGGCTTTGTTGTATGGCAAGAGTATCGGTGAAGAGGCTCGCTATCGAAATAAAACTATTTTATTAGGACCGGGCGTAAATATTTATCGTACACCCTTGAATGGACGTAACTTTGAATATATGGGAGAAGATCCTTATCTTAGCAGCAAGATGGTGGTTCCTTATGTACAAGGGGTTCAAAGTAATGGCGTTGCTGCCTGTGTAAAGCATTATGCTCTGAATAATCATGAAGTCAATCGCCATACAACCAATGTGATTGTCGATGACAGAGCTTTGTATGAGGTTTATCTGCCTGCCTTTAAAGCTGCGGTACAAGAAGGTCATGCATGGAGTATCATGGGAGCGTATAATCTTTATAAAGACCAGCATTGCTGCCATAATCAATATCTTCTGAATGATATATTGAAAGGTGAATGGGGATTTGACGGAGTTGTTGTCAGCGACTGGGGTGGTACTCACGATACTGACGAGGCCATTACTAACGGTTTGGACTTAGAGTTCGGAAGTTGGACCAACGGACTGTCGAACGGAGCAAGTAATGCTTATGACAATTATTATCTGGCTAAAGCTTATCTGGATAAAATTAAATCGGGTAAATATACAACCAAAGAGCTGGACGAGAAAGTTCGTCGCATCCTTCGTCTTTCATTCCGTACGACAATGAACCGCAATCGTCCTTTCGGATCTATGGGAAGTCCTGAACATTTTGATGCGGCCCGTACCATTGCAGAAGAAGGTATCGTGTTGCTTCAGAATAAAGGAAATGTGCTTCCGATTGATTTGAATAAAGCTGCAAAAATTGCAGTAATTGGCGAGAATGCATTGAAGATGATGACCGTTGGCGGAGGTAGCTCTTCTTTGAAGGTAAAACATGAAATTTCACCGCTCGATGGCTTGAAAAAGAGAGTTGCCGGCAAGGCAGAAGTTCTTTTTGCAAGAGGATATGTCGGAGATGCCAGTGGCGAATACAACGGAGTTGTTACAGGACAGGATTTGTCAGATAACCGTTCGCCGGAAGAATTGATTGCTGAGGCTGTCAGCCTGGCAAAAGAATGCGATTATGTAATCTTCTTTGGTGGTTTAAATAAAAGTGCAGGTCAGGATTGTGAAGATGCAGACCGTGCACAGCTGGGATTGCCCTACGGACAAGATCAGCTGATAGAAGCTTTGTCAAAAGTGAACAAAAACTTGATTGTCGTAAACATATCGGGTAATGCCGTTGCTATGCCTTGGGTGAAATCTGTGCCGTCTATTGTTCAGGCATGGTTTTTAGGCAGTGAAGCCGGAAGCGCCATAGCATCTGTCCTTTTGGGAGATGTCAATCCTTCAGGTAAACTTCCTTTTACCTTCCCTGTTTGTCTGGAAGATGTTGGAGCTCATGAATTGGGTGAATATCCTGGTGTAAAAAGAGAGAACGAGAATATCTGGGATGCGAAATACAATGAAGGTATTTTTGTGGGTTACCGTTGGCTCGATAAGGAAAATATTAAGCCTTTGTTTGCCTTTGGACATGGATTAAGTTATACTCAGTTTGAGTACGGCAAGGTTACGCTGGATTCTAAAGAAATGACTCAGGATGGAAAAATTGTGCTGACAGTCCCTGTTACCAATGTAGGCAAGAGAGAAGGAGCAGAAATCATTCAGCTTTATATTTGTGATAAAAAGAGCTCACTTTCTCGTCCGGAAAAAGAATTAAAAGGTTTCTGTAAAGTCAAACTGGCTGCTGGAGAAACTAAAACAGTTTCTTTTACAATAGACAAATCGTCTTTGAGCTTTTTTGATGACAAGCAGCATAAATGGATTGCAGAACCTGGAAAATTTGAGGCTGTTATAGCTGCTTCTGCGGAAGATATAAAGTCGAAAACCGTATTTGAATTGAAATAAGTTTTTAGTTAATCTTTGCAGATAAATATGTTCTTCCCTCTTTCGGCTTTGTGATGCGAAGCTGAAAGGGGGAAGTTTCTCATTGTCAGGAGTATTTTCATACGTCCGCACAGATGCCAGATTGCCAGTATGCCGAACAGGATACCTGCCTGATAATGCGGTACTCCTAAATGAGTGCCGGCATTTTCCCGATGCAATATCAGGATGAGGCCTGTCGCACTTGTCAGTAAATAAACGGCCGACAGACAAACCGTAACCTTGCTGCGTTGCCTGAATCTTTCGGGCAAGCTTTTATACCATCTCCGGTGAGCCCTTATGTGTCCAGTGGACAGGATGAGAAACAATACTCCCCATACGATATGTGTAACTCTCCAGATTTTTACATTTGACTGTACGATACCATGACCTGCCGCATGGATAATCAGACCGGTAATAAGAGTGAGCAGACATATAGCTGCCAGAACGAGGTCGATGTAGAATGTTCTTTGTTTCTTCATGATTATTATTTGTTAGGGTTAGCCGGTACAGTTCGGGGTATGTCCGGCATACATACTTCGTGTTGTTCCGGATGCAAAGTTAGCCCGATGAAGAAACGGAGGCAATGGATAAGATAGGGGAGTACTTGGACTATTTATGGTTTTTGCGGAAGTCTGTTGGAGATATTCCTGCTGTTTTCGAAAAGAGCCGGGTAAAGTAAGCGTAATCTTCAAATCCGAGTTCCTGAGCTATTTCCTTTACGCTTTTACTGGTATATATCAGGCTCCGTTTGGCTCTTGTCACAATTTCATATTGTATGTTCTGGCTGACACTGAACCCCGTCGTCCCTTTAACCGCTTCGTTGAGATACATGAGCGAGATATTCATCATGCGTGCATAGTAACTGGGACTGTGGCTGTGCTCTACATGCTGTTTGAGCAGGTTTCTGAAGGTGATGGTATGCTCCACATAACGTTGGGGCAGGCTATGAGCCGTTTGCTTGGAGGTGATAGCTTCTCCGATGATGTCGATGATGGCAAGCGACAGGTGCAGTGCCAGTGTCTGTGGATGTTTGCTGGTCTGTGCCAGTTTGCCGGCCAGGATGGTAAACAGCGATGTAAGTTCAGTCTGCTGTTCCGGTGACAGTTCTACCGTCTGTGTGCCAAGTGTATATTGTTCGAAGGATCTTTTGGAATTTTCTTCAATGAATGCGCTGTCAATCATCAGTATATACGCATTCAGTCCGGTAGCCTGTACAAAGCTGTGTACCTGTCCGGGTAATACCAGAGCGGCACAATGCGCCGTCAGCCTGTAGCTGTTGAAGTCTATATGGATGTCACATTCACCCGATTCGACGAAGCCGAACATATAGTAGTCATCCTGATGCGCATAGTCGACAGGGGTATGTTGTATGCCGTCTGCTGAAAATACACGAAGGTGTATGCCGGTATCGGAGATATCGGAAGCTCTGTGTTTGGGCAGTTTTTTCATCGGGATATATAAAAAAGAAAAACCACCGATAATTTAGTTATCGATGGTTTTCTTTTGGTGATCCGCCTGGGGCTCGAACCCAGGACCCCAACATTAAAAGTGTTGTGCTCTACCTGCTGAGCTAGCGAATCAAACCTGTGTTGCATTCATTTTCTGATTGCGAGTGCAAAGGTAGGTGTTTTGAGTGAAACTGCCAAATGTTTTGGCAAGTTTTTTCAAGTAAATTTTCCTTTGCGTTTTTATCTTGCTGATTTATAGCGTATTTTGCTTTCGAAAAAAATAAGCCTTTGCAAACCGGTTTTCCTGAAATCTTGTAGATTCCCGTTCCTGCCGGAGCTCTTACATTCGGACAGCCTGATTTTTTACATGCCGGCAGCCGCTTTTTATCTCCTTATTTATTCTTGAGTGCCGGTCTGCCGTTCCATTCTGGCCGGCCGGATCTTTACGAATGACTTGCCTGAGCCTTTTTTTCCTCTTCTACCGCTTTCCGGTAACAACATCTGCACAGAGGCTCGTATTCTTCCTTTTCTCCCAGCAACACCCGTTTGTCGTTGGCTACGGTACGGTGTGATACGTAGGCCAGATCTCCGCATTTCACGCAGATGGCATGTACCTTGGTCACCTCGTCGGCGATGGCACACAGGGCAGGCATCGGACCGAAAGGTACACCTTTAAAGTCCATGTCCAGTCCGGCAATGATTACTCTCACCCCTCTGTCGGCAAGTTCGTTGCATACGTTCACCAGTCCGTCGTCGAAGAATTGCGCTTCGTCTATGCCCACTACATCAATTTCCGAGCTGAACAGCAGGATGCTTGCCGACGAGTCTACCGGAGTAGAAGGAATCGAATTGTTGTCATGCGAAACCACTTCCGCTTCCGAGTAGCGCGTATCGATGGCCGGCTTGAATATTTCTACCCGCTGGCGGGCAAAGGTAGCACGCTTCAGGCGGCGGATCAGTTCTTCTGTCTTGCCCGAAAACATCGAACCGCAGACAACTTCTATTCTTCCTCTGCGGCACGTTTCATGTGTATGATCTTCTGAAAAAACAACCATTGGTTCAAAAATTTGGTGCAAAAATACAATTTGTGTCGTTAATTTGCCTTATCTTCTATCTGAAATTTCATTTTTCGGCTATTTTATACACAACAACTGTTAAATATTGAATGAAATTAACTAGTGAGATTAAAAACTTTCTATCTTTGCTATATTAACAGTTGAAATATTGTATGGGAAGATTATATGTTGTTCCTACTCCTGTGGGTAATTTGGAAGATATGACCTTTCGTGCCATCCGTATCTTGAAGGAAGCCGACCTGATTCTGGCGGAAGATACACGCACGTCGGGCATTTTGCTGAAACATTTCGAAATCAAGAATGCGATGCAGTCTTATCATAAGTTCAATGAGCATAAGACGGTAGAGGGGATTATCAACCGGTTGAAGGCAGGCGAAACCATTGCACTGGTTTCCGATGCGGGAACTCCGGGCATATCCGATCCCGGCTTCCTGGTGGTACGCGAATGTGTGAAAAACGATATCGAGGTACAGTGCCTTCCGGGAGCTACGGCTTTCGTTCCGGCTCTGGTGGCTTCAGGACTGCCCGACGAACGTTTCTGCTTCGAAGGCTTCCTGCCTCAGAAGAAAGGACGCATGACCCGTCTGAACGGTCTGGTAGAAGAAACGCGCACGATGATTTTCTACGAGTCACCCTACCGGCTGGTGAAAACGCTTACCCAGTTTGCCGAGATATTCGGTCCCGAACGTCAGGTTTCTGTCTGCCGTGAGATATCCAAGATACACGAGGAAAGCGTGCGGGGAACCTTGCAGGAAGTCATTGCACACTTCACGGCTACCGAGCCGAGAGGAGAAATTGTCATTATACTGGCAGGAAAAGAAGATTGAAGTTATAAATTCTAAACAGATAAAAAACTATGAAGAAAGTTGTTTTATTTTCATTATGTGCTGCGGCCGTGCTTGCTTCTTGTAACAATGCAGGCCAGAATAAAGATGCGTTGAAACTTCAGAACGACTCGCTGATGATCGAATTGTCTAACCGCGATGCCGAACTGGATGAAATAATGGGAGCATTCAATGAAATTCAGGAAGGCTTCCGCGAAATCAATGAAGCTGAAAACCGTGTGGATCTTACCGGCGATGCTATCGAAAACAAATCGAGCGCCGACAAGATTAAGGAAGATATCCGCTTTATCAGCGAAAAGCTGAAATCAAACCGTGAACAGATTGCCAAACTGGAAGAACAGCTTAAGAACAGCAACTACCAGTCGGCACAGCTTAAAAAGGCTGTCAAGAATCTGACTGCCCAGCTGGAAAAAAAACAACGCCAGATTGAAACCCTTCAGGCTGAACTGGCTTCGAAGAATATCCGTATCGCCGAACTTGATGAGGCTGTTTCCGATCTGAACAAGAACGTCGACCAGCTGACTGCCGAAAACGAGGCTAAGACAAAGACCGTTGCTGCTCAGGACAAGGCCCTCAACACTGCATGGTATGTATTCGGTACGAAGTCGGAACTGAAAGACCAGAAGATTCTGAACCGTGGTGATGTGCTGAAAGACAATGAGTTCAATAAAGACTACTTTACAGAAATCGATATCCGTAAGGATAAAGAAATCAAGTTGTACTCTAAGCGTGCTACGCTGCTGACTACTCATCCTGCCGGTTCATACGAACTTGCTAAGGACGACAAGGAACAGCTTACTTTGAAGATTACTAACCCTAACCAGTTCTGGAGCGTATCACGCTATCTGGTTATTCAGGTTCGATAATTATAAATAACTGAATTTTAATTAAATCTGTTATTCATTCTCCGACATAGAGAATGAATAACAGATTTTTTTGTTTATCTTGCACCGGTCAACCAATCAGAAAGGAGAAACTTATGAAAACATTCCGATATCTTATCGTTGCTGTACTGTTCCTGCTGGTGGCAGGTACATCGGGTGCACAGACCCGTGAGGAAAAGAAAGAGGCTCTCAAGACCTATGTCGGCGAACAGGTCAACGGTCGCACATTCAAGCTGGAGGCAAGCATGGCATATCCCATGAGCGGCAGAAGCATTCCGCTGACTACACCCTACGGATTGCAGATGAAGAAAGACTCCGTCGATGTCTATCTGCCTTACTACGGCAGGGCCTATCAGATACCCTATGGAGGAGGAGAGGGGTTGCGCTTCAAGGCTCCCGTAGAAAACTACTTCAGCAAGCTCAAGAAAGACCGCTACCGGATAACGTTCGAGGCTACGACTAGTGAAGACAACTTCAGGTTCTCGGTCGATTTGTACGACGACGGTTCGGCAAATATTCATGTCACCATGCGCAACAGACAGCCCATTCACTACACCGGACAGCTCGATGCAACCGGGTTGCAATAAAAGATGCCTATCTTTGCGCCAACGGAACAGCAGAAAACAATAAAAACATCATGAAAACAAATGAGATTTATGCCGTCAGACTCGAAAAGAAAGGAGTAAAACCTACAGCCGTACGCATCCTGGTGCTGAAAGCTATGCTCGAATCCCCGTGTGCCTTGTCGCTCATCGAGCTTGAAACACTTCTGGGCACTGTCAACCGCTCCACCATCTTCCGTACGCTGAATCATTTCCTGGCGCACCACGTGGTACACGACATCGAAGACGGCAGCGGCTCACTGAAGTACGAGGTCTGTCCCGACGAAGACACTTGTACCGTCGACGACATGCACACGCATTTCTACTGCGAAGTCTGTCACCGTACCTTCTGCTTTCCGTCCATCCACATTCCCGTTGTCGACCTGCCCGAAGGCTTCCGTCTGCATAGCATCAACTACATGGTAAAAGGCGTGTGCCGCGAGTGTGCCGCCCGCATGAAATGACTGTGTAGTCCTCTTCCGTGTCTTGTAGTATGCCGAAACCTCCAGCATCCCGTTGTCGAGGAAATGCTTCCATCCCGCCTCGTAGTGTTCCGACGAGCGCGGCTTGTAACCGTCAATGCTCGGCTGGATGCTGTAATACGGACGGTGGTTGCGCGGCAGATAGCCCACGCCGTGTACTCCCACCTGCACCGACAGCCGCGGAGATTCTCTATCAGTACGTCCGGATTCTCAAAGCTTGAAAATCCGTTCCATCAGCTTCCATTTCTCCTGAGAAGACTGTCCCGGCAGCACCTTCTGGTACTTGGACATATGCTCCTCCCATTCCGCCTGACGAGGCAGCGTAGCAAGTCGGGCATAGTCACGTTCCATATCAAACTCGTCCGTCGTATCCATAATCATAAACAGGCGGTTGCCGTAAATATAAATCTGCATATCCACGATACCCACTTCACGGATGCCCGCTTTCACTTCCTCCCATACGTGCGCATGCTCTGCCACGTAAGCCTCTATCAACTCCTTGTCGTCGTAGAGATCCAATGTCTGACAATATCTTTTCATTTATACCGTTCTGTTTTGTTTTTTATCAGTCCCTGCGGAAAATATCACGCGTATATACTTTATCTTTCACGTCATCCAGACACGCATCGTAGCGGTTGGCGATGATAGCCTGCGCCTGCGCCTTGAAATCCTCCAGTCTGTTCACCACCTTCGATCCGAAGAACGTACTGCCATCCTCCAGTGTCGGTTCGTAGATGATAATCGTAGCCCCCTTCGCCTTGATGCGCTTCATCACACCCTGAATGGAACTCTGGCGGAAATTATCGCTGTTCGATTTCATCGTGAGGCGGTACACCCCGATGACACATTCCTTTTCCTCCGCCGGATTATAGCTGCCCCGGTTGTAGTAATCATAATATCCCGCCTTGTGCAGCACCCTGTCGGCAATGAAATCCTTGCGTGTGCGGTTGCTCTCCACAATCGCCTGAATCAGATTCTCCGGCACATCCTGATAGTTCGCCAGCAGCTGCTTCGTATCCTTAGGCAGACAGTAGCCCCCGTAGCCGAACGACGGATTGTTATAATGCGAGCCGATGCGCGGATCCAGACAGATACCCTGAATGATAGCCTGCGTATCCAGTCCCTTCACCTCCGCATACGTATCCAGCTCGTTGAAGTACGACACACGCAGCGCCAGATACGTATTGGCAAACAGCTTCACCGCTTCCGCCTCCTTCATACCCATAAACAGCGTGTCCACATCCGGCTTGATAGCCCCTTCCTGAAGCAACGCCGCAAACTCGTGCGCCTTTTCCTCCAGCTGCTCACCTGCGATCTCCTTGATAGCCCTGTTCTCCTCATCCAGTCCCGCTATCAGTTTCGGGAATCCCACGATGATACGGCTCGGATAAAGATTGTCGTACAGCGCCTTGCTCTCACGCAGAAACTCCGGCGAGAACAGCAGGTTGAATTTCTTGCCCGCCAGGGCAGGAGAGGTACGGAACTTCTCCGCATACTTCACATACAGACTCCGGCAGTAACCCACGGGAATGGTACTCTTTATCACCATCACCGCATCCGGATTCACCTCCAGCACCAGGTCGATCACCTCCTCCACGTGCGACGTATCGAAATAATTCTTCACCGGATCGTAGTTCGTAGGAGCCGCAATCACCACAAAGTCCGCCTCCCGGTAAGCCGAAGCCCCGTCGAGCGTAGCCGTCAGGTTCAGTTCCTTTTCCGCCAGATACTTCTCGATATACTCATCCTGAATCGGGCTGATACGGTTGTTAATCTTCTCCACCTTTTCAGGAATCACGTCCACAGCCACCACCCGGTGATGCTGCGCCAGCAACGTAGCGATAGACAGACCTACATAGCCCGTACCCGCTACAGCGATTGTATAGTTTTTCATCATGGAAATGCTCTTTTGTTACAAAGCTAATATAAAATATCAGACAAGTCAAATGAAATTCTACTTTATAGTTGCGACATCAGCGCATCGAAATCTCTGCAACCGATAAAATAAGTTCTGTGTTCCCGAATCTGTGTATCCAGTTGCTTTTTTAATGCCGAAGTACAAACCTTTTCCCAGCTTGATGTCGTGAATGCCAGCATATTCAGTTGCTGTGTTAGTACATTTAGAGGATTACTTGCCACATTTACATCCGTTATCAGAATAAAAGCAATCTGAATTTGCCCTGTGTTCAGGTTACAGGTTGTAATATCTTCACATAACTTTATACTCTCCAGCAGTTTGCGTTGCAAGTCATATTTTCCTGCCTGTCTGGTTATCCTTTTTTCAAGTACTTGTTTTTCCTTTTCGGAAGCCAATGGTTTTTGAGCAATTGGCTGATGTGACAAAAACTCTTTCCACCCTTTCAGTTCAACAAAGCACAATACCTTTTCCGTATACGAAAGAGCATCAGACGAAGGAGAAGAAGCACATCCCTGCGCACTGTGCCATTGTGTTTCCACTTCATCCAGATTGATAACAGGCGTTTGTTGTAAAGAGAGGCAAGAAGGTGTGTGCCGGCAAGGAACATGCAACTGACATAGACTGCATGGTGTGACACCTGTTTTTGTCATTACCTGCTTGTAAATATGTTCAGGAGTCATATTCATTGCAGTTACAAGCCAAGGTTTACAATTTCATTCATAGGCTGTGCCAGTTTCATAAAAATCCGGTTCAAATCGTCCGTAACATCTTCCAGCACACACAGTTCGTCTTCTGTTTCCTCTGCCAGATAATAATTTACAAAGTCATTCATCGACAATTTATCAGCGAAATATCTCACGGCCTGTATGAAATAAGGACTGTGTGAACTTATTAAGATAGGGATTCCCGCTTTGGCAAGTTCTACCAGCACAGACGCGAATTTGATCTGCCATTCCGGATGCAGATGATTTTCCGGTTCATCCCATATCAGAATTTTACTTTCATCCAGCGCTTGCGTTTCCAGTAACATCTGCAAGACACCGAAAGCCTTTATTCCGGAAGCAACATTAACCGGTGCATAATTCTGTTCTCCCTTTTTCCAGTACATGTTTCGTTTTGCATTGTCAAAATAGAAATGTCCGCCAGTGATGTTATCAGTAAGTGTCTGTGCCTTTTGTATAAAAGGAGAGTAGACGTTATCAGGCAGCGAGAAACGGAAAGCATCCAGTTTCTGTGCCATATCCTTTATGTGATAATTTATCAGCGGGCGTAATACATCCTTTCCGGCAATATTGAAATAATGTCCTCCCGGCATTTGTGCATTTGCCAGGATATCTATCAGATGAATATACAGTGGCGATTCTACCAGCGTAGCGTCTTTGACAAAAGTTTCCGTTTTACATTTAAACCCCGTTACCTTATTCTCTTTTATCTGTATGGTTATATCTTTCCCCTGTTCTTCAGAAAAACAAATTTCAGACATTTCAGTATTGTATGTACAGATAGAATTAAGAAATTCGGCTCCTATGATACTTTGGAAAGCCCGTTCCAGCATTTTTTCGGAGTTGCTGCTTTCGGTAGCCAATTGTACCAGTTGGTCTATGCTTCTTATAATTTTAGCCCTTTGCTGCGGTACAATGTTTATTTTTTCCAGTTTATCTTTCAGCTGACTGACCCATCGTTTGTCATTCGCAAAAGATTCCACCTCTTTCAGGAAAGCGGCAGCAGTAGACGGCAGAATCACCCCTTTGATTTTTTCTCCCGACTCTGTCTCGGTATGCTTTACATACATATAAAGTGCTGCGCAGTTCAATCTCATGATTCTGTCCTGCGATTGTGAGCTCAGTCTGTCAGCATTACTGAGTGACTTAATGACTGAAAACAATAGCTTTCCTACTGTGCTCTTTCCCGAATCATTGTTTCCGGCAATGACAGTCAAACCATTTAGAATAATGTCAGCTTTCTTTATTTTGTTGATATGGGTAATATTCAGTCGCATCTGCTTTCTTTAATGTAAAAATGAAATAACTTTTGCACTTGTTTACAGCTTGTTTATTTCCTCCTCTGCCAGTCCCGTAGCTGCTGCAATCTGTTCGTTGCTCATGCCCAGCGACTTCAGGTTACGTGCGATAGCGGTTTGTGTTTCTGCACGACCTTCTGCACGACCTTCTGCACGACCTTCTGCACGACCTTCTGCACGTTCCGTTTCTATATTGTCCCGTAAAATCACGATATTATCCAAGTGTTTGTAATACGCGTTCAGCTCCTCCCGGCTCATGCGATCCAGCTTCAGCCGTTCCTTCACCGCATTCAGTCCCGGCGCCGTAGCATTCTCCGGCACATTTCCCGTATTCAGGTAATAAATCCATTCTTCCAGCGGCGTCTTTGCCACCCGGTTAAAATCATTTACTTTCAGTATATAATATTCCGGATAAAGCTGGCTCACTTTGTCCACTTTGAATGTCTGTTTCTGAAACGGACTCAGTTCCAGCACATCCCCTTCATGAATTCCCACGAACTCCGTCTTTCCGTGATATACAAAATCCTTGCCGTGTCCCAGAGAGAAATACACGATGTTGATGCTGTACACCTTACGTACCTTGTCGTATCCCTGTCCGCGGTTGATGTACTCTGTTACCAGCTTCGAAGCGCCAAACAGCATCCGCTGGAAATACGCATACTCATTATTGTTCTGAATCTCGATGAGCACCAGTTCTCCCTTCGAGTTTTCCGCCAGCATATCCACACGGTTATACTTGTCGAATTCACCCTCCTGGTTGCTTTCACTCTCCAGCAGCTTCTGGATGGTCACTTTTTCCTCCAGCAGCGTGGTAAGCAGTCCCTCCAGCACCGCATAATTAGCCTTGTTGCGCAACAGGCGCTTCATAGCCCAGTCAAAACGAATATAGCTTTCCATACTGAATGCATTTAGTAGTTGATACTTACAAAGTAAACAAATAAACCTTAAAGTGCCAAGCCAATACAAAAAAATCGCCACGATACCCTCCGTATAGAGTACCGTGGTGATTCCCGTTTACTTCCCCGCCGCAAAGTCCTTGATGCGCTGCTCCTCACTCAGTACTACGCTACTACCGATAGATTCTGTTCTGCCGATCATCAGTAATATGCAAGTTGATATATTCGTCGACAATCAACCATTAGACTTACAATGTTTTTGCGAAGTCCTTCAAATTAATTATGGCAACTGATGGGAAAGATATATTTTTAAGTTCATTGAAATGGTGATCCTCCGTCACGATATATTCCGCATTGGCTGTTATGGCACAGTCTACGAACTTATTGTCATCCTGGTCTGCTGTAATTAGATGAAAACGGTAGTGAGGAGTTAATTTCTTTACATTTTCACGAGTAAGAATCGTGTAGATAATCGTTTCGGCTACATACTTATTAATGTTGCGAGTCATGACTTCCAGATACTCTTCTACGATTTCATTGCTTATACATAACGTATAGTCTCCATTCAAGAATGATTGCCACACTTTATGGCAGTCATTCTTCGCTGAAATTGCAATAATCAGTGAGTTTGTATCCAATACAATGTTTCTCATATTCATTTATAGGGAGTACGTTCATGTAGTTGGTAGAATTTATCGACTTTTTCCTCATTTAATTCTCCATTCTCCCACAAACGGTCAATTTCTTTTTGCGCTTGCTTGGCGAAATAGTCAGAAATAGCCTTTTTAAGTTCTGCTAATGCTTCAGGACTATCCACAAACGACATCATTTCAAGCACTTGCAATTGAGCCGGATTAAAAACTGTAGTATTCATTATTTGGATTTGGTTCTAATACAAAAGAACAAATTTTTTTCTTTATTTCCTAATGAATAAGATAAAAGGATTAAAAAAACAATGGAGAATCAAAATCTTTCAGTAGCAGGAATCGTGGCGATTCCCGTTTACTTCCCCGCCGCAAAGTCCTTGATGCGCTGCTCCTCACTCAGGCGGCACACCAGCAGACGTCTGTCCTTCTCCGCTACGATGTAGCCCTCCAGACCTTCCAGCACCACCTGTCTGTGCTCCGCCGCATGCACCACACAGTTCCGGCAGTTGTACATATCCACCCGGCCGCCTACCTTGGCATTGCCCGCTTCATCCTGCGGCAGCAAGGTGCGCAGCGAACCCCAGCTACCCAGATCACTCCATCCGAACTCCGCCGGCAGCACAAAGATATCCTCCGCCTTCTCCATCACCGCATAGTCGATGGAAATCTTCTCGCAAGTAGGGAAGAGCCGCTTCAGCTCCTCCGCCTCTTTGTCCGTAAACAAGGCAGGTTCCAGCTCGTCCATCACTCCGGCAATCTGCGGCGCATACCTGCGTATGGCATTCGTAATCGTATCCACGTTCCACACAAATATCCCCGCGTTCCAGAAATAATTCCCCGCAGCCAGATACCCCTTTGCCGTTTCCACGTCCGGTTTCTCCTTAAACGCTTCCACCTTGCAGATACCCTTTGCGTCCGCTTCCCCCTGAGCAGCAATGTACCCGTAGCCCGTTTCTGGTCGGGTAGGCTTCATCCCCAAGGTCACGATAGCCTGCGAGTCCGCCGTCTTCTCCAGTGCCACGGCAATGCAGAGTGCAAACTCCGCCGTATCAATCACTAGTGCATCCGAAGGCGTCACCACGATGTTCGCCTGCGGAAACTCCTTTCTGATCTTCCAGCACGCATACGCGATACACGGCGCCGTATTCCTTGCTTCCGGTTCCGCCAGAATATGCTGAGCCGGAATCTGCGGCAACTGTTCCTTTACTATGTCGACATACTTTTCCGATGTCACCACCCAGAAATTCTCTTTCGGGCAGATATCCTTGAAACGCTCCACCGTGAGCTGAATCAACGATTTTCCTACCCCCATTACGTCGATAAACTGTTTGGGATATTCGGATGTGCTCATGGGCCAGAAACGGCTTCCTATGCCGCCTGCCATAATAACTATATGATTTTGCATGCTGGTTTTATATAGATTTAGAATTGTTTAGTCCTGCGGAAAATGTCACATGCAGGCCCATCCGAATTTTCGGACAATTTCTTTCAGTAAGTATCTGTCCGATACCGGAATCTTTACGATTACGTTTTCATTTTCCTCAGGGGTACATGCCGTATACCCTTTTTCCGGAAGTCTGTCTTCTGATAGAGGAGCAGGAACGGATGATGTAATCTGATATTCGTTGTTGGTCAATGCCACATCAAAATATTCCGCTCCGGTTTCAGGAGAGAGAAACAACTCCCGCAAATCTGTTTTTCCGGACAAAAACTCTTCAATTCTTTTTCCTGAGATGCGTATGGCCGTATATCTGCATTCCTGCTCGTCGGTGTACAACAGACAAAGATACAAGGTTTCGAATGCATCCCGGGCGATAAACAACTGTGGCACATCATAAAAATCCAAAATTCTTTCTATCCGAATAGGAATATTTCTGGTCATAGCGATATGATTTTAGCTTGTGAAACATCAAATAAACGGCTTCTCCACCATGAATAGTGTGAATTTCTGAATGTCTTCTTTATGTTTCCGTCTTGTGGGGAAAGACTTACTTCTGCAATGTTAGCCTTTCGGAACTTTGGGAGTTTTAGCAGACGCTTTGCATCCGTGAGTTCTGAAAAAACAGATACGGCTCGTACAATGCATTCATCTATTCCTTCACCTGTAAAAGTTTTGTCTGGAGCTAATTTCTTTTGAGAGAAGAAATCTTCAGACTGTGCCGGATTACCGATTGCGACTCGATAATAGATGCCTTGGCATTTTTCTGAATCTGCCGGAGGGCAGGATTCAGGAAGAGATTCAAACCAATAATTTTGCATTTTCTATAACATTTACTTCACCAAAGTTAAGGATTATTTTAAAAAAAGTAATATGCGTGATGCTTTTTCATTAAAAATGCCGCCTGCCATGATGACTATATGATTTTGCATGCTGGTTTTTGTATTGTTTTTTGCTTTTTAGTCCCTGCGGAAAATATCACGCGTATATACTTTATCTTTCACGTCATCCAGACACGCATCATAGCGGTTGGCGATGATAGCCTGCGCCTGCGCCTTGAAATCCTCCAGTCTGTTCACCACCTTCGATCCGAAGAACGT
>ENA-ORLU01000252-ORLU01000252.1-human-gut-metagenome-genome-assembly--contig:-NODE-252-length-56689-cov-4.771409_pt1 | contig 56689 bp, 99 predicted proteins | sample MGYA00243009_ERZ508833 | MGnify/ENA primary metagenome ERZ508833 (study PRJEB26277, sample SAMN04329763) | human gut metagenome | biome: human-associated habitat | host: Homo sapiens | place: USA...
AAACTCATAACAACCTAAATTGAATTGTGAGAAATTGACAAAAGACATGAAAGACATTGGGGAGCCGCCGGCACTTAGAAGGCAGATACAACAGTAAGTTGTGTCTGGCTTCTTAGTACCGTTGCGAGCGACACATAGCGAGAGCGTGTCTTGAATGTTTTTGTTAATTTTGAACAATTGAAAGAAGACTAGGATGAGTTTCGCAAACGCCTAATTCAAAAAAACAAGAAAAGGAGAAAGGATTTTATGAAATTAGAAAAATTAGTAGGTGACAGATTTAAGGAAAGACCGGCGGATTGTCAGGTAGACAGCCACGCACTTATGATCCGTGGTGGTTACATGAAGAATGTGGCAAACGGAATTTACTCTTCTTATATGCCACTCCGCAGAATTACAAGAAAGATCGAGCAGATCATCCGTGAGGAGATGGATGCGATTGATGGACAGGAAGTACAGTTCCCGGTTGTTATGCCGGCAAGTCTCTGGCAGGAGTCTGGCAGATACGACAGCATCGGAAAAGAACTTTTACGTTTTACAGACCGAAACGGAGCGCAGATGGTTCTTGGTATGACACATGAGGAGGCAGCCGTTCAGTTAGTAAGAGAATATGGACAGAGCTATGCAAAATACCCATTCATGATTTATCAGATCCAGACAAAATTCCGTGACGAGGCACGTCCAAGAGCAGGATTGATCCGTGTGCGTGAGTTTACCATGAAAGATGCTTATTCTTTCCACACAAGTCAGGAAGATTTAGAGCAGTACTATGATAAATGCCACAAAGCATATGAGAGAATCTATGCAAGAGCAGGTATCCCGGAGGTAGTTTCTGTAAAATCCGATTCCGGTATGATGGGCGGAAATGTTTCCCATGAGTTCATGCTTTTAACTCCAATCGGAGAGGATTCCATCGTAATCTGTAATGAGTGTGATTACCGTGCCAATATGGAAGCAGCCGAAAATATTGTAGAGAACGAGACAGAGGCTATGCAGGAACTTACCAAAGTTGCAACACCTGGCATGCATACGATTGAGCAGGTCTGTGAATTCTTACATGCAGATGCAAAGAAATCCATGAAAGCCGTTGTTTACCAGAGAAATTCCGATGACAAATATATTCTCATTTTTGTGCGTGGTGACCTCGAAATTAATGAGACAAAACTGACCAATTACCTTGGCTGCGATGTTCATCCGGCAGTGATCACAGAGGAGAGTGGCATTCAGGCAGGATTTATCGGACCGGTGAACCAGAATGCAGACTGCATCGTTTTATTTGACCGTTCTTTAAAGGGAACAACAAATCTTGTCTGCGGCGCCAATGAAGTGGATTATCATTACACAGGCCTGAATATGGAGCGCGAGTTCCCGGATGCAGAGTATGTTGATCTTGCAAAAGTTGTGGAGGGCGGTATCTGCCCATGCTGCGGTAAGAAATCACTGACCATTTCTCGTGGTATTGAGGTTGGTAACATCTTCCAGCTCGGAACGAAATACACCAAGACCATGAACATGACCTATGTGGACAAAGACGGCATAAGCAAAAATCCAATTATGGGTTGCTACGGTATCGGTGTCGGACGTATGGCAGCTTCCATTTGTGAAGCACATCATGATGATTATGGTCCAATCTGGCCAATGAGCATTGCTCCGTGGCAGGTTCACATCTGTGCGATGAACCTTGATAAAGAGGGTGTCAGGGAAGTAGCAGATACTTTATATGAGAATTTACAGAATGCCGGTGTGGAAGTGATCTATGATGACCGCTCCGTAAGTGCCGGAAATAAATTCTCCGATGCAGACCTTTTAGGGGTTCCGGTTCGTGTTGTTGTGAGCCCACGTAACTTAAAAGAGTCTGTTGTGGAAGTTTCCACCCGTGACAAGAGCCTTATGGAGAAAGTTCCGGTAGAAAATGCCGAGCAGTATGTAAAAGACCTTGTAGAGAAAATGAAAAAAGAGTGTAATCTGGTAAAATAAATGGAAAAAATAAACGGAATCCCGATGATTTCATTTGGACTTCTTGGCGGTTTCTGTGATCATCTGGAAATCAGAATCACAGGACTGTCGGAGGAAGGTTTTTCGTTTCGTGTACCGGAAAAAATAGAAAAAGCGGCGTGCCTTGAGATTTGTTTTTTTGACTTTTCTGCTGACTGTTACCGCAAAGTGCAGTTGGCAGAGAAGGAAAGAGAGATGAAGTTAACAGAGGAGACGCCCTTTTTCTTTATCTATTCGGTGTGGACAAAAAACGGGGAATACAGGGAGCAGGTAAAGCGTCTGGTGACAGATTATGACAACTACATATCGCTAAAACTCGCAGGAGATGATGCGTATCTTTCAGAAAAAATGGTTGGTTATCCGGCAGAATTGGACGAAGTTTACGCAGAGAGCTTCGAAGAGCAGAAGAAAGAGTGGTTCAGCGGTGGTGGAGATGGAAGGAAAGATTGTTTTTGTGAGAAAAAAGGGAAAGAGGAAATTTGGAAAAAACAATCGAGCTCTGACGATTTCGAAGAAGGACTGGAATTTGAGCTTGCCCTCACGATAGACCGCCCGGAATTATATAACGATTTCCTACAAAAAGACGGGACAACATTTTGTCATGACTACTGGAAAAACAATTTTCTGGAGCATCATCCATTGAGTCAGAAGCAAGCAACACGACTCTACATCGGAAATCAGTTCTGCCACAATCTTTTCCCAGAGAAAAAACAGTTGTTTCAGATGTTGGAGAAAGCATTTGAGAATAAGCTTGCGGTGACGATTGCATTTACTTATGTCCGGGACAATCTGCTGGAAGAGACAGAAAAACTTTTGCAGGAACTTCAAGTATGGTGTCAAGGGAAAGAGCAGGAAGTAAGTAAGCAACAGGTAGCAACTAAAGAACAGAAGGGCAGCAGGAAACAGCCGGCAATGGAAATTATTGTAAACGACTGGGCGATGCCTGCACTTTTGCATGGAAAACCACATTTAAAACCAGTGTTGGGAGTTCTGTTAAACAAACGCAGAAAAGATGTCCGTCTGCCGTATAAACATGGCATCGGCAATCACGTGGATAGTCTGGCAGAAAATAATTTAAATTGTGGATTCTATCAGAATTATTTAAAGAATACTCTCAATATACAAAGATTTGAATTTGAATCATGTGGATATAAGGTTACAATCCCAGATGGACACCACAGCCTGCATCTTCCTTTTTTTCAGACCAACGCATCGCAGTATTGTACACTTTATGCCTGTTGCAGATATGGTGATAGGGGAAAACAGGAGTTGCCGGAAAACTGCCCAAATTATTGTGATAAAAAAGTATTTCTATATCCGAAGCATCTGAAAATGGTGGGAAGGTATAATTCACTGTTTGGATATGATGAGAAAATACTGTGGGATGAAAAACAATTGCAGGATTATCTCGAACAGGGGATTGACCGGATTGTTGTGAATGTTTCTTTGTAATAGTAGGACATTGTCTGGACAGGAATGCATTTTTATATAGAAAACGATTCCGCTGAGATGCAACAGGGGAGAAAAATACGATGGAGTCTGTTCTTGACCGTGTAATCAAGCAGAACACGGAAAATGTAAATTTATTAAAAACAAAAGATTACAATATTTTTTCTGTTTTACAGATACAGTCAAAGGAAGTTCTGATCTGCCGCATGATAGCTGACCTTTTAAATCCGAGAGGGCAGCATGGCGCAGGGGCAGAGTACTTAAAAATTTTCCTGAGAGATTGTCTTGGAATGGAAAAAATGGATACAAAACTGGCTGAAAGCATGTAAAAGTTGTGAAAATACAGGAATGGTTCCTATTTTGGAACAGTTTATCCAGAACATAGAACAGATCAGCGGTTATACAAGTGAGAAGGTGAGAAATATGGTAATTGATGAACTGCTTAAGTCGGGTGATTCCCTAAGAGCAGGGATGCAGATCGCAGATTCCATCAATGCTGCGAAAGCAAAGCTGATTTATCTGGTTTTCGAAGAGTTTGAAAAGCAGTTGGCAGGAGTGGCGGAAAAGAATCATTGTAAATGATGCCCAGATGCCGGATGGAAAGCAGCTCTGGTTCCGTGTGGAGGTAGAACATCCTCTGTTCGCCGGATTCTGTGTCTTTGATCCGAATGCAGAATCGGAGGAAGGACACGGGGATCAGGTGGATGAATATGATGCTGCAACTGTAAAAGCAGTCGGGCATTATCTGAAAATCAGTGCGGCAGACCACAAGGACTGGTGGGCAACCAGGTGGTATCTGCCAGCCGGAGAACAGAAGCCAAACGATTCCGTTCCGAACTTTAAAATCATGAATGATGCAGCAATCGCACTGGCAGATAAAGAGTGCCGGTCGGAGTTTGTATCATTGTGTGTTCGTAACATTGAGGAGATGGTGGAGAGAGTGCTTGCTATTCCAGAATGAAAAAATTATAATAAAATAAGTATGTAGTGGATTGGAAAGGAGAAGCTGTTATGAACAAACGTAAGAAACTTCCAATTGGAATTGAGAGTTTTGAAGAGATGCGGAAAGAAGATTTTTATTATGTTGATAAAACGAGATGGATCGAGCAGCTTCTCGCCCAGTGGGGAAAGGTAAATCTTTTTACCCGTCCACGCTGGTTTGGAAAATCTTTAAATATGAGTATGCTTCAGACATTTTTTGAGGTAGGAGCAGATGCATCACTTTTTGATGGATTGTATATTTCAAAGAATAAAGAAGTCTGCAAACAGTATCTTGGAAAGTTTCCGGTTGTATCCATCAGTTTGAAAGGCGTGAATGGAAACACTTTCGACGAGGCACGGAGCTGTCTTGTAAAAGTTATCAACAGAGAAGCGCGTAGATTGCAGAACTTATCAGAAAGTGAAAAACTGACACAGGTTGATAAGGAACTTTTTGAAAAATTGCTTTCTCAGATGAAGGATGATGGAACGTTAAGCAGCAGCTTATTGGAACTTTCAGAACTTTTGGAAAAACATTATGAAGAAAAAGTGATCGTTTTGATTGATGAGTATGATGTGCCACTTGCAAAAGCAAATGAAAATGGCTATTACGATGAGATGGTACTTTTGATCCGTAATTTATTTGAAAATGTGTTAAAGACGAATCACAGTTTGAAGTTTGCTGTGTTGACAGGATGCCTTCGGGTTGCAAAAGAAAGCATTTTTACAGGATTGAATAATTTTAAAGTTTATTCCATTACGGATGTTGATTTTGATGAAAACTTTGGCTTTACAGATGATGAAGTAAAAGAGTTGCTTCATTATTATGGTCAGGATACACATTATGAGACGGTAAAAGAATGGTATGATGGGTATCGTTTTGGAAATGTTGATGTATATTGTCCATGGGATGTGATTAACTATTGCAGTGATCATATTGCAAATCAGGAGTGTGCACCAAAAAATTATTGGGTGAATACAAGCGGAAATGATGTGATCCATCGCTTTATCAATAGTATTTATGAACCGCAGAAACTCACAAAACTGGAGTTGGAACATCTTGTGAATGGTGGAAGTGTCCAGAAAGAAATCAGTCAGGAGATGACCTATAAGGAATTGTATTCATCAATCGATAATCTCTGGAGTACCCTTTTTATGACAGGGTATCTGACAAGCCGCAGCAATACGGATGGAAACAGGTATGATCTTGTGATCCCGAATAGAGAAATCAGAAATATTATCACAGAACATATTCTGAAATTATTTAAGGAGAATATTAAGCAGGATGGTCAGAAAGTAAACGCTTTTTGTGATGCCTTATTAACAGAGAAAGCGGATGTGGCAGAGAAGCTTTTTTCAGATTACATGCAAAAAACGATCAGTGTGAGAGATACTTTTGTACAGAAGCCGACAAAAGAAAATTTTTATCATGGAATTTTGCTTGGAATTCTTGGGTTTAAAGAAAACTGGCTTGTGACATCAAACAGAGAATCTGGAGATGGATTTAGTGATATCATGATCCAGGTAGGAGATTCTGAGGTCGGGATTGTTATTGAGGTGAAGTATGCCAATGATGGTAATTTGGAAGCAGAGTGCAAAAAAGCATTGAAACAGATTGATGATACAGGGTATGCAGAAGCGTTGCATCAGGACGGAATCTGTAAAATCTTAAAATATGCGATCGCATGTTATAAGAAAACCTGTAAGATTATGTTAGAGGCAGAAAAATGTTAAAAAATAAAATTTTTACATGGATGACATTGGGTGAAATATCTTTGTTATAACATGGTTCAGAGAGGATTTTTTTATGGGAAGTTATCTTAATCCGGGCAGCACAGCATTTCAGGGAAGTCTGAGGTCACAAATTTATATTGATAAAAGCGGACTGATTGAAAAGACGAACACAGTGCTTGGCACAGAGCAGAAATATGTCTGCGTGAGCAGACCAAGACGATTCGGAAAATCTATGGCAGCAAATATGCTTGCGGCATATTATGACAGAGATTGTGATACGAAGGAATTTTTTGATAAACTTAAAATCAGTCAGTCAGAAGAGTATCTGAAACATTTGAACCAGTATGATGTGTTAAAAATTAACATGCAGGAATTTTTGAGCGCAACACAGAGCATGGAGGAAATGTTAAGATTACTGCAAAAGAGGCTGATCACAGATTTGAAAAACAGATATTCTTCATATGAGATAGAAGATAATCTGGTATTTGCGATGCAGGATGTCTATGCCAACACGCACCATCCGTTCATCATTTTAATTGATGAATGGGACTGCCTGTTCCGTGAATATGAGCAGGACAAAGAGTCACAGAAAAAGTATCTTGATTTCCTGCGGTTCTGGCTAAAGGATAAAGATTATATTGCCCTTGCGTATATGACGGGAATCCTCCCTATAAAAAAATACGGTTCTCACTCGGCACTGAATATGTTTATGGAATATTCCATGACAGATCCGGGAAATCTCGCAGAATTTTTTGGCTTTACAGAAGAAGAAGTGAAAAAACTCTGCGAAGAGTACGCTATGAATTTTGAGGAAGCAAAAGCATGGTATAACGGTTATGGACTCATTTCACACAGCCGTTTGGAAGATAGAAAATATTCAATATATAGTCCAAAGTCAGTTGTGGAAGCGATGCTGCGGCACAAATTCGGCACATACTGGAACAGAACAGAGACCTATGAGGCACTGAAAATATATATTCAGATGAATATGGATGGATTGAAAGATTCAGTGATCCAGATGCTTGCAGGGGAGGGTGTGCGTATTAATACCGGAACATTCAGCAACGACATGACAACTTTTGCAACAAAGGATGATGTACTGACCTTACTGGTGCACCTTGGTTATCTGACATATAACAGTGAGACAGAGAAAGTGACCATTCCAAACAAAGAAGTGTCACAGGAATATCTCAATGCAATCAGTACCATGGACTGGCACGAGGTAATGCGTTCGGTCGAAAATTCGCGTAAGTTAGTGGAAGCATTATGGAATCAGGATGCAAAAGCAGTTGCTGCCGGAATTGAGAATGTCCATGATGAGATTTCAATTCTTCAGTATCATGATGAAAACTCATTGAGTTGTACCATTCATCTGGCATTCTATTTTGCAAGAGAATATTATACGATCATCCGGGAACTGCCGACAGGAAAAGGTTTTGCAGATATCTGCATGATCCCAAGAAAAATACACGCGGATAAGCCGGCAGTGATTATTGAATTAAAGTGGGATAAGGATGCAGAAGGTGCAATCGCACAAATAAAAGAGAAAAAGTACGTGAAATCCTTAGAGGATTACAAAGGTAATCTTCTGTTAGCCGGAATTAATTATGATAAAAAGACAAAGACACATACCTGCGTGATTGAGAAAGTGGAACTTTAACAGATGAAAATTGTCGCAGGTTTAGGAAGTATTGATGAATATGAGACATTTGTAAAAGCGGGGGCGGATGAATTCTTTTGTGGATATGTACCGTTTTCCTGGGCGGAAAAGTACGGTGTGATCCATCCGTTAAACCGTAGGGAAGTACTTTTTTACAATGTGCAGATTGGTTCCATGAGCGAACTGCAAATCCTGAAAAAAATGGTGGACTATTATGGCAAGCCGGTAAAATTGACGTTTAATTCCCTCTACTATACAGGGGAGCAGTATCCTGTCATAGCGGAGATCATCACACAGTGCATGGCAGCAGGCTTTGAAAATTTTATCATTGCAGACCCGGCACTGATGCTGTACCTCAGACAGCAGAAAATCAACTGCGGAATCCATTTAAGCGGTGAGACCGCGGAAGTGAACCGGGGAATGTTAGAACAGATGTTACCGTTTGGAATCCGCCGTGTGATTTTTCACAGAAAAAATTCGCTGGAAGATATGCAAAGCTGTATTAAAGAGGCAGATTTCCCACATGAATATGAAGCCTTCATTTTGAATGAACTCTGTCATTTTTCCGGGGCATTCTGTAATTCCCTGCACTGTGATGAACTGACACATCTTTGCAGAGTACCATATGAACTGGGAAATCTGCACAAGAAAGAAGAGACAGATGCTGCGCAAAAAGATGTGGCAGAAACAGACAGAATACAGGAAAAAGAGGGGAAGGGACTTCCTTTGGATGAAGATGGTTATCTGACCGGCAGTACCGGCTGTGGGCTCTGCGCACTTTACCGCATGAAACAGGTCGGCATTACCCATTTAAAACTGGTTGGTCGTGGCAATTATACCGATTTTATGGAAAAGGATATAAGGCAGTTGCGGAAAGCTCTGGATATTCTGGAAAAATCAGACAATGAGTTGCAATATCAGAGGGAAATGAAAGCGTCACTTTTTCCGGATGGATGCAGTCAAAACTGTTATTATCGGTGAGAAAAGAAGATCTGAGGAACATTTTTATATATTTGAACAGATAATTATTAGTTATATCGATAAAATTCATTAATAATAATGACTTTTCAGGAAAAGAGAACCTATGCTATACTGCTATCGGATGATAGGAAAAACAGGATGAAAATATATGCTGGCAGATAGAAAAAGCCGGTTCATTCAGACTGTCTGTAACAAAAGTAAAAATAACAGGAGTTTAAAAAATGGAAAAAACAAAAGAGTACACATCCCCTTATGAAATGGACGGAAGAATTCCATGGCCGAAAGCGATCGTTTATGGTTTGCAGCATGTTCTGGCAATGTTTGTCGGAAACCTGACACCGCTGATCGTGATCTGTGGTGCATGCGGTATTGGAGCAGCATCTGACTTTGCAGAGGTTTATGTGGAATTATTACAGAATGCAATGATCATTGCCGGCGTTGTCACATTGGTTCAGCTTTTTGCAATCGGTCCTGTCGGTGGACGTGTTCCGATCATTATGGGAACGAGTTCCGGTTTTATTGGTGTATTTAAAAGCGTTGCTGGTGTTATGGGTGGCGGAGTGATCGCATATGGCGCGATCATGGGTGCGTCGATCATCGGTGGTCTGTTTGAGGGCGTGCTTGGATTTTTCTTAAAACCGCTCCGCAGATTTTTCCCTGCTGTGGTGACAGGAACAGTAGTTTTATCGATCGGACTTTCCCTGATCAGTGTTGGTGTCAGCTCCTTTGGAGGAGGATCTTCTGCGGCTGACTATGGTTCATTGGAAAATTTATTCATCGGTCTTGTTGTGTTGATCATTATTCTTGGGGTAAAACACTTTGCAAAGGGAATGGCAAGTTCTTCCTCCATCCTGATCGGTATTATTGCAGGATATGTGTTATGTTTTATTATGGGAATGATCCTTCCGACAACGGGCATAACAGCAGATGGTGTGGAATATACAAAAGCCTGGGTTTTAAATTTTGATAAGGTAAGAGAAGCCTCCTGGTTTGCATTGCCGAAAGTAATGCCGGTAAAACCGATTTTTGATATGCGTGCGATCGTGCCGGTACTGATCATGTTTATCGTGACAGCCGTGGAAACGATCGGTGATATTTCCGGTGTTATGGAAGGCGGACTTGGACGTGAAGCAACAGACAAGGAACTTTCCGGAGGTGTTATGTGTGATGGACTTGGTTCTTCGCTTGCTGCGTTATTTGGTGTACTACCGAATACCTCTTTCAGCCAGAATGTCGGACTGGTTACGATGACAAAGGTTGTAAACCGCATGGCACTTGCGTGCGGAGCAGGAGTATTGATTCTCTGCGGACTGTTTCCTAAGCTTGCAGCATTGATCTCTATTATGCCGCAGAGTGTTCTCGGTGGAGCAGCAGTTATGATGTTTTCCTCTATCGTAGTCAGCGGTATCCAGCTGATCACAAAGGAAAAACTGACCGGAAGAAATATTACAATCGTATCTGTCGCACTGGGACTTGGTTATGGACTTGGAGCAAACAGTGACATTTTAAGAATGCTGCCGGATACCATGCAGTTGATCTTCGGTGGTTCCGGAATCGTTCCGGCTGCAATTGTTGCACTGGTCTTAAATATTGTGCTTCCTAAGGATGAGGCTTAAAAAGATAGGTAATAAAAAAGAGAAATCGTACAGATGAAATATGATTTCCTTTGCGAGCTATGCGAGCAGGAACATCATATTTTGTCTGTACGATTTCTCTTTTTCTTTATAGCAGTATCAGAATGTAGATTACCAAGATTATTGACACAACAGGGGTTAACGACGATTGAACGTGTGGACGATGCGGGATAACGTGGGAAACCCCGATTTTATTGGGGATAAGGCGATTTTTAGAAAGAAAAAAAATGAAGTTGTGACACTGATTTTGAGAAAATTCAAAATAGCAACGTCACACGTTGAAGTGCAAAAGCAAAATTGCAGAAATGTTGAATTTAAGCCATTTATGAAAAAGTGAAATGAAATAATGATAGAATAGTACAAGTATTGTCTGATTGATGAAAATTGCGTTATAACGTTGCGTTATAGCGTTATTTTTTTTAACAAAAAACGTTACAAGCCTTATAAAATGGGCGTTATAAGAAATATAAGCGTTAAAGTATTTGAGGAAAATATACCAGATCTTATGAAAAAAGCAATGGGACATTTTGGACATTTGATTAGTGGATGTCCCATTGCCGTATTTTCAAGGCTTTAGAGCTGATTTATGGAAAATAGTTCCAGAAAAAGCAATGGGACATTTTAAGGGTTAAAAATAACCCATAATATTATGCAATTTCATTTATTTTTTTTTCGGTCTTGGAGAGAGATAATGTTGGAATAGGTTCGCTGGGTTTTTTAGTGCGGTTGTACTTTAGTTCCACCATCATTAATATTTCTTCTTGATCAGTATCTGGCAGATTACTGAACTGATATAGAAGAGTTTGTTCGACTTCTCTAATATGCGAATTCTCTGAAAACTCTGATATTTGAGAATTTCCGAAAAGTATATAATCAGTGGAACAATTTAAGACTTGGGATAATCCCATAAGTGCAGTGGCGGAAGGAAGTATTTTACCATTTTCAATCTCACTTAAATTTCCGGTTGATATACCAGTAGCTTCTTTTATTTGTTTTCCAGTTATATTAAGGCTTTTTCTTCGTTCTTTTATTCTTTGTCCGATCATTGTATTCATGATTCCTCCAATCTCTAAAATAAGAAAAACTTTAAAAAACGAGGTTGACAAAACTCGTATATTGAAGTATTCTTGTTTTAGGGTTAAAAATAAACCAAGCAACAAAATAACACATCGCCTAAATCAAGGCAATACAAAACAGCCGTTCGGCTGGTTGGCAAAAGTAAGTCCTCCGTTTCAGGAGAAAAAATTAAGTACGTTTTGAGATTCCATAGCAGAGTTGGCGCTCTGCCATGGAAAGTGATCCGAACATCGAGTTGGCGCTCGATCGGATCGCATCATCAAATGATGATGAATTAGTAAGTTGGTTCCATATGGATATTACAGAACAAGCCTGGCAGCTTTTTACATTCTGTATATGTCCTGGAGCCGTTTTGGTAGGAAATGAAATGTACAAAATCAGGACTTTTTTATACAAGATCAGGATGATTTTATCCTGTATTGAGATAAAAACGTCCAATTTCATTCCCACCTGCATTTTAACACAACGTACCACAAACTTCCATTATGTTTATACCTTTTTTTTGGAAGTAGAAGGGAGAATGCATGGAGAATAAGGAAGAAATTGTCGTTAGATTGAAACTTTTATTAATGGCAACAAGGGCAGGAAGTAATATTCAGGATCTGAAACTCAATGAGGCTAAAAATAAAGTGACCATAGTTTTTAAAGCTGGTGGAGAACGAGTTGTAAATATCATAGGAGATTCTGGATATGCAATTATCATGGATGTGATGAAACATATTTAGGGACTAAGAAAGGAGAAGTTCTAAAAAGATGACAGAAAGTGAAAAGCTGAATAATGAACAATTATTACGAATTAATGGAAAAGAGCTGACACTGCTAGATGAGCTTATGAATAAAGAAATGAAGCGAATGGATCAGCCTGGAATATCAGAAAGTGAAAAAAGGGAGATAGAAGATCAGTTTGAAACATTGCTGAAAATTTCGAAGATTGTAAGCGCAGAAGAAAAACAGATGTCAGATGAAAATAGAAAAGGATTATCATGCGTGGTTGAGCGGTTACTCGAAGATTCAGCATCCGCTCATCTGAGAACAGATGCTGATGGTCATATCCATTTAATTATCACTGATCCGATTCATGAACCAAGATTACTTGCAGAACTGGAAATGAGTAAGGTGATGGATAGCGTTTTCTTTCTGAAATTTAATTATTTTGGATAACTTTATATTGATATGTGTGATCAGGAAGTTCAGTACACGAAACCTTTAAGCATTTAGAGCGGATGCCACTCCTGGTAAGTACATCATATTGAGCAATATATGTATTTCCTTCAGGATAAGCGAAAACAAAGTCAATAATGGCATTTGGAGGGCAGAGAGTTTCAGCATAACTTTTTAAATTGTAGGCACAGGAACAGCGAGAAAAAAACTCTTTTTCTGATTTAAAAACGTGGGGCATAAGTACACCTTCTTTCTGATTTATTAAAGAGATTATATCACATATATGTGGAGGAGAACTATGGATAAAAGAAAATCGTCAAAAAATGGAGATGCATTGCAGCTTCACATAGACCGGAAAAAGGAAATGATGGAATATGACAGACAGGCATTGAATCTTGCGGGAATAAATCCGGGAAATCCTTTAATAAAGAAAGCTTAATGCAGAGAGGATAATAAGCATGAAAAATGGAAAACACCCGACGCTTGCTCAGAAGAAATTCATGAAGAGCTGCGGACTTGATCCGGATGATCATCTGGTAGTTAAAAATACACAGGAATTTCTTGAGGTAGTGAGTAAGACGGCATTGAAAAAGCAGCAGATTATGGGAGTGAAGGCTCACACTAAGAAAATTTTTTATGAAAATCATTGAAAGTGAACATTAAAAAATTTTTACTCTGACATATTCAAAATGTAACAAAAACATGAATGAGAAAGGATGGTTTTATGAAGATTGAACTTGGACTTACGGAGAAAGAATTACAAGAACTACGGTGGTTACGTGTACATGCAAGCGAAAATGTAGAGCACTTTCGAAAAAAAGAAGATACAGGATCACTTACTGAACAAGAGACAAAAGCATACTCGGATATGATTTGGCTGGAGGTTTTACTTAATAGGATAGAGACACTCGCAGACAATCAAAAGGCATTCAATGATAGGAAAAATATCTATATAGAGCGTCATCCGTATAGACCTCTGCCAGAGGCTGAGAAGCAGGGACTGACAGAGGAAGAAATTTTTCAAAAAGAGTACGGCTTATATACGGATTTTGTTTATCGCCGAGAGTGGGTTGATAAATTTAAAGAGATTTACGGACGTGCCTGCAACAGCAGGTATTTCTTGGTAACATATAATTCTTTTTTAGTTTTCAGATGTTGCTCTAAAGCCTGCAACAGCAGGTATTTCTTGGTAACATATAATAGGGTTGACTTTATTTTTTGCTTAAGCCTTTAATCATAATGCATTTTAACTTATATAACTTTGTATTTTTTTTATTAAAAATATCAAATACGTTATTTTTTTGAATTCACTTTTAGTATGTCAGAATAAATTTAAAAAAACATTCTCTATACAACTATATTCATAAATTTCACTCTTAATTTTGCCATATTGTAATCGAATATACATATATTGTTAATTTTCAATAAAAAAGTTCCAGAGAAAATACCCCTAGAACTTTTCATTCAAAATTTACATATCTTTCAATCCTGCGCATGCCAATACGATTGCCACAGCAATAAGTGTAATGCCTGTAATACCTACAGCAAATTTTCCAATGTCAATTCCAAATCCAAAAAGGAATCCTCCAGAAATCGCCATAATACATTTACCTATTGTATTTCCATGCTGCTTTAATAATTTTCTCATATATGTTCCTTTCTTATTTTCATAAAAATGAATAGTTTCTTTTCCAGAAAATTTGGAATTCTGCCGGCTTCTCTCAACATATTAAAATAATCATTTATAATTTTGTCATTAAATAACAATGTCCTTGATATCTGGTCTCTCTCCAATTTTCGGATTCTGCAGTGTACCAAAGTTGTTCAAATTTTAAATAATCTTCCATTTCATCTGTATATTTGAAAGGAAATTGTACATACCCAAGTTTAAATAAGAGATATCCTTTCCACCAATCGTCACATATTACGCCGTTACCTCCATTATAAGATTCTGTTTCTACATCAAAATCTATAATAATAAAGGCATCAGGATCATCCTTTTCTAACAATTCATCGATCAAAAAATTATTCGTAGAACAACAAAGGATGTGAAGCTTTTCCTCTCCATATTCTTTCAACAATTGGTTAAGCTTTCTAATATCTGTATAATCATCTCCTATTTCTCCATCTACAATAATCCACTCATACTTCCCTAAAAATTGATTCAGGCTTTCCTCGCCCATTGGAAGATTGAGTACATGATCATTATCAAAATCTACCATGTTATCTTTTGTTATATTTCTTACTACTATCTGCATATATGCTCCTTCTACTCTCGTGTCTTACTAATTTTCTCCTGTATTCAATAGTTTCATTGTGAATATGTCAGATAAACAAAAAAATAAAAGTTCCAGGTTTCCCCGGAACTTTGTTTTTTATTATGTCATCTATTATCTGTTTGGCCATTCTTTTAAAGGACACCATTGAGGTTTTATTTTGAAATATTCATCATCCGTTAAATCTTTTAAAGTAATGTGACATATTGTTTTTTACTATAGAAACATCATTTCTCAGTATGCAATCGCAACATCTTGTAGGTAAATAATCCAATAATAATATTCCTTTTGCCATATTATGTCACCTTTCTGTACTTCCATAGTCCACATAATTATTAATTTCCTTAAAGTTCAGTTTATTACACTAAATAGATTCCCAAGTGTCTCCCTCACACATATCACAATTCAAAGCGAGCTTGTCTTTTGTCTCCCATATAAATCGTATACCAGTATGCCCAACTCTTGCGATAATTGGAGAATCTGAATCCATTTTAGCCATGCTTTAATCTCCTTTAAATTTTAAGTTACTCCGATAAACTCGGTCATTTATCGGTTACTCAAACACAGGTGCATTTACGATTGCATCCCAATCAAAGAATGTTTTTGCTTCTTCTTCTGGAATTTCCGTAATACTAACGACTGTTTTATATCCAAGCATTTCTAAATCCTTTGCAATAAATTTATTTGCTTCTTCAAAATCATTCGGTTCTCTTAATCCTTTAATACAAATTGAGTAATCAAAAGTTTCCCAATCTTCTTCTACACTATTTCCTAAACCTAATTCAAAATATCTCATATAATTTTACTCACTTTCCACTAAAAAATATCCGTTTTATCTGTTCTGTAAATATTTCAGAATTTTCTTAAAATCTTTATCTCTTGCGTAAGAAACTTTAGGTTTACTACCATCTGAATTAAATTCTGTCACACTAGAAATTACATAACCTTCGTTTGTAAGTTTCGCAAGGTGAATAAATAATTCCAGTTTACAACCGATAATTTCAGTTTATAACAATGTTGGGTTATGCTGTACGAAATTTAAAAGCAAGTTATCTGTTTGTTCTTGGCTTAATTTGTTCCAAAGTTTTGCTTTGTGTTCTAACATAAGAAACCCTTCTTCTAACGTTTTAGCACGAGCAAACAGGAACTCCGAATGCTCGTCTGCATAAGTTTCCAATTTTTCAAGTGCTTCCATTGCATCCATATCGCCAGGCGATGTAGCAATATCTATTGCGTTTGCAATATCGTTTCCTGTATATACAATAGACGCATCCTTATCATCAGTAGCATTATCGATATAGCCCGCTATATCAATTCCTAGAAAAATACCATCTCCGTACCTTTCTTTTTCAACACATAACTTACCTCTACATCTTAAAATTTTTTCGATATTTTCAAACATTACTTTACCTCCACAAATCTTAATTTCACTTTCTTTATAAAGCAATCACTATAACACCTATAAATAGAATAGATATTACACAGCCTGCTCTAATACTATTTTCTCACCGTGCTGCCTCTTCTCTTTCATGTCATACCACCAGTTTGTTAAACCAATATATGACGCACCTGTTCTGTTATCAACAGTCACACTGTATTCATCGCCCGTTGATGACTCTGTTTTAAGTGAATCAGGGATCGGAATCATTTTAAGTCTTGTGTCTTTGAAGATTACTGTGCTGCCGCAGCTCTCGATGTAACTTCCATCTACCTCGATTGTCACAACCGAGCTAGTCTCATCTGACATTGCATGTACAAGGCTTTGAACAATAATTATTCCTTCTACATTTTGTACAGTCACCATAAAGTTTCCACTGTTCATCTTCTTTAATGACATTGAAATTTTCTTCTTTTTTCATGCATTTATACCTTTCTTCGATTATGTCAATATACAAAGAATTTTATCTTCTTTAGATTTTTAAGAACACTGCTGGAATATCTGTTCCGCAGTATGCAATTTCAAAATTCTCATTAATATTTTCTTCTGTGTCAACAATGCAAATATCAAGATCACTGGTTTCATATCCTTTTTCATTGCATACCTTTTCGATTTCTTTAATAAGATCACTTGCTTTCATTATCGTCTCCTTTTGATTTCTACAAAATTATCTTTTCCACGTAATTTTAAATGTTCATTTTAATTGCTTGTCAATCTGCTCTTTTGCCAATTTAAAGGCGAGCATATATATTTCCAAAATACCTGTTTTCTTTTTACCCAGATTATAGACAAACTCAAAAAGATCATCTTCTAAATTGCTCAGTTCATCATACCCTTTCCTGCCGATTCCGGTGTTCTCATCAAAATCATACAAAATATCATCTATGATGTTGTTCAGCCTTTCCTCGTCGTCATCTTCGTAAGAGTATTTATCAGAAAACAGCAGCCAATCATGATCTTTTGCCATTTCCAGCAACGTTTCCCTTGCCAGATCTTCATCGTAGGTATAAATTGATCTGTTATGGCAATCTATCTTCTGCTTAAAATAGCCAACATCATTAACATAATCCGAAAATTTCTCGTAGGTCATATTGTTATAGTTAGATGCAATCAGTTCTCCTAAGTCCCCACTGATATGCAGTCTGCAATAATCTTCCTCGAACAGAAATCTGATTCTGTACTCTGAACTGTTTGGTCTCTTGAAATCTAATATTTTTATATTGCCATAATCCGTGAAAGTTGCTATGTGCTCCTTAAAATTTTCTTTCTGTTTTTCCAAATTCATTACCGTTTCCTCCGCTAAATCCTAATTATCTTCTTCTATACATCTGATGATCAATGCAGTCATCAGCTTTTTATTTTTATACTCTTTCTTTTTCCGTGTTTGTTTATTTATAACGGTCACGCTGAAATGCTTTTTTAAGATATCTTTATTTAAAAGCACCTGCATTTTAGCGTCATCCTTTAACATCATCGTTTCTTTAGCTTTCATTTTAATCTCCTTTGTTTACATGTCCTTGACTGCAATTAATTATTCCGTTTTGCAGTTATTCAGAACATCCAGTAATCACAATGTAGTCAGGACTTTTATTTTCATCTACTCTACAAGATATTCATTGGCATCTGTTTCAGGATTGTAACCGCCACGGACAACTTTATATGACAACAATTCTTCAACGTCCATCGGCATGCTGCACCCTCTGACTCCTGCATTTGAATTAATTTCAGTGATTTTTCCTTCCAGGATATTATTTACCTGTTCGGCTGTTAAATAAACAAATCCTCCCGGTGTCATAAGATCCACTGCTTTTTTCTCTTCCATGAGTTCTTTTACTGTTATTTTCATCATAATGTTACTCTCTTTCTCGTTTTTTATAATTTAATTATCAGATACTTCTATTACATCTGGACAATCTAAAAACATATTTTGATTATCTGCTGCTTTTTCTACCTGAATCACAGCATATTCCGGATCAAATTCAGAATAATGGTTTAGATATGCATTTATTACTTTGTCAATTGCTTGTTCTTTATTATCTGCTATTACAATGCCGCATCCGCAATCTTCTAATTTATAAATCCAAATATTATCGGCATTCATGTTCCCAGACATTTTTTTATTCTTGTTATTTTTCATTTATTATTACCACCTTTTATTTATTTAAAATTTCTATAGCTTTTATAACATGTTCTCTTTTCAATCCTCCATTGCCAAACCATGTAGGCTGAATCCAGTGTTTCTCATATCCATAATCAGACCATTCCCAATCTTCATCATCTAAGATTACAAAATTTTCAATCTGATGTTCAGAAAGATATTTTTGGATTTCTGCAGCTCGACCTGTTCCATATTTTGGCTTAAATCTTTCAAGATCATCAAGAGTAAATAGTTTTTGCATATTTGCAAGATTTTCCTCTATTTTTGTTTCTATGGCAGGAATATCTCCAATAACATTTATACCGTTATTTTTCAAGATGTTGATTAACAGCCCATATATATCTGGTGTATGATTTTTCGCCTCTCGCCAAGATGAACTGATCACTACTTTAGCATCTGTTTTATCACATATTTCTTTTAACATTTTCACTTTTTCTATGTCAATGTTTGCAGTCTCTTTATTTTTATAATTGCTGTATGTAAGTTCTCCATCTACATCTAAAAATATTACTTTCATGATCTACCTTTTAACCTTTACTCGTATGTTGATAAATTATCTCCAAAGATCAATATCATCACAAAAAATATGTCAGAATAACAAAAAAATAAAAGCCTCCGGATAATTCCAGAGACTTTATATTTTTTACTAAAAACAATGACCTGCAGGTGGTACATCACCACAATGCCCAGACATTGTTCTCATCATTTTAATAATTTCCCTTAACACTTTTGTTTGCGTCTGCCTTTATTTATTCTCTGTATTACTCTTCAACTTCTTCGATTTTAATTGTCACAATATAATGTTTGGTCTTATTATTTGGGAATGAAAAATCCAAGTTATTGAGATATTCTATTGAATCTCTCATTTGTTTCTTTTTCCATTCAACTAAATCTTTTATCATTTGCGGCGCTTTTGTCTCAATTAAATTGAGTAATAACTCATAATCTTTAAATGATTCAATTGCATTCTGTAAGCTTTTAACACTATCTATCACAGTATATATTCCACTCTCATATATCTTAGTAGTAGATATGCCTTTCTTTTTATTAGGATTTATTTCAACTTCTACTATCCCATATTTCTTATTACTTCTAAACCATAGATCTTCTGTTGTAAAAAAAAAGATGCTTTGTATTTTCATACTCATCAATTATATCAACGACTTTTTGTGGGAATAATTCACTGCAAAGATTATTTATCCTTTTACAAACATGTTGCTGATACTGAATAAATTCATTTACCTTCTCATTAAATAATGTATCTAATACTTCTTGCGTATAATCCATAATTATCACCTTTTACTTTTCTTAAATTACAATTTCCTATCTGCTCTATTGACCAACTTTATTCCAATCCAAGTACATAATAATCTCTTTTACCATTCCAAAAATACGATTTCAAATCTGCAAGAGTTTTAGTACCGTTTTTCAGTTCCTCATAATCTGCCTTTAACATATCTGAGGTGTAATTTTTGTAGTAGCAGATACATGAACGAAACTCTTTTCCTTTCTGTGCTTACCATCCCTTGTTTGGTGGAAATGTTTTCTTTGCAATTGTCCGAAAAGCAATTTCCATTCCGTTATAATCTGGCAGCTTATGCTCTCCACTTAAATCTATAAGCTCAATTTCTATTCCATCTGGTGTAATAGCTTTATCTATGACTTGCATAATTTTCTATCTCTCCACTATCTAATCTCAACACTAAATCACAATTCATAATGCCCTTTTCATTAACTCCATCCAGTTTCTCTGATTTCAGATTTATTAGCAGTCTCTAAATAATATTTTTTAAGTTCGGCAGCATTATCAATTACACCAAGTTCAATATAATCTCCAATATAAGTAGTGTAGTAAAGTAATGCAGTCGATTCATCCACAACATCTACTGAAAAACATGATGGAGTATATTCTTCACCATCTTTCTTTTTCATTTTGTCCACCAGTTCTTTTGGAAAATTAATTCCTGGATTTATAGTATCTCCTCTTAGACATACTCTTCCAATTCCATCACACGGACAAAAACATTCATCAAATAATTCTTTTGCAATAATCATAATGTCTCCTCACTTTCTAAATAAATCAATGTTTAGCATCTCTTTTGCATACCTTTCAACCACATTATTTTTACCTAATAATAAAATCATATTGTCATACTGAATCTGTGGCAACATAATCATTTTCTCCTTGTCTTTATTGTTATAGTTCTAACATTTGTGAATCAATTTCAATTACGTCAACTGGAATTTCATCCTGGACTATATCAATCATATTTTCAAATCCATTATTCTCTAAACACTCTTTTGCCTTAATAGCTTTTTCATAAGTGGTGCATCTTGTGAATACTGTACCTTCTAAATCGTCAATACCAATTACATTAAATAATTTTGTCCACATCATGTTTTTACCTCCATTCTTCAAAGGAAACTCTTGTCTCTTGTTTACTCGTGTGTTTTATTTCATTACCTCCACTTTTCAATAATTATATGGATAATATGTCAGAACAACGCAAAAATAAAAGTCCCCGGAGTTACATCTCCAAAGACTTTTTATTTTTTTAATAAACATTTCGTATTTATCCATTTTTTTTAATTATTATGAAATATCAACTTTTTCGATTTCTTCATAAAGCTTTTCTAATTCACCTGCTAATTCGTTTTTGCCTATTGCTTTCAATCCATGCATTAAATAATATGGATAATTACCTAAATCAAATCTTGTTTTTATATTTGCCTTATGGTCACGCATAGCAGATACCATTTTATCTAACTCCTGTGGTGTCATTTAATTACCTCCATTTCCCCTAGTAAATGCGAATTTAGTGCCAACTTTCGCAGGTAGAATTTCTGTCAACCAAGCCTTCTACTTCTGTGCAATATCCTTCATAAGTTGTGCAAGGATTATATGCGCTGCATTCATCACAACGTTTACACTTTCTCTTTGATTTACTTACAATATGATACATATTCGGCTCTGCATATTTTTCTTTAATGTCTTCCCATTGTTTTTGAGTCACGTTTAAGTAAGCATTTACAATCATTTTTTCTTACCTCCAATCCAAAGGATTACACCACAATGTGCACATTTGTTATCACATGCACTTGTAAAATGAACATCAAAACTATTATAAATTCCATCACAACAATTACGTTTCCGTTTCATATATAAAGTTTCCTTCTATTTAGTTTAAAATATATTGTATAGTTATTTGGCTAGATTTAAGCAAATTTAAGCTGTCCCGTTTCTTCCGCCTCGATTCTCATATTTGGTGTACGCTCTGCTACACACAACTCCGGTAAGTTTGCCTTTACCAATGCTGCAGGAATCGGTGGACACACTGCATTGCCGCATCTTCGTACCTGTTCGCTTCTCGGGTATGTTTTGCCGGTATAGTCATGGTCAATTATGTAATCATCCGGGAATCCCTGGCATCCATACAACTCTTTAGGCTCTAACATCCGCAGTCCAATGTCTACGATCTGATAATCCACACCCTCGATTGTCACAAGTCCAAAACGGTCTTTTGATGTTATCGTGTCAAGCGGTTCTTTTATATTTTGTCCTGTACCCTCACCATAGTATTTGATTAAAAATGCCCTGACCTCTCCAAAATGTCCCGGCGATGTTGTGATTGTATGTAACGGCTCGCGCAAATTCTGTCCTGTGCCGCTCTTATAAAATTTGCTCAAGAATGAAGCAACCAATCCGTACCTGTTTGAACCATCTATGGTCATGACCGGCTCTTTTATGGTCTGCCCCCGTACTTCTCCCTGCGTCATTTCGGAATGATACTGGATCAGCGTAGGAACTATCAGCCGATTATGGTCTACCGTGGTAATTGTATCTATTGGCTCATCTACCTTGCTACCGGCACCCTGATAATTCCCGCCATACGCTTTATCGATAATCGGTGCAAGCTTCGGTTCAACCAACAAATGGCTGCCGACTGTTGTAAGTGTTCCTATTGGCTTTCGAACATCCTGCGCCTCATTATTATATTTGCACTGCACAAGATATGGTTCGACAACTCCATAGCCGTGCTTTCCGGTTATGGTCGGCATTGGCTCTCGGATGTCGTTCGGTCTACGCTCACCACCATGATTGCATTGTATGATAAAAGGCTCTGGATTTTCCAACACAAATTTTTTTATTCCTCTTGCAATCCGGTCCATTGTCTTTGGTGCCAATGGCCGCACCGCCCTGATTCCATATTTTTCTTTAATTTCTTCCGAAGTGTCAAATATACTTGGACACGGTAGAGAAAAGTCCAGCTGCGTGTATGCTCCAACATATGGTTTGAGCAATCCTTCCTCAACTTTCTCGCTATCTGCCGGCCCGTGTGTCGGCTCTGGCCAGACGATCGGTTCACCATCACACCTCGCGATCATGAAAAATCTCTTACGCATGGTGGGCGCTCCATAATCTGCCGCTACCAATTCCCGAAAATCCACTTCGTAGCCCAAATCTGTAAGCTGCTGTACAAACCGTTCAAATGTTTTTCCCTGCTTGCTTTTAATCGGATGATGGCCACGGTTAAGTGGTCCCCATGTTTTGAATTCTTCCACATTTTCAAGCATGATGACTCTTGGCCGGACAAGTCCCGCCCAGCGGCAGGCTACCCACGCAAGACCGCGGATGTTCTTGTCCTTTGGTTTCCCACCTTTTGCCTTACTGAAATGCTTACAGTCCGGCGAAAACCAGGCAAGTCCAACCGGATGCCCATTGCACGCTTTGACCGGATCAACAGCCCATACATTTTCGCAGTAATGTTCAGTGTTCGGGTGGTTAACTTTATGCATGCGGATAGCTTCCGGATCATGATTGATCGCAATATCAACACTGTATCCGGTTGCCAATTCGATTCCAGTGGATGCTCCGCCTCCACCTGCAAAATTATCAACTACTAATTCTCCATTAATCATTTTTCCAGTCAGTAAACCTCGATATTTTCTCGGTTTTTCCTTTCTACTATATTTTATATATAAGAATATTACTCATGTGTCTTTGTATTTTTTCTCCACACGTCAATATATTCATTGTAAATATGTCAGAACAACGCAAATATAAAAGTCCCGGAATATCCAGGACTTTCTTCTGATCACTGATTAAACAGTTCCGTATTTAATTTAGTATTTCTTCAACAAGGTTTTCCAGATTTTCATTATTTAACATCGGAATTTGAGGATTTCCTTCCTTATCATATACCGTAGCTGAATATTTGTTATTATTCTCTTCATAAATAACATCAAATGATACATCTTCCGTTCCAATGCATGCATATGGCTCTCCGTATACATTTGTGCTGCCTTGCAAAAATTGCAGTTCTATATCCAAACAAATTTCTTCTACTTTATTTTCATATAATCCATTTTCAAGAATTGCTTCTAACTCCGTAATTCTCAATTCCCGTTCCTGATCTTCTGTATATTCCAGTCTCATACATCCAACCTCCAATTACAATTTTAATGTAATTTACATTTATTCATCTGTTTATCATAATCTTATGTGTCATCTTTATATCTCCACACATCAATTGTTACTTAACAAATATGTCGGAAAAATAAAAAAATAAAGGCCACGACAATTATTGTGGCCTTTATTTTTATCCTTTAACACCATTTCCCAAGATCATTCATAGTTTTAGAAATACCTTTATATAAAGTACTCTGGTAGTACTCATCAATTGTATTTTCCGTAAACCCATTTTCTTCTTCAGTGAAGATATTATTGATCTGCTCACAGTATTCTGCAAGTCTTGATTTCTGTCCATCTGATAATTTACCTAACATATTGCACCAAATTCCTTTCTACTTTTAAAGCTGAAGTTCTACACCGTGAATGGCGATCACATCCATTTTATGTTTACATGAATTGACTTTTAATTTTCCGGCTAAATCAGGGTAATTTTCCGTAAGTACCTGCACAGCCTTCATTGCTTTAGCTTCCGATGTACACAGTGCATATTGCGAACCCTCTAAGTTTCCCGTTCCAACAACCTTCCAAACATTTGAACCATTCTTGCAATTCTGCAGAGTTGGATCTTTATATTGATTTTTAGTGTATGCATAGTTATTGTATGGTAATTTTTTTTCTTCCATACTTTTACTAAACTTTCGCAAATAATCTGCAGCTACTGATTTTGCATTATCTTTTGCATTATAATATGTGATTGCCAGACATTTAATGAATGAAACAATAAGCTTTTCAACATTATCGCCATACTGCTCAAAACGTTCAAATCTGTAGTCAATTCCATACCGCTTCATAGCCTCAGCTGCGTAATTAATATCTTCTGTACAAAGCATAGATGTGATTTTTAGCAGGGCATACAATGTATTTTTACCATATACATTGATTATTTTCTTTTTTTCTACTTCGTAATTTTTCTCAATTTCAGACCGTAAGCATTCAGGTTCTTCTGCAGCTTTAAACAGTCTTTTTACAGCACCCTGGTATCCGATTGATTCTTCATACATTGCCTGAAATAAGTCAACTCCACCTACTTTATATCTATTTGTAAGCATGCAGATCTTATTATCATGATCACGGATAATTCCACACATACTGACAATTTTTGATAAAAATAAATCTTCATCACGGTAATTAATTACTATTGTACCGGTATCCTGTTCATCATCTGAAATAATATTATTTCTTCCTTCATCATAGAAACGAACACGATATGTACTTTCTGGTGTTGCAAGATAATTTTGGATATTGACAACTACTTCTGTCAATGAATCAAAATCTTCACATACACATCCTTTTCCAACTACTTTTTTTCCTATAATTGTTTTTACAAAAATTTTATACATTTTTTCTCCTTCTGCTCACGTGTAATATAAATTTCTCCACTTTTCAATTTTTCATAAAAAATATGTCAGAGAAACGAAAAAATAAAAAGCCTCATTTTGTAGAGACTTTTTATTTTTATCGCAGAAAAGTTGATACCTTACTGCTTTATTGTCGATATTTACTTCCTCCATTTAAGAAGTTGTTGTCACATAATTTCATATTTTTTTTACATATTGCAGATCATCTGTTTTCGTCCATTTTATCATTCGGATTCTCCTTACTCAGTTTTTTTACCATTCGATAAGATTTTTTTCTGCTTTCTTCAAAATATCGTACATTTTACCAGTTGTGCCATAAGAGGTCTTATGGTTTTCAATTTCCATGGTCAATTTATTTTGGATAACTTCAATGAATTTCATATAGTCCATGTCTGCAAAATCTTCCGCATTTAATGAAAATCCTACATCACTAAAAAAGTCATACTGTTTTCCGGTTGGACTGATACCGTATTTTGAATCCACACCACTGACATACAGATCTGCGTCCAATTTATAAGTTTCTGGATCGTGTTCTCTTACGATAAGATCAAAACACAATTCTCCGGTTCTCACACAACCAATATAACCTTCTTCTCCACATGTTCCATTGTTGATCTTTTCCAAAAAATCATTGATTGATCTCTTCTGATCTTCCTTCCAGTACCAATTCATTTATTTCTACTCCTTTTTCTTAATTGCTGATTACTTTCCCACATTTTAAACATCTAAATTTTCTCACTATTCTTTCATCTCCAATGCCTGTTCCACCTTCAAGAATAGTGTCTATTTGTTCATATTCATGCTTTCCATTTGGGCATATTAAATTTTCAAGATATTCTATTCTGTTTTCTAATTTCATTTTATCCATTTCATATTTTACTTTTTTAATAAACATATCTGTACTCCCGTTCATATCCTTACAAAATGTGATTTTTAACGTATAATTTTATAACAAAAAGATTTTGAATGAGATATAAAAATCACATCACCTATTGCGTATGTATTATCATTTTCACATGAATCAGTAATTTTTATAGTCCATCCAAGATCATCAACATTAAGAATTTCTCCGTATTTTTTGTATGTATCACTAGGATACAACTGAATATATTTTCCTATATAATCTTCCTTATTATATTTCATATCTGCAATCTCCTTTACAACACTCCCACAATTCTTCATATGCCTTTTCAGCAGCTTCCTTTAATTTCTCCTTCCAGTTCTTATCAGAGAAATCAATCTCGTATGAATACCAATCTTGACATCCATCGTGTTGCCAATAGCCTTCTTTATTTTTATATAATCTATAAAAAGCACTGCAATATTCTGTTGTTTCTGTTGAATTGTCAATGCAAATATTATAATCAACCACCTTTTCATTATTTCCATATTCTACATCACCCCAAGTATCATAACTCTCATGATTTTTGATACATTTGAGGATTTCCTTTTTATCTACATGACATTCAAATATGTTTTTCATATCAATCACTCCAATTCGTTTTCTTTTTCATATTTATCCACAAGTTCTGCAATACTTTCTTCGTATTCCTTTTCTCTTTCAGGAAGTAAAAATGTCATGATATCTTCTCCTTTTTCTGTTTACTCATGTGTTTTATTTTTTTCCCTCCACTTTTCAATAGTTACATGGTTAATATGTCGGATTAACGTAAAAATAAAAGTCCCCGGAGTTTCATCTCCAGAGACTTTTTATCAAAATTAATATTACTTTTAATTATCAGATTCTATTTCTCTTTTAAAATTTTCCATGCTTTCTTTAGCCTGCGGCAAATTTTTATTCCATTTATATTCATATTCTTTGCTTTTTTCTGTATTCATTTCAAGTACTTCAATATTATTTTCCCAAAGAACACCAGCAAATCCTATAGACATTTTCAATGGAATTTCCATATCCATCATAATTTGTAAGTGCTGCCATTCATCCCATGTCAGCATACTGTCCTCTTTAGCTTTTGCAATTTCAAGCAACTGACCATCTTTGTATTCGAAAAATTCCTCATCTATCAAATATGGCGTTCCAACAGAAATTAACCAATCATTGATTATTTTTTGTTCTTCTTTACTATATTTCATAAAAATTTCTCCATTCTAAAATCATATAAAACTTTTGATTAAGTCTGCTTAATTTCGCTTATATAATATAAATTTGGACTCCATATTCAAATATATTTTCAAGTTCCTCTTCTAACTTTTTTACCAAAATATTTTTATTTTTTACCGTATCAGTTTCTGTTGTATGAAGCTGATCCACATCTACATATTTATCGCAAATTTCTTCTGCTTTATGTAGTTTTTCAACATCTAAAGGCTCTGTACACCCTCCATTTGGTTCATTAATTATAATAAACATTTGTTTAGATCCTAAAAAACTAACATCAGAAGGATTGTAATAATTCATATAATGTCCTGTAGCTAAATTCAACATAATCTTGCCTCCATTATTTTTATGCTTGCTATGACGTGTATTCTGTCATCACCATTCATCGATTTCACTATCAGAAATTTCTTTTGATTTTTCCAATAAGGAATCTAAGCTCCATCCTGTAAAAGTCATAAGAATATCGTCAATGATTTTTCTATCTTGCGGTTCCGTGTATTTATTCAGGATATATCTCATACCCTTTTCGATTTCTTTTCTTCCTGATTCTTCTCTGTCACTTTCAAATTCATTGATTATAGCAATTGCAAGTTTTCCATAATCAATATATCCTTCGACTATATGACCGTTTTCATCAAACCGAATATTGTATTTATTGCAATAATATTCTACTTCATCTTCCGGACACTCTGCTTTTTCTAAATCATTTTCTCCGTATTCTAGTGCAAGACAACGTACATTTTCTCTTGCATTATCCTTTACTTTTAAGTTATTCTCTCCAAAACAGCATCCATCTGCCGCCTCATAAATTTCATTCCATGTGTATTTTTTCATAGTTTATCTTCTTCGCTTTCTGATCTACTTTTTCTTATTTTCATTTCTCATATCTAGGCTCAAATACAGGCGTTTCTCTCTCCATATCGAAAGCTCCATATGCTTCTTCTTTTGAAATTTCGATAATTCGAGTAACATGCTTATTTTCAAAACCTAATCTCAATGCATCATTCAATGTATAGTATTGTGTATCTGCTTTTGAAAGCCTTTTTTTGCACGAATACAAATAGATTCTACATTTCCGTAGCACACTTCCAAATATACAATATTATTATTACTCATTTTATTTTTCTTCATTTTCTGGTGAAATTTTTGTTTGCTCATGTGTTTTATTTTTTTACCTCCACTTTTCAATAGTTACATGGTTAATATGTCTGATTAACGTAAAAATAAAAGTCCCCGGAGTTTCATCTCCAGAGACTTTTTATTAATAAACATTTCGTATTTATCCATTTATTTTAAATTGTTATGAAATCTTAGTTTCAAGTTTAAATTTCGGTTTCTTCTTCATCAACATTTTCTTCAATTAAATCTGTTTCAAAGTCAGCTATAAAACATCCATGATCAAGATGTGCTCTTGCATCACTTTCTAAAATGTTTTGTGCTATTTCATTTGCTCTATCTTCAGACTCTGCACATATTTCTAATTCATTCATGATAATCCTAACCGTATACTTATTCATAATTTGTCACCTCTATAATATTATTATCAATTTCCATTTCACTTGATGGATTTACAACTCCATATTGATTTATCCTATAGTTACCATATGTTATTGAAGTGCAAGGATTGTCTACAACAATAGATAAAATGTTAATTCTTTTTATCTTATGACCGTTATAATCGTTTCCAGAAACCTCATCTGTTGAACCATCCTTATATAAAATACGAAATGCATAATCACTCATATCATTTCCATATTCTATATTTTCAAGGTATTCCTCAATATATCCAATAATATCCTTTCGTGTTGTTTCTTCAACAATCATTTTAGTATCAATATCAGCTATTAGGAAACATCTTGATTTCACTTAATCATCTCCAATCTTCTAATGAAATGCGAATTTAGTCTGCTTCTTTTTCATTTAATAACTTATCTGCATCTCTATCCAAATCCAAGATTTCGTTTGCAACTAAATTTGCAGTCTGCCTATTACATCCTGTCATTTGCATAACCCTGTTTTCCATTATAGTTATAATGTTATTATGAACTGCTTTCAATTCTTCTCTTGTCAACATTTTAATCACCATTTACCTTTCTTAAAAACCATAGGAAACACGCATTTACTTCTTTACTCCGAAATCTCTTTATAAGCTTCTACCAAACTGCAAGACAAACTCTGCATTATTGCTTTGCATATGTCCACAATACTCTGGATATATGCGTTTTCTTCTTCTGCTGTTAAATCTCTTTTCTCTTCCGCCTCTGTTTCGCAGATCCAAGAGTCAAGAGTATTATCTGCAATCATTAAACCTCTAATAATATCAAAATTTGTTCTTGCCATTTTTTCTCCTTTCTAATGTAACACGTATTTCAGAATCCGAATTTTTCAATCTGTTCTACCTTTGCATAGTTATAAATATCTGATACATCGTCTATTGAAATTTTATTCAGTTCACACCGTTTCTTTTGTTTTTCAAATACTCCCCATACAGATGCAAACGATTGTGGTCTATTCTGTTCTATATATTTACGCATAAGTTTACAGGTATCTTCAAAATCTGCCTTGCAATTTCTCATTTTAATTACTCACTTTCTATAAGAATCACGTATTTATTATGCTTCTTTAAACTCCTCTTTTGGATCAACAAACTCAATCTTCTCTATCCAAATCGTACACAGATATTCTTCTTTCAGATGTTTGTACGCAAGTTTTGCACTCTCTTTATTATCTACAGTGCGTAAACACTCTAAACTTCCATCTGTGTTATAACAACCTAATCTGTACGTCATGATTCTATCATCCTTTCTTATGAAATATCCATTTACTTATTTCATCAGTTATCTTCTCTTTTTTTGATTGCTTTAAAAATCATCTCTTTAAATGTCATGATATCTTCTCCGTTTTCTGTTTACTCATGTGTTTTATTTTATCATCTCCACTTTTCAATAATTATATGGATAATATGTCAGAACAACGCAAAAATAAAAGTCCCAGGAGTCATATCTCCAGAGACTTTTTTATTTTCGCTTTCACTCACACATCGTAAACACTAAGTTGCATTTCTTTCAATGACTTAACTTTTCTGATTGTTATTTTATCCCCTTCTTGAACTTTCCCACATAGAAGCGGTGATGATGGATCATATTTGGCAGCATTCTCTTCTACATTTTTTGAGCTATAATTTGCATAACAATATGCACATCCATTCTTACATGTATTATAAGTACCTATTTCGATACTTTCAACACATCCACATTCTGTCCGCTGATATTTATCTTTGGAAATATTGAGTTTACATCCGACAATCTTTTCAATCAATTGCCTATCTATGCAGCAATTATGAACTATACCGCAATCGTCCAGATCTATTTTTTCTGCACAACTTCCAATCTCAATGTTATTATCCCTTGCTATATTACTTAATTCCCTGACAAATTCTCTCAGTTCATTATCATTTAATTCATAGCTTGACAAGTCATCCATATTTTTTTTATTTTTAGGATATATATCAGCAAAACTAATCACACATTTTTCTGTATATCCATTTAGAGCTTTTGCTATACTTTTAAATGCTTTTAAATGATATTCCTTCGTGTATCTATCTGAAAAAAATATAGGATCATATCTCCAAACCACTTTTTGTTTACCAATTTTCTCAGATAGTTTTTGAAATATAGGAATCATTTCTGTTTTTTTATTTGGCAAATTTGCCTCAACGTCTTTCCCATATCCGGTTAATGTGAATTGAAAATAATACTTATAATCTTTTATCTCATCTAACCTTTGTATCATTGGTAAAGGATTCTTGGTCCAAAAAACGATACAATCCACTACATCAGGAGTGATTTTTATTTCACTTATCTGATGAATATTCATAGGATTACGAACATATAAGAAGCCTTCTTTTATTCTATTATAAAACCATTCCGAATAATAATTTGGAATATCCGTTCTTCTGCTTACGCTTAATATCATTTTTTTCACTTCTTTCTTTTTTTTATGACTATCTGTGCATTTGGGCAGCTCAGATTTTCTTAAAATGTCTCTCTTAAAATATCTCTTTCTTTCATCAGGATCTTCCCCAGCATATTTTCCCCGTTTCCATTAACAGTGCCCCAAAATTTGTCACCCCACTGGTTGCCTTCTTCCAGATATGCATTCCCGGTGGCAATCAGTTTCTGTGCGAGATCATAGTGCTGCATAAATTTACAGTGTATGATCTCTTCCATTTTGGAAATCTTAATATCTTCCCAGTCAGATCTTAATGTAACCCTTTTCCCCTGACGTTTTGCGTCTTTTGGAGAAATTACTGAGAAAACTTTTTTTTCTTCTTCTGATGTACATTTTTGCGCTTGAAAAGCAGCTTCGGTATTAAGATACGATATTCCTTCGTATATAATTGGAGTATCATAAAAATTACTGAGAAAAAAATAATTTCCACGGAAAGAAAGAATTTTTTCTTCGCATTCCGGCTTTTTGTTTTCAGAAACTTTGCTGCACATCAATTTGTCTGGATGAACGCAATGAAAACGCTCATCTAATATCACGGAAATTTCTGGGTAAACGGTATCCCATGACAGGTTGCCACATCCACAGCCGGGTGCAGGTAAATATATATCATGCAGATGATATTTATCTGCATACCAGATTAATTCATTGCAGCTTCGCTTTATTAATTGAATATCGGAATTATTTTTCCAATGTTCTTTTGTAGGCATAGTGACGATATAGTAATCCATATCAACTTCATTGTCGTGCCAAGCACCCAAAAAGAATGAATGATTTCCATGTCTTTTTATTAATACTCCAAGTTCATCTGCGATGGTATGTTTTTGGTAAATCATAGATACTACTGGAGTTAGATTATCATTTGCATATTTTGCAATTCCGCGTCCCATTACGGCTTGCCCGTCACTTTTTACAACTCCATTTGCTGTTATGACTATAGTAGGCAACCCTTGTGAAAAGATTTTTTGGGCATATAAAAAAATGTTTCCGTTATATATTTCTTCTTTCATATTCTAACTTCCTTTCTATATATTGAGAAGCTTTCGTTTACTCATGTGTCTTCCTATTTCTCCATATTTCAATAGTTACATGGTTAATATGTCGGATTAACGTAAAAATAAAAGTCCCCGGAGTCATATCTCAATGTCATTAAGATAAGAGTCGTTCGAGGTCTTGACACCCTGAGACAACTGCAAATCTAAAAGCGACATTAAGTTAAGGAACTTCAAAATCAAAAGGAAATGTCTATCGAGGTATAAAAACTTCGGTAGGCATTTTTTATTTGCATAAATCCTAAAAATAGGCATGCTTTTAGGACTGGATTTTCTCAGCCAGCCTGAATAAAGATATTCTATTTGGAATTGTATTATTCGATATTCCCGCCACGAATATTCTTATGCCACACGGTACACAAACCAAACTGCCGATTTTGGCTTGAGATTACGCTTATCAGAACGTCCTGCTCTTACAGGAACCGTATATGCCAATATCTCCGCAAACATCATATTTGGTGGTTTCTCGTTATATAGCCTGTAATATTTCCGCACAATCAGACACGCCATCTTAAAATCAATAGCATACGGATACTTGTGATTGCTCTGTGGCACCGATACACATGCAATAGAGCGACTTACAGCATTAAACATGATAAAGTGTGCAAACAGATCCATTTTGATGAAATCCTCCTTTTTGGAGTGGAAGTTGATGCCACCTAACGCATACTTTAATTCACGGAACGAAGTTTCTATATCCCAACGCTTGTGATACATTTCTTTCATACGTGACATAGGAAATTCAAAGCGGTTCAGATTCGTATGCAACACTTCCCATTCTTCTCTGCCAGTATCAGAGTTATTGATGCGAAATTTCACTACACGGCATTTCACATTTACAAACTGTTCAAAATTCCATCTCTGGTCTTTGGTATTCTTGGAGCGAATAGCTTTATACTGCCTCTTACGATGATTTACAAGGTGTAAATCAGGCTCATCCGTATTATGATGTTGAGTGTAATAATGATTAGAAGTAGTGACTCTAAAAGTCATTTCCACATCACATTCCCTATCAGGGAGATTTGCAATTTCACGGATACCTCCAAACTTACCTGCTTTGGTGCGGATAATGTAATGACAGTTTGGCAGACGGTTGCAGGTTTCAATCATATTGAAGCCGTCATAACCTCTATCCATAATTACAATATACTCACCGCAATCTAAGCGTTTCAGCATATCAATGGCAGCATCACGTTCGTTTGCTGATGATTTAGGCTGTAAGATACAATCCTGATACGTGCGATTTTCAATATCATACAATAAATTTGCATGGACTTGGCAATATGGTTTTACTGGTTCTTCATCTTTACGAGGTCGTCCATTTGGAACATTCATCAAAAAATCAGACTTGGGATTGTATGGAGTTGTGAAATCCGAGCCATCTATAGCGAATACCCGGTACTTGCCATCCAATAATTTAGGCTTCTGCATGGTCTTGTTGTATTCTTTTAAGATATGCTCAAATATTTCGGGTTTCAATTTGCCTTTTGCCTGTTCATAGGCGGATGCAGTCATACGTTCATCCAGATTGGGAAACGCATCCAGTAATTCTGCATTTAAGGAATTACCTTGCATGTTGAGAGTGACTTTAATCGTAGTCGTAGCATTCAGCTTACGGTTTCTGGTAAAATCACCCGGATTTTTGGTATACAAATCAATATCAGCTACTGTCTGGTCGATAACAGTATCTAATTCATCTAATATGTATGGTTGTATATCAGAGGACATAAAACATCACCTGCCTTCTGAAACAACAGATAGTCTTACGTTTTATTCGGTTATGTTTAGGAAAAATATCGACAAATCGGCTTATTTTTAAGCGATTTTGGTACGCAGATAGTCTGAAACATCTTGACAGAGAGACTTCCCTGTATTAGAATAATCCTTGTAAAACACATAACGAATTGATACGCAAGTATCGTTGAGTTAAAGGAGCGTCAGTAGTCTCTGGTCGGAGTGCTGACGCTCTCGGTCTATAGTTATACATAATCATTATACAACTTTATCTATATCTACGCAATAAAAAAGAGCCGTTATCTCGCCTTTCGGAGAGAATCACGGTTCTTCTGTTTTTATGTAATTATTCAATAAAACTACTTATATGATAAGCTGTAACACCTTTTTCTTCTGCCTGTTTTAAATATGATAATACATCATCAATAAATACGGTTTCTTCTAATTTGTGAAAATTGTGACTTATAATCCAATCCCATATGCGAGTTTTAGAGCCTTTCATAATTGCTCCATATTTAGTTTCAATACAGGTATCATTCGAAGCAAGTTTGTACCTTAAGCTGTTATTATGGTAAAAATATTCAAGAAAATTATCCCAATATTCTTCTGGCACAAACCAAAAATTTCCATTGAACTCAATACCTTTACAGTTTTCCTCAAGCCATACAATCTTATCAAGTAACTCCACAGGTGATATAATAGCACCACATATCCAAATGCCTTCTTTCTTTGCTCTTTTAAGCGTTTGAATGACTGTTTTTAATGGTCTACTATACAGGAAAATATGATTTTCTATCTCTTTCATAGTTTGCCCGTTAGTAGTTCCATCTTTTGCATTTACGTGGTTATTAAATCGGTATTCAGCTATAGTACCATCTATATCTACATAAATATATTTGTTTTTTAATGCTTTTATCATTTTTCTATTCATACTATTTTTCCTTTCCCAAAAACACCCCTCCCTTTTCATTTTAAGAAAAAGAGAAGGGTGTGATTTTTAGCTTAACTTAATGACATTGAGTCATATCTCCAGAGACTTTTTTTAATTTTTATGAAATCTTAGTTTACTGTGCTTTATTCCATTTCAACCTTAATTGTTACTGTGCATTTATTTGGCTTAAACATGCTCTCAATAAATGCGATTTCTTCATCAAACTTATACGAACCTTCGTTTCTCTTTAGTTCACTCAACCAATCGACAAGCATATGGTCTAAAGTTTCATATTCAAGATGACCGCAATCATCTTTACCTCTCCATTCAGAATCGGTATCCTTTGTATTTGCATTCATCATCTGCAACACAAGTCGTCCATCAGGATAAAATCTAAACATATATGAATAGTAATCACATATTCTTGTCAAGATTTCCAGTTTGTCATTCCATTTATGAAAAATACCTCTTGTAAGATATTCTGTAAGATACTTTTCATCTTCTGCATTATCACTCCAAAAATTATTTTTTAAATATTCTCGCTTCATTCTATAGTCCATACAATTTCCTCCATTTTCCTAGTAAAGGCGAATTTACTTGCCTTCTACCAAATACTTTCTTCTCATTTCTTGAAAGTCAAAGCCAATCATCTCAAGTACACTTTCTAATGCCAATGCTCTACCATATTCAAGTTTGTAATCAGGATTGTTCTGTTCCTGATATTCTCTCATTGCAGTTTTTGCTTTGTTGTACCTCACGACTATCTGATCAACTTCTCTTTGTGTCAATGTATAATTTTTTATTTCATCAGGTGTATATACGGTTCTCCATACTAATAACTTGCATTTTCCTTCCATTGCATCTTTTTCTGCTTTTAACATACATTCTGCATTTATTTTCCCAGATACATTTTTGCATGATTCTGGATAACAAGCACATACAGTTTCATTTTCTGTTGCTTTGCTTAACTCATAAATCTGTATATATTTTTCCATTTCTTTTACTTCCACTCTAATCCTTTCTCTGTTAAAATTCATGCTTACTCAAGTGTTTTATCCATTATCTCCACTTTTCAATAATCACATGGATAATATGTCGGATTAACGTAAAAATAAAAGTCCCTGGTACCAAACGCCCCAGAGACTTTTTATAGCTTACTTATATTCTCTTGAAATAAGATTTCTTACCTTATTTTTCTCTCACGCATGCAGCACGTCCTAATGGGCATCCGTGATCACAATTTTCTTCTATGCTCCATCCACAATCTATGATATCCGCTGTATTCCTCCATTTATGAAGAGATTTCAAGGCTTCATCAATGATAAATTGTTTTTCCTCTTCATTAATTATTTTTTCTACCGCTAAATCATCAGAATTATATGCATTCACAACTGAAATAAATAGTCGGTCAAATTTGTCTGTTCCTGCGTCAAAATGCACATATGCCACTACATGCTCATACGAATCTGAGTTTGGACTATTCAATTCCTTCTGTTCCTTTTCATCAAACATATCTTTTTTATCGCATCTTACAAGATTGTCTTCCAATTTTTTAATTCCTTCCGGGTTTACTTCGATTTCAGCATAATCAACAAGTTTTCCGTCCAAATAGCAGCGTCTAAAATTCTGTGAAGGAATAAAATATTCACTTAATCTATCTCTGGTTATTTCTGTCTGCATTATTTTTTCTCCTTTTTTTTCATTTACAGCAAGTTTTATTCTGTTTTCCTATAATACCCTCTGCCAATATGCTTCACTTTATCAGAAACATTTTTAAATGGTTCTGTACCTGTCCATTGCCATGCACTTCCATAATAAAAATCTTTAACTGGATCGTGATTTGAGGAATCTGTTCCTTCTACCTTTTTTATTCTTTTTTCGCCTGTATTTTTGTTTTTCATATGAACTGCTAATTCCATATTTTCTCCAATCATATTTTAAATCCAACGATTGCTCTTGTATTCATCATTTAAAAATTCCGATTCAATCCCATATGTAATTATCTTCTTTTCCATATAAGGCACCACCAGGAAGGAACATTCCCAATGCTTCTATTTCATGTTTTTCCAACAACTTTCCCTTTCTGTTTCCTTTAAGCCATATAAATCTTCTCATAATAACTTCTTCAGGTAATAACATAAGTCTTTTAGTTGTAAGCTGTATTCCAACACCAAGTTTTTGCAATATATTACCAGCACCACCATTTATAAGATATTGTCTTAAAATCTCTGTATACTGATTCAGATGTGAATCTGTTTGTGCAGTTCCATAAAACATCTGTTCTGTTAATTTGTGATACTCAATATAATTACATTTCATATTTTTCATCCTTTCCCAATTGCCGTTTCAAAGATTTTGAAGCAATTTATAAGCTTCTTCTTTATTCACATTAGATTCATCCATGATTTTGTGCAGAGGGAAATACAATTTAATTTCACATCCTGTACAAAGGAATTGACTATTTTGAGTTTTTATATCTAAGTATTCTGAATGTCCATTGCAACATGGACATATGTTTTTGCTCATACAATCATACCTCTTATCTAAATCATTGTTTCCTATGCTTTCTTCTTAGAATAATACTTAACAATGTTTTTAAAATCTTTGCTACTTGCATAAGCAACTCTAGGTTTACTTCCATCAATGTTAAATTCCGTTACGCTTAAAATCGGATAGCCTTGTACCGTTAATGTGGCAAGATATACAAGTAAATTTAATTTGTATCCAAGACTGTCAAGCTGAATTTCTTTTCTTAACTTCTGTACTTCTTCATCATAATTGTCATCTATTTCAATAATGTGTGCAGAAGCATATGTATTGATTTTATATAATCTATTGTTAATTTTTCTTACCATATTATTTGCCTCTCTTTCCGAGTAAATCCTCATTTTATTCTGGTATTAAGCTCGTTATTTGTTCAAAACACATCTCAAAAAATGTTTTGGATTCATCATTTGTAAATTCCTTTTCCATCCAATGTTTATTTCCATTGTTATCAATGTAGTAAAGTTCATATTTTTCTTCGTCTTGACACATATGGAATCCATCAGAATCAAATACTACACATGCACCAAAACAATCCGACAAATAATTTTCTCCATCCAAATTTATTGCATTTTTAATATATTTTTTGGGTACGTTGTCCGCTACGCACCAAAAAATTATAGAATCTCTAAAATTGTCAAAATGTTCTATTTCTTTACATGTAATCATAATTATTCCTCCATTCTTCCAAAAGAAACTCTTGTTTAGTTATTTTTTCTCCATTTCCACATTCTGCCCATTGGTCTTTCGTCAAACGCATAGCGAATAACTGCTTCCAGTTCAGAATAATGCAGGAATCTGCTCTTGCTGTTTATAATCGCTGCATAAGCCTCGTCCCGATTGTAATGAAGCCGATCAATCTCTTTCAGAAATAGATGTTGCCTGTTATTTACGATAAATGTTTCTGATAATTCATCTTCCCAAACATCAAGAGCGTTATCATAATTGATATGGTATCTTCTTCTTCCAATATTAAATCCATACTCACCCTGAAATTTTTTCATTTCAGTTACTGTTTTGAAATTCTGATAATCGTATGTATTAAAATATTCCAAACATTCCTCATCAGAATTAAACTCAATTATTTTTTCTTCACTTAAGTATTTATTTAATTTTTCCTGGTTTATTTTCAAAAGAATCACCCCTTAATTAAATTCAACCATAACAATTTTATTGGCTAAAATAGCTTCTAACGAAATCAGATCTTTGTGTTTCTCATAATCTTTATATTTCGCTTCTGCAACTTCTTTTACAATTCTTTCTCTTACTTTATTCATATATCATCACTCCTTACCATTCTGAACTAGGTTTACTCAAGTGTTTTATTTCATTATCTCCACTTTTCAATAGTTACACGGATAATATGTCTGAATAACGTAAAAATAAAAGTCCCTGAAATTCAGAGACTTTTATTTTTTACGTTACCGTTTTCATCATACTCAATTGGTTCGATATTAATGAGATATCCAATGTTTTTTTCTTTATCATATACTTCCATTTTTATTGCTTCTCCTCCTACACCCCATTCAAATGAAAATCTTTTGTCCTCATTTTCAATAAGATGTACAAGATGATCCATTAACTCATTTGTATTTGCTGCAATCTGTTTCTTTTCTTCTACTGAATTCATTCCTTATTTTACCTGCCTTTTCATAAAGTTTATGTTGCCATTTATGTCTACTCGCATTTCGTTTTTCTCCATACTTCAATAGTGATATATACAACATGTCAGAAAAAAGTAAAAATAAAAAAAGAAGCAGTTGGTTTCTGCTTCTAATTTTCTTTTTTATTTACTTTTTGTCCATACTGAATTTGGATTCCATTCGCAACTCTCACATATCTTTGTGAATTCATTGTAATACGGACATTTCTTTCTTTTACATGATTTGCCTTCTTTTCTTTTCATAATTATTATAATTACCTCTTTTTCATCGTTTTAATCTATTTTTTATCACCGTTATTTGTTTTGGCCAAATACATTTTATGCCTCCTAATTTTACTTTGAAATCGTCACTTTATTTTACAATTTATAACATTTAGATTCTACAATATTTCAACACTATTTATCAAATTCATAATCTCTTTTTCGTACATTACTTTTCCGTTATTAGTTCTTGCACAAAATGGATTAGTAAAATGATGTGCGATAGCTTCTAACACCATCGATTCTGATTCTATTTTCCGGGATATTTTCATCGTCATTCTTTACAACAGCGACATATGAATTGTTCAATATTGATGTTGCTGAAAGCAATTTTTCTTTGGATTATCAAATATATTCGTAATTAATTTCTCTATTATCTATAACTGCTATTCCATTTTTATCCTTGTTATTGAATATAAAAGTAGATTCCTTTATATCAGTTAAATCTAATGCTAAAGAATCAACTCCAATAAATTTCCCAGATACTATAACCGTTTCAAAATATCCTTCCTCTTTCCCTGTATCAAATGGAATGACTATACCTAATTCGTCTGAAATATCTGCCACTTTTCTATATCCAATTTTGTTTTTAAGTTCAGCAAAAGTGATAACCGCCATATCACCAACTTCTGTATATCCTAAAATTTCATCTTCATCATTTGTAATCGGATAAGGTTTATTCATTCGAATAATTTTACCTTCAAATTTTGAATAATTTGTCATATTAATATCTCCCTTCCCGATGAAATCGTCATTTCTCACTCTATTATTTTTCCATCGTAATTATCTGCTACGTTTACAATCCAATCTTCTTTATCCTGTCCAGTATGATAATTAACTAAATCCATTGCATTCTCTCTTGATGTTGCCCTTACTACATATATTTATTTTCTCCAGGAATCAATGCTGCAATTAAAATGTGTCAGAATAACGCAAAAATAAAAGCCTTCGTTTCCGAAAGTTTTTTCTAAGTTCCATATTATTTTAATGCACATACAAGAATTTCTATATCTGTATCCTTAAATACTTATTTCAATCTGAGACATCCCTATGACGATTCCTTTACACATTTCAAAGTCTGCACTAATGCAATGGGCAAGAACATAATCATCTTGTACTGTAGACAAATTTTTTATTTCTTCTTTATATAGCATTCTTTAATATGTCAGAAAATTTTTTTATATTGCAGTGGCAAATAAAATGTTATATAATAATGAAAGAATATACAATATGTAGTATAGTTGCAAGCAAACTATTTATATATATAGAAAGAGATTTGTCATATGAGCAAAACGATAACCATAAATTTTTCTGAAAAGGAATACATGATTTTGAACCATGCTGCAGAAGAAAATACTATGACTATTCAGGATTTTATTCGTTATAAACTGGCCGGTACAATACAGGATTTGTATGATATTTTTACACCGGAAGAGGCTGTAAGACGTGCTATAGATCTTTTTTCTCCTGAAGATACGTTTACCCTTTCAGATATATACGGTGAAGACTGGGAGTATCTTGATAAACGCTTCTCTCCATTGTTCGGCCGCAGATTTTTTAATTTCATATCAAACAATAACTTACCTATCAAATATTATGGAATGGTAAACAGAAGAGCCACCTACATATTAAAATAAATATTTATATTAGTAGAAAGGAGATACAGACTATGCTCACACATTATCAAAAATCCCAATTGTACAGAATTATGCTTAAAATTATCCATACATCAGGTCCTGCAGGTATTGATACCAGATGTCTTGCTTATGCAACATTAGATGCCTGTAATAACATACCTGGCTTAAGTATATTCCACGTGTACGGAGAATTATCATGGATCTTGCGAGACACAACGAATCCTCATTATTTAAAAGTACGTATGCCAGGTGCTTCTGTAGTGGTATAAATAATGTATAAAAGAAAAAGCACCTAAAAAAGTGCTTTTCTTTTTCTCAAATTTATTCTCTTTTCGTAAATTTTTCATCAAACACATCTCTGTGCCGGATCTGCTCTTCTGCAAGTTTACGGTCGTAAAAATCGCCATCTGCCACTCCCGGATAATTCCAATCATCCCCAAGTCCTGTGACATGAAGAAGACGAACTTTATTTTTTTGTACTTCAGAGATTTGGTATACCGCATACCCGTCTGCATATTGGAACCGAACCATCCTTCCAAGCAATTTTCCATCTTTCTTGGCTTTTTGGTCAAGTTCTCGTAGCTTGTTCCGATTCCCCTCAATCCATGAACACCACTCTTTACTGTTAGTGTAATTTTCTGGTTCAGGGACATAAAGGTATTCATTTTTTAAAATACATACTTTTTCCGGTGTAGATTCACAATCAATAACTGTATTTTTCCCGTCAGAAAACCAATAGCTGCCATCTTCATCATCATTTTCTACGTATACAAATGCCTTTGCAAATGAACCCTTGTAACCTGGGAATCTGATTACTGTTCCGGCAGGTATCTCTTCAAATTTATCTTTCTGCATTTTATCCTCCATATATTCAATTATTGTAATATGAATATGTCAGACAAACACGAATATTAAAAAGACATTTTAATTTTATCCTACGGTCTACTTTTTAACATTATCCACATAATTTATATCATTCGCATTAAAGTTATTATTTGTATTTTTCGTATTATATGTCTGATTTGTAATATATCATTCCATATACTTTTTCAGTCCTGCTAATCCTTATATCTTATCCTATAATAAAAAGGATCAATATCTGTTTATATTTTAAATATTGATCCTCATATAGGTATAACCGATTAATATGATTTTGCGTTTGATTTTTTTTAATTTCCAAGTATTTTTTCCACAGTTCGTCTGATCTTGCATAATATTTCCGGGCTTTTTCTTCCAAACTTTTCATTTTTTTGAGTTCATGTACAGGGATATCAGAAATATTACATCCACTGTATTTTTTTCAAGTTCAGCACACTCTTTCATACATTTATCTGCGATTTCAAATGCATTATGCGCAAGTTCTGTATTTTTGCTATCTCTGTAATCCTTTATACTGGAATCAAACTTTAACTTATCATAAAACATTGAATGAGTGATAAAATAAACCAATTCTTCTTTTGTACAGTTTTCTGGATGTATCATAAAATTCCTCCATCTTATAGTTACGGTTCTTTTTTCGATTTATTCAATCATCGGAAGCATAGGAGGCATTTCCCCGGTTTCGTATGCAGCCGCAATCTGTGGCGTCATAAATTCTCCTACAGTTTTTCCGTCCGGAAGTACGATATCATATAGAAACTCCCGTTCTATAGTACTGATACCACTTTCTACAGCTTCCAGCTTTGCTTTAATAATCAGATATAGAGCTCTCCATCTGCTGCGGCACGCTTGTTCCCACGCTTCATATGCTTGTTTTTCTGATCTTTTAGTTCTGCGTTCCGGAGTAAACCAGAATTTTGGATCTTGCTTATCCGGTATCGGTACAAGAAATCTGATTTGCCTGTTGTCAAGCGAAAAACCTATTACTGCAGTACTTCCGTTAAAACCGGAAACAAATTGTAAAGCTCCTGCTTTTGTCACTAATTCTTCTATATCCGCCTTAGTTTTTGTTACTGAAACTGATGTTTTTTCTGCATATGGCATTGTTATAAATACCTCCCATAATCATCTTTGTTTTTCTCTTGTTAACTCGCATCAGCTTACAGCTGATCGCAATCACGGATTGTTTCTTCTTGAGCGGGTTGTTCGCCCTTTTCGTGTAATACTCGTGCAATGACTTAAACTCCGGGTTCTTCGCTATCAGTGGAATCGCTGCATTGAACAGTACTGCCCGCAGCTTCCCTGGCCCTGCTTTTGCTCATTTTGACTTCCTTTCGTAATCACATCTATAAAGTTAATTTATCTAATTATGTACACTCTTTCTAATTGGAAAAATGAAGTAAGAAATAAAGGTATTATATTTATGTCTGTATAGTACATCATTAACAAATTCCAAATCTTCTTTATCTAACTTAGAAGACTGCTTGTTTTGTAATAATAAATGCAAGTCATTTATAGATTTAGGATAATCTGATTTAATTTGCCTGCAAAAATCTGCCCTTGCTTTTTTTGCTCGGCTTTGGCTTTCAATATTCCTATATAAAATGTCATTTTCAATATTCTTGATCCATTTTGTTAAAATACCGAACTCCTTTTTTTCCATTTCATAAAATATTGATGTACTCTTTATCGGGAAATATTTCTTGTAGAGTTTTCCGTATAAAAATTTCACTTTGCAAACCTCCATCTTTATCATTGCATAATATCCAATGTTTTTTATCTTTATAAGTCAGCATACTAAACATTTATTCTTCATGTTCCGTATGCTCCTCCATTCTCCATTTTATCGTTTTTCAATTTTTGGGGATGTGGTCTGTAAAGCTTGGTTTCCAATAATTCCTGTTACTGTGCCATTGCCGTTCTTATTGATATTACTTTTTCCCATCGACGGTTCGAGGGACTGTAAGGAATCTGTTTCCTTGAAAACAAATGAAACCCATATTTGAAAGCTCGACGGTTTTAGGGACTCCAAGGGTTCCGTTACCTAGTTCTCGTTTCATAACATTTCCTTTTTTATCAACAGCTATAGGATTAATAAGGCTTACAGTAGGATTCAAAGCTTTGTTGTATCTTTTTTTTGCCTGTCTTTTATTCATTTGGACAATCCTCCATTTCAATATTTCTTACTACTTCCAGCATATCTGAAAAGATTCCTGCACATCCAAACTTATAGTTCCTGTACATTGCACGTTCCACATCCGTAGGATCAGAATTTGAAAAATCACGCAGGTTTTTATCAACATCCATCGACATGTGACTCTCCAGTATCTCGAACATCAGTAATAACGCTTAATGAATCAGGATTTACATAAGGAAAAGTAATTCATGTTTTAAAATTTCATTCCTTACAACATTATATGTTTTTCCAGATGCCGGTCTTCCAATCACAAAACTTACCATTTTTCTTTCTCCATTTTTTTTCATTACAATATTTTGTCCTAACATCTTGTTCACAAAGAATTTGGGTGATTTTTCAAATAATGAACACACGCCCACCACCCATATTTTTCATGTAAATAAGTGGCGGCTTTTCCCATATCTGCGAACACTAAATGTTCGTTTTTATCCGTTAAAACAAATCTTTTTTTTCCGTCGTAAGTGCCACTGCTTGTGATATTAAATACAGTTCTTTTTTTTGTTACGTATCCTTCAAAATCACATGGGTCTGAAACTAAATTCCCGTTAGCATCCAAATCAAGGATTAAGTATACTGCTTTTTTTCGAATATTTCCCATATCATCTACAGTCTTCATTGCTTTTGCAAGCGTTTCAGTTTGTTTCATCATTTCGTCATAGTTATTAAATGCATATGGTGGTCTTCCATATTTTTTGCCTTTACGGTGTATGTGTTCAATCTCATTGCCATTATGTTCAATATAATGTAATCCGTATTTATCCCATATACCTTCTTCGTAATAACAAAAGAAACCATAAGGGTTTTCATCTGTTTGATTTTTTACATCAAAGAACCAAGCAGTCGGTATAAATTTTTTTTTACAATGCTTCATATTGTAACTTTTCTTTTTGTTAATTACATTTATATCCTTATTCATTTATTCCCTTCCCTCATCATCTGTTGAAGACATCCTCATATCTTCTTTATAACCTATTGTTGCATAACCGTGTTGGTTTATCCCTACAACAACATTATCTCCTAATTTGTACACCGGATTATCAGTTTTGATTTTGATTCTATTTTCCGGGATATTTTCATCGTTATTCTTTACAACAACGACATATGAATTGTTCAATATTGATGTTGCTGAAAGCAATTTTTCATTGCCAAATATTTTCTTTATCATATTCTACATCTAGCTTTAAAAAATCTTCTCTCATTTTGTCTCTCATTTGAGCCATCATATCGAGCTGTGTATACGGAATTGTCTGACGTGTTTGCTCTAATACCATATCTGTTTCTGGAATATAATATAAATAAACTATTGTATCTTTATATCCATTAAATCTCGCCCATAACTCCATTTTGCTTTTAGAATTTTGAGTACATATATGCTTATATCCATCATTAATTAAACTTTGTTTGTTCATATTGTCATTTCCTTTCCGCAAGAAATCGTCATTTCTTTACTTCTTCTCTTTGTCTACCATCAATATACCACTTATGCAAGTTTTTGTTTAACTGGTCTATTTCATTCATTCTCTTATTCTCATCAATGGATGATTTTTCTTTACCATTTTCTGTATATACAAATCGTACTTGAAGTTCCATATTATCACCTCATTCTGTACAATATTCTGTTATAAATTTATTCGTAAACAGAGCGATTTGTAAAGTTATCTTTTCTTGCTAATTCATTTATAATTGATTCCATTTGTATTCTCCATCAATTCGACTTTTTTATGCTGCTAGTTTAATATTAAATTTTGTGTCTTTTGACATAATCCCAGGAATATGATTCCAATAGTCTTTGTCCAAATTGAAATGGAATTACTTTCTTATATCCCATTTTGATTAATTCTGTTACTCTTATTTTACATTTTTTAATATCATCTCCAAATTCAGCTAAGATCCACGGCTCATTTTCAGAAAAACTTGTGCCATCTTTATCTGCGTATGCTATAGCGTAACTTCCTTGAATTCCATCCATCATTTTATTCCCCAATATTTTATTTAAGTCTTCTTTTCTTAAATTCCATTTATATCACCTCTTATCTCTCAGTTACAATTATTTTTTCATGTTTTCTCCTTATTTTACCGATTATTGGTTATTAATTTTAAACGTAAATTCATGAGAGCTTCTGTTGGAGTTTTTCCTTTTCCTATGATGTAATCTTCTGCCTCATTTTTCCAGAATGCTTCGCAATCAAAGTCTCCTGCATTAATTGCCAATTCACTGACAGCGGCTGGTATCATGTTAAACGCCAGATAATTTGCATCCGAATATGCACCGCCGTATCTGTCTTCAACAATACATAAAGGTACAGGCAACCAAAAATTGCTTACCTCAACTGCCATAATTGCTTTTTGGATAGCCTCACTGTATTCATCTGCATTTGGAAAATTTTCGTTCAACGCATCATTCAATTCATTGAGCATATTTATTAATTTGTTATCCTCCATAAGTTAACACCTGCCTTTTTCTGTTATTTGATTATAAATATGTAACTGCCTGCTGATATCCCTTTTTTTAATTACTAGAAAAGATCTGGCAAATAACTATAAAAACCTATTAGGCATATAAAATCCACTAAAAAAAGTATCGCAACTACTATTTGAATTCTTTCCCACCTGATGTATTTGTCCACTTTATTTCTTTCGCTATTTACCTGTTTCTTGATTTCCGTAAATGCAAATAATAAAATTAATGGAACAGAAGCTGTAAAGGCTATTTCCGCTATCATTTCAAAAGTTGTATATCCACTAAACATGATATGTATCCTCCATTATTCCGTTTCAAAATGGATAGAAAAGCTCCGGCGAGTAATGATACAAAACTATCAGGTATATTACATCCACTGAAAAAAATATTCCAACCACCATTTGAATCTTTTCCCACATTATGTATTTGTCCTCTTCATCTCTTTCAGCATTTGCCAACATCATAATTATTGTAAATGCTAATAATATACATAACGGAATGAGAGCTGTAAATGCTATATCGCTAATTGTATATCCACTAAATAACATGTATCCTCCGTTTTTGTCCATATTATACAGACGTTGTATATGTTATTTTTGTTCTAACATCTTCTGGCCCATTTTGTGGGCAACCATTCCAATATTATTCATACTTCCATGACCGTCCTGCCATTCATTAATGAATTTTTCTTTTTTCTTTTCATCAGTGATTGCTTCCAATGCTGCTTCATACCTGCGTCTGTCTTCAAATCGACCAAACATAAAGGACAAAAGAGCGCTTGCCACTTCTTCCCATTTTTCTTTTATTCCTTCTTCTGGTCTTCTGCCAAATTTCTCTTCATACCATTCTTCTGCTCCGCCAAATAAAAAGACCGGTACATTTTCGCCTTTTTCCTGTGGCTCTGCACCGTACATTGTTCCAAGACAGAACACAGTAAGTGCTGCCGTTTCTAAATCCGGTGTAAGAAATGTGTAAGGATCACTAGGATTGATCAATTGATATTGTATTAACTGGCTCTTATTTTCCACAGTTTCACCATCCTTTTTATTTAAAGTATGTCAGAAAATATTTCTTTTTTTGACTTCTATACAACAAAAAATATATATAGTATTTATACCATGCAGATTATCCAGTCAATGATCATTGATAAAAGTTCATGTGATTGATCATTGCTTTAAAAGAATATAAAGTCATCATACAGATTTTCTTCTACAAATTGTTCTATCATCCTCATGGATGTTTCTTTTTCATGGCATTTATCACATTTTCTGTAAGGATATATTGCCGGAAGTATTTTGCCGCATGATGTACATCTTTTAAGATTTTCTTTTTTGTTGTTCTTAAGTACTTCGATGATATCCATGGAGCACTGCTCTTTTTCTCTTGCGATCATTTCCATGAATTCATTATCGTCTTTGTTTCGATCGGTCCTTTTTGCAAATGCATAGTATAAATCCAGGACTTTATAATTGTGTTCAAGGATATCAAGTCTGTTGCCTAGAGTAATGTCATAAGACAGCATATCCCTGATGTCCCGATTCTCGTAATGTACTGAACAAAGGTTTTTCCATACACTGTAAATGCTGTCCTCTGAATCTACCGGTATGCATATCAGGCTCCACATTTCTTCTTTCGTCATATTCCTGCAGTATGTCTCAAGATATAATGCTTTCTTGTATGCATCTTTGCAGTCCCTTTTAAAAAATATCCCGTCTTCTTTTACCTGAATCCATTTTTCAAGGATTACAGATAAAGGAATATCAAGGGTTAAGAGTGTTTCCGGCACCTGTATACAGGCTTTCTTGATTTTCTCATATGGTGTATTGAGGAGCTTATTTATATGCCTTTCGTTGTATAGGGAATTTACATATCCAGTATCATATATTCCTTTCCGTCCGGCACGGCCTGCAATCTGTTTTACTTCTTGTACATTAAGTGATCTTCGTGTTTTTCCGTCATATTTTGTATCCTGGAGGAAAATGATGCGTTCTATCGGAAGATTTATTCCCATTCCGATTGCATCTGTTGCAATAATAATATCCGTTTCTCCATAATTGAATTTTCTCATTTCTTCACGGCGTACACTGTATGGGAGAGCACCGTATATGACACTTGGCCTATAACCTTTTTCTTCCAGTTCTGCAGCTGTCTGCAATACAGAACGTCTTGAAAATGTTATAAGTGCATCATGTTTTCTTATGCTGGCAGGATATTCAAACCTGGTATCTTCAAACACAAGTGGCGTATTCCTTTTATGCTCTACTACTGTATAGCTGTCTCCGCATCTTTCAATAATACGTTTCACAATTTGAAGGGCATCCTCAGACATACACACATGTATACGTTCTGCCAGGCATCCAATGATTGCCCTTGTCCATGCCCATCCTCTCTGTGTATCTGCTATCATCTGCGCTTCATCTATGACGCATACATCATACTGTACAGTCGTGTCGAGCATTTCTACTGTGGATGACATGTGGCTGCTGCCGTAGTGGATATCCTCCTCTTCCCCTGTCAGCATGGAACATTCCACACCATTATCCAATAACCTTTCCTGTGTTTCCAATGCGAGCAGCCTTAATGGTGCGAGATATATCCCGCTTTCAGACTGCATCATATCTTGTACTGCTTCATAGGTCTTTCCTGTATTGGTCTGTCCTACGTGCAAGATAAAACACCTTTTTTTTGCACGTGCTTTTGGATACAATAATGTATAGTCATCCGGTATATTGTCATTGATCATTTTTCTGGTTTTTACCGTATTGAAGTTCTCGTAATTTCGATTAACCGACAATATAGACAGATACTCCTTATTTCCTGTATGTGAAAAAATGCTGTCTCTTTCACGCAAAGCAATATAGTCAGCAACCCGGTTCGCATAAGATTTCTTTTCTTCTTCCGGTATATATTCCGGCATATCTTTTGCCTGTACCTGTCTCCTGATATATTGTTGGATTTTGTAAAGCACCATTTCATCAAGCACGATATAATTTTTTTTACTTTTATTTTGGATATATACGTTCCAACGGAATGTAACCCTTTCAAGTCCATTTTTCCCCGGCATACATTTACCTTCGAACAATACCTCTAAGTACTCTCCATCCATTTTTCTGTACTTTTTCCCTCTTTTTACATAAAGAACATCATTTCCCAAAATCTGCCTCATGGCTGCTGCTGACTGATACATACATCTTTCCTTAAAATTTCCCGTATACATCTGGTCCGCAATTTCCTTGCATTTTTTCTTTGCAATTTTCCTTTGTTTCATTTTTCCTTCTGTCTTTTCTATAGTTCTCACGCCCTTTGTCTCTTTTTCATCATTATGTCAGAATAAATATTTTTTTATTTTACACATGTGTCTGTCATGCTGCCATGCTGTCATTTAACTCTATTATTGTATAGCATTTTATGATTTATCAACTATTTTTTATTGCCGGAAATATACCGGGAAAAGAAAAAAGCCTATTGTATCAGGCCTCCCGGATCAATACATTTATTTGTTAATTTCTTGTATGGGAAATAAGCGGGAAGTGTTTATGTTGATTTTTATCATATAGCTGTACCGAAAATAGAATGTAAAAAGAGAAAAGAAAAAAACGTTGTACTGGAATATGATAGATCTTTGTTTGATATTGTATGGTGCGCGCGGCGAGAAACGCTGGATGGAAAAGTGCAATGACGCGCGGGGGGATGATAATGTGCCAGGAACCTTTGTGTATGTTTTATTGTACAGGAGCTTGTATGGATATCTTGTATATTAATCTTTTGGCTTGTATGACAATAATGTAATTTTATTGAGTTGTATGAGAACTGTTAAAAGATTTTTTTGTATGAAAATAATATTTATATACAACTTGTATGGCGGCAATCGAATGCCGAATGCAAAATACTCCCATGACAATTTCTCTTTATTTCTCTTTTGCACTTTTTTTCTGCTTTTTTTGCATCTTATATTTTCTTTCAATCTCCGCGCTGTCCAATTTTCATATCATACTCTTCTTCTGCCAACACATATATTGATTCTACACGGATGGCATACACGTGCGCGGAGGGAGACCTGCTGTGTGCCGAAAAATATATGGACTATTGTATAAAAATTTTGTTACGTATATTTGTATAGAATTAATAAATAAAAATTTGGATGTACTGAAATTCTTACATTGAAAGATTTGAAATGTGCTTGTATGACAATTCGTTTATCATGTAAGTGCATTATTGTATGACAAATGGATTCCGGTAAATTATTTTTTCATCCTTTTTTTCTCGCATTATTTTCATATGCCACTCTTCTATGCCATTATCCGCATTAATTACATTATTGCATTTTTACGCCACATTATAATTTGGCTATCTTATATTATTAAGCGGTAACAATATAATCTTTATCCATGCGGTAAGTTTTTTTATTCAGAATGCATGGTTGTTGCGGATGGGGGAAACGGTTTATATTGCTACATTTATGCATCTGGTGTAAAATATTTACATGGTTGCCACATTTATCATGGTTCGTATTTTGTTGTACCGAGATTAACAGTTTGAAAAAATTCTGACATACTATAAGTGAAAATATAAAAATACAAGCTATGAATCATAATCATAGATATGAAAAAGGAGAATAGATTATGTTTAAAATGATTATTACGTCTTTACCATATGTTTTTTTTAAAGCTATTGATTTCATTGATCTTTATTTTCTTGATATTCCTAAAGATAATACTTCTCGCCGTCGCGGTGTTTATGGCACAATGAATGTTATTTTGTTTATTTTTTTGCTTTGGGTAAATTACGGAACAGATGGGCAATCGCTGCTGTCATTCCTGTATTATTTGACTTTGGGGAAAGGTTTTATTGATATCGGCATTGCTAGAATTGCTGGTGGAATATTAACTGTCGCCATTTATTATGTTATTATCCGCATTTGGGGCAGATTTATCAGTATTCTTTTACGATTCAAGCCATTACATGATATCAAATTCAATATTTACGCAGCGCATGAAGATGGAAAATTAAAATCTACGGATTTTTCAAAATTTAAGACTGAGGAAGAAAGATGCAAACTGTTTGAGCAGGAATTTCCAAATGCATAGTTAATTTTTAGGCAACTATTTATGGTTGCCTATTTTTTTATTTCCTTTTTGCCACATTATAGTTTGGTTATTATTTTTGTTATTTATTGTCATGTTATAATATGCCATATGTTTTATCCTTATTTACTGCCATATTATAGTTTGACTATTATTTTATATTATATTACCTGCCATGCTATAATGTGTTGTTTTCTTTATCATATTTCATGCCATACTATAATATGCTTATAATGTATTACTATTCTTTATGCCATGTTATAATATGGCTAATTTACATGTTACTTCTCTGCCACACTATAATTTGACTGATTATTCACTTTTTACATCCATCTTGATCTGCATCCGGTATTATTTCTTCCTTTTTTTCTTTTTCTTTTTACCATTTATACGAGCGAAGTAGCAGCAACATATATTACGTGGCGGCAAACTGTATTGCATGGAGACATGATCATTTTCTTTTATGTTTTCTGTATTAGTTTTCTTTTATTACTCTGTAAGATTAATTGTATCGACTTAATGAAGATAAAATGGCAATATATACGTGCGCAGAAAAGAGATAATGGCAATTTTTAGTATGCTATTGCTGATAAAATAAGAAAAAATCAGGTATCGGCTATCGGAAATATACTGACAAAATAATTTTCAGCAATATTTTTTGCGTTTATTCTTACTTTTATTCAAATTTTTATATCAATAATACCATTTTTTAAAATTCCATATACTTACTAGGGAATTTAAAAAAACTTATATATAATTGCCATGTTTATCATGAATAAAAAAATTTTGTCACCGATTGCAGCTATCTGCACTGTAGCAGAATCTGTTTTACCAGTTTCCAAAAAAAAGAACGTTTGAAATAACTTTCGTTTTTCTAACGCCCTTTAATGATATATGCTATTATAAACTACACATAAAATTCCTTCATATCCTCTAACCTTAAACATCCAAGCAATTTATTATTTGCACAACCACAATCAATGTCTATCAACTTACCTTTATTCGCCTTTGCAATATGATAGTAGCCATCTTGTTTTTTTTCACCGAAATAACATTTTTCCGTTCTCGAATGGCCACAGATCAATGTTGTATCCTTATATGCCCGGAATAATTCATGCTCTTTTGCATTATTTTTATGCTTTGATTTTCCTGTATACTTTCTATCCCACAGTATGTTATATATTTCGCCGTTTTTTAATTTATTGAATTTTACAGGATTATCTATATATTCTTCCAAAGGCGCAGCATGAACTAGATAATAAAGTCTTTTTTCGCAATACAAGTTTGGAATTACTGCATATGATTTTTTTATATAATTGAGTAAATATAACTGTTCGATATATCCTAATTTTTTATACTCATAGTATGTTTGTTCTCCTCCATTTTGAAACCAGGCATAAAAATCCGTTTTTTCAGTTATTGATTTATACATCATATACTCATGATTTCCAATCAAAAATACAGCATTTCTCATATCAGCAACAATTTGTAACACTGCTAGTGGATCCGGTCCCCTATCAATTACATCTCCCAAAATATAAAGTCTATCATTATGTTGAAAATTTATGGTTTTTAACATTTTTATAAATTTTTCCTTATGTCCATGGATATCACTCATTAGATATATCATTTTTATCTCCTAAAGAAGCTCGCATTTCTGCGAGCCTCTTATATTATTTATCTTATTGTTCTTTTCTATAAATGCAGCGAAATATTAGTTCTTTTTTATCAGCATCATAACCTATGATTTCCTCAATCTCTTGAACTGCAAAATCTTGCATGTAAACAATGATGTTAAACGCCTTTATCATTCTTTTTGCCTGATCTGTTGATTTGGCAAATCCTCTCATTGCCAGATCTGCCATTTTTTCTGGTGTCTCTTCAGCTGATTCAGCATGTATGGTCGTGGCCGTTCTACAGCCGGAATTTGCTAAAGTAATTGCTGAACATATCTCCGCACCTTTTGTTTCACCGATGATAAAAACATTTGCTCCTGCAACCAATGCCATTTTTCCTAAATGCTCAAGATCACACGATTCCTCTCCTGGCCTTGGATTATTTACAATATGTTCAAACATGACTCCTTTACGATAAGCAAACAATTCATCATTTTCCTGTATTACAAGGATTTCTGCACTTTGTTCATATCCTTCTTCCAGAAGCCAATTTAAAGCAACCGTTTTTCCACTTCCAGGCGGTCCGGAAAATACTACTGAATCTGTTTTTGCTTTATCGATGAGATAATCCCGTACTATTGGTGGCATAACACCTTTATCGATTAAATCATTGCCTAATAATTTTTTTCTTGCCACTTTTCTGATATGTAAATACGGCCAGTTATCGGAAGTTATATAATCAGCTGTGAGTGACATTCTCAAAATATAATTTTCATCTGATTTGTCCGTGAAAGTTTGCGATGGCTTATTAAGGGATATTCTATGTTTTAAAGCAATTCCTTGGATAAATCTCAAATAATCAACCAAATCAATAAATGTTACATTTGTAATATATGCTTTTCCATCTATTCGAGCTCTTATATCAAAAGGACCACAAATTTTCACATCTGTTACTTGCGGATCATCGATCAAGTCTTGCGCAATATAAAGCTGAAAAATTGATCTTCTGATTTTTGCAAGTAACGCTGGCTTATCTTCTTCAGGCAATTTATTTCCTGGTTCCATCCTTTTTATCAGATTTTCATTGATATAATCTTCAACCAGGTTCATAAAATCATCTTCGTCCAGAGTTCCTCTCATTGCATCCCTGTACCGGCTAAGTTCTGTTCCGTTTACACAGTCGGTCATAACTCTGTTAAAATATGCTATGAATTTTTCATAGGATGAAATTGTTCTTATTTTCTGGTCATTTGCCTGTATATCATAAATCAAAGGCATCATTTCTCCAGGATTTCTTATTTCATTCGGTATATATTTTTCAATTGAATTTAAAAATGGTTTTTCTTGAGATGATTCAAATAGTACTTTGTTTTGTGCTGCATACAATCTATCATGTTCAATTTGCTCTTCTTCTGTAATTTTGAAGTTTTTTACTTCTTCTGGGACTATTAAATTTCCTTTATCTCCATATACATTTGTTTTTTTCTCTCCTAAAAAATAATAAAACCCATCGAATGAAATATCTTTTGATCCATACGTTCTAACTAACATTTTTAATATTAGATTTCCATCTGTTAGATTTACACTAACAGACAAAATATCTAAGTACATAGATTCCTTCTGTATTTGCAAATATTCTATTGCTTTACGCCCCAGATTTTGTATTCCAACTCTAGTTTCATGTTTTGTTACATACATTCTGACTGGATTTTTCCATTTACCTTCTTTATCAGGTATTAGCTCAATTATTTCTGCATAGCTTACATTTTTTAGCAGCGTAAATTCTATAGCCGTTTTATCCATCATTTTTTTTTCAAGTTGATTTAGCATTATATCGTTTTTTGCAGTAAATCTCTTAATTTCTATAGCTTTCTCTTCCATGTTTATCCTTTCTATTGATAAGTTTTTCTCTCATTTAGTATGTCAGAGTAATCGAGTAGGAGGGAATTTATTAAATCCCCGTCCTCTCACACCACCGTGCGTACCGTCCGGTACACGGCGGTTCAATCAACTTAACAAGCAACGTACCTTTCGGTGTAGTAATCTAACATTGAGACTAATCCAAATGAGGTTAGTCTCTTTGTGGTTATCGCCTTTTGTATCCATCCATTATGAGCCAGCCTGGCGTACCTATCTCCACAGTATGCGATGTTATACGCTGCCCATCTTGGCACATCAAGTTTCATTAGATTCTTTGCCCTGTTTTGTGGGGTTTTCCAATGTTTCCATATGCACATACGAAGTCTATATCTGATGTTTCCGTCAAGTTCTCTGCAAAGCTTTTTCATACTTCCTATCTTAAAATAGTTAGTCCATCCTCTAATAAGTTGGTTAAGCTTCTCCACTTTGTAGCTGTTGCTTACGCCCCAGCTACGACAAGTGAGCTCTTTCATTCTTTTCTTAAACTTCGCTACTGATTTTGCATGTGGTTTTGCCTTGTACTGGTGTGCTATCAAATCAAAGTAGAAACCGAATCCAAGGTATTTGAGTCCCTGTGGCTTATCTACTCTGCTCTTGGTCATGTTTACCTTAAGTCCTAGTTTTTCTTCAATAAATCGTGAAATATTTCTCATAACTCTGTTGGCTGACATTTCACTTCCGACCATGATTATACAGTCATCTGCATATCGTACAAAGTTAAGCCCTCGTTTTTCCATTTCCTTATCAAGTTCGTTTAACATAATGTTTGCCAATAATGGCGAGAGATTTCCTCCTTGTGGTGTTCCCACAATAGAATCCTCATATTCGCCATCAATCATGATTCCGCTGACAAGGTATTTTCTGACGATTGAGATAACATCCCCATCTTTTATTGTTCTACCTATGATAGTCATGAGTTTGTCATGATTTACTGTGTCAAAGAACTTTTCCAAATCAATATCTACAATCCAATCATTACCATCATTCATCATATCAAGTGCTGTTAGGATTGCTTGTTGTGCACATCTATTCGGTCTGAATCCATAGCTATGGTCATGAAACTGTTCCTCATAGATTGGAGTTAATACTTGTGCAATGGCTTGTTGTACAAATCTGTCTGTTACTGTTGGTACTCCCAGGTTTCTGACACCGCCATCAGGCTTTGGTATCTCCACTCTTCGTACTGGTTGAGGTTTATACTTTCTTGTCCTCAA